>Ga0172364_10004932_pt1 | contig 10613 bp, 10 predicted proteins | sample LakKivSesite10cm_FD_114545 | JGI IMG/M metagenome (GOLD analysis project Ga0172364, IMG submission 114545) | Sediment microbial communities from Lake Kivu, Rwanda - Sediment site 10cm | ecosystem: Environmental > Aquatic > Freshwater > Lake > Sediment | place: Rwanda: Western Province, Lake... | reverse complement strand
CCCAGAAGACGAGCGGTCGCCACAGGCCCGCGTCAGCACGATTGCACCATCCTCTGTCAACCCCCAAGCCGAGCACCCTCCAATCACCGTTCATTGAACTGAGAGCTACATTTAACCTATAATTGCGAAATGCGAAGTTACCGTCCCGCCAGTCTGAACATCCTGTGGTTCCTGATAGCTCTGTGTGCGGCGGTCTTCGCTATCGAGATAGCGGTCGGCGGGTATCCCATCACCCCAGACAACCCGGTTGTCCTGTCTCTCGGTCTGGCGCGGGTGCTGCTGTTTCGACAGCCATGGACCATCCTGACCGCAATATTTGTCCACGGTGGCTTTGAGCATATCATATTCAATATGATAAGCCTGTACTTTCTGGGAAGTCTGTTCCTGCGGGTGGCGGGAGAGAGAAACTTCCTGGCCGTGTTCTTCCTGGGGGGACTGGCGGGAAATGCTCTTTTTCTTCTACTCGCTGCTCCCAACTCCATAGGCATAGGGGCCTCAGGGGCCATCTTTGCCATCGGCGGGGCGCTGGCTGTGCTGGTCCCCAAGGTGCCGGTGTACATATTCTTCATTCCTATCGCCATGCCGCTGTGGGTGGCAATCATAATCTTTCTGCTGCTTTCTTTCTTCTTCGCGGGCATAGCCTGGCAGGCCCACCTGGGGGGTGTAGCGGCAGGAGCCATAGCAGGTTTCCTTTTCAGGAGAAGGGGACAATTCCACTATTTCTGAGCGATGAGAATAGAAGAGATTAGCTTTCAAGCCGACGGACTTAAGCTGGCCGGTCAACTCCGTATTCCGTCTCCGGGCCAGGGCTATCCCACCCTGTGCATCTGCCACGGCATCCCGACCACTGCCCCCGACCCTAACGACCGGGGCTACGCGCCGCTGGCGGAGCGCTTCTGCAGCGCCGGATTCCTCACCCTGATTTTCAACTTCCGCGGGACAGGCGGGAGCCAGGGCAACCTGGACATGTCGGGCTGGAGCCGGGACCTACACGCCGCCCTCGACTTTCTGTACGGCTTGAACGAAGTAGACAAGACCCGCCTGTGCGTGGTTGGATTCAGCGGAGGCGCGGCAGTTTCGGTTTATGCCGCCGCCCACGACCCCAGAGTATCGGCACTGGTGACCTGCGCCTGCCCGGCGGACTTCGACTCCCTCCACGAGAAACAAACACCCCGGGAGGCGATAGAACGGTTTCGCCAGATAGGGGCAGTCAGGGACAAAGGCTTTCCACCATCGGTGGAAGAGTGGGAGAGAGGGTTTGAGAAAATCACCCCTATAAACTGGATTGACAGGATTTCGCCCCGTCCCCTGCTCCTCGTTCACGGCGACGCCGATGAAGTAATACCGTTGGAACACGCGCGCAGGCTCTACCGGAAAGCAAAAGAGCCCAGAGAGCTGAAGGTAATTCCGGGGGCGAAGCACAGGCTGCGACTGGAAGAGGCGGCGATGTCTTTCGTCCTGGACTGGCTGAAGGCGCGGTGCTGAACAGCTATCTCCGCGCGGCGTTACGCGGCCGCTTATTCCTTGAAAAGGTGTAGGTCCGCCGGCCTCTCCTCACGGGACTGAACAGTGCGCCGTCTGTCACCTCAGCCACGATGTCTCTTTCCTTCATGTGGTGGTCGCTGAACGATAGAATCCCGCCCGGCTTTAGCACCCGGTGGAGCTCCTGCAGCACCCCTTCACGGTCGCTGAAATGGTGAAAGACGTCGTACAACAGGACCACATCCAGGCTGTCGGAATCCAGCCCGGTCTCGCAATCGGAGAGGATGGTTTCCACGTTGGCCAGGTGCTTCTTCGAAGCGATACGCTCAACCCTGCCGACGGCCAGCGGATGAATGTCCAGGGCATAGACCTTTCCCCACTCACCCACCGCCTCTGCCAGGGGCCTTATGTAACCGCCGGGGCCGCAGCCGTAGTCGAGTAAGCTGAATCCCGGCTTTATATCTACTTCGGCCAGGACTTTCCTGCGGGGCAGTCGAAGGTCGCGGAGCTTGTAGCTCAAGGTCATTAGTTTGAAGCTACGATTGGACATTCGTCTATCCATAGCGCGTCCCTCCTTGCCTTGTCATGGAAGCTTCTCTTTTTCACCCAGCAAGATGATTCTGTCAGCTACCTTATCATATACGTCGCTAAGCGTAAAGATGATGACCTGATGCTCCGACGCCAGCGTCTTGAAGAAGCCGAGAGTATTGGCCAGGCGCACCGAGTCGAAATTGACAAACGGGTCGTCCAGTATCAGAGGCGGCTTCTTGTCGCCAAATATCAGCCCGGCTAGAGCAACCCGGAAGGCCAGATAAAACTCGTCAATCACCCCTCCGCTCAGCTCCCCCGACTTAGGATCGACCCTGGCCCAATCCCCTTTCTCTTCCGAGTATATCTGGAACTCCAGGGCCTCCTTGTTGACTTTCACCTGCTTGTACTTGTCGGCGGTAAAAACAGCCAGATATGTTCCAATGCCCTTCTCCAGGGCTTCGCCGGCTGACGACAGTGTCTCGGTCCTGGCCCTGGAGATGAAGTCCCTGGCCAGGGCATAGGCTTTCACCCGTTTCTCTTCGCGTTTCAAGTCTCCGCGAAGCCCTTCCAGTTCCTCTTCCAGGCGCACCCGGTCCTCTACGTTGAAGCGTGACTCTTCCACGATTACCTCACAGCGCCGCTTCTGCTTCTCAAGTTCATTCTGCCTGAACTCCAGGCTGCGGACCTTCTTCTCCAATTCAACGTACTCTTCGGGGGCTAGGCGGGTCTGTTTCAAATCGGCGGTCAGCTTTGCTTCCTCCACCGCCAGACGCATGGTCGTTTGGCGTCTCTGGTCTTCGATCTCCTCGACCGTCCTCCCCGCCAGCATCCCCACCAGCCGGTTGTGCAGGTTCCTTTTTTCGTTGAGCCAGTAGCTAAAGTCTTTCTCCTTTTTGGCGTAGTCCTCTATTGTGTTACATCCGGCCTCGACCAGCGTCCTCTTCTCGTCTTCATCAAGTTCCTTGAGGGCGTCGTTCATCTTGCGGACGCGCTCCGTCCTCTCTGCGATTTCCGTGCTCCTGGGGGCGAGGACACTTCTTGCCCACAGGCCCGCGGCGACGAAAGCCATGCCGACGATGAGCAGGCCAAGGAAATAGAGGCGGCCGAGGACGACCCCGACTATGCCGACTACGGACGCCGCCGCGGCAACGAGCAAGCTGCTTTTCAGGCTCAGAGATTTGAGGAATGTCCTCTTATTAAGATTCTGTTCTGCCTCGGCCACTTCCCCCTTCAATTTGTCCAGGCTGCTCTCGATGTCCTTGCGCCTGACCTGGATGGCGTCCAATCTCCGACGGAACTCCGCGGCGCGTTCCTCGTTCTCAAATCCTGCCATAGAGGCGAGTGCGCGCTCAGCCTCTTCGGATTTCGCCGACAGCGCGTTTACCTTGCCAAGCACGGCGTCCGCCTCGCCGTATTTCTGTCTGAGGCTTTCTATGGACGCCTCGATTTCCCTGCGCTGCTTGTTTTTCTCCAGCAAGGCCCTGGCATTTTCGTATTGCCCCTTGACCTGGGCCAGCTGCCTGTCCACATCGACCAGTTCGATTTTCCGGGCTTCCGCCCTGGAGACCACGTCCCTGACCTCATCGTATCTGGATGAGGCAGTCTGCAATCTGTTTTTGAGACCGGCAATGGTGCCCGGGTTCTTTGCCGGCCTATCAAGCCCCCTCCTGGCCTCGGCAATCTTGCCGTCCAGCTTCGCCACCACCTGCGAGGCAAGCGTGCTTTCCTTGCCTCCACTCACGATTTCCTCCAGGCTCTCGTTGATTTCCTTCTCGCCCGATGAGACTTTGCTTATCTCGGATTGGCGGATACAGGAGGAACACAGGAAGAGCCTGTCGGAACCGGTGCCCAGCAGTTCCGCCATTTTGGCCGAGATTTCTTTGAACGTATCAAGCTCTTCCCCCCGGTCGGTGGTGAGCCTGACCGTGCCTGTGTCGAAATCCTTCTCCAGCAGATATCCCTGCCCGCCGTCCTCGAACTCGATGCTGGTGCAGAACTGGCGGGCCGAGCCCCAGGACACACAATCCTTGAGTTCTTTGGCGGTGCTTTTGGGATTCTCAAAAAGGGCGACGATGATGCCATCGAGCAGAGTGGACTTCCCCATTTCGTTGAGGGGACCTTTAACCACGTTCATGCCCGGGCTGAATCGGGCTTCAAAATCAGCGAGTCTCTTGAAGTTCTTCAGCCCGATTCTCTTCAGCCACATTACAGGACTTCCTTGCCGTCCAGGACAGCTATACCGTACTGGAGAGCGTTCTCGGCGATTTCCCTCTCTTCCCCTTCCAGACCTTCGATTTCCTTGTCCATCAGCTTGATGAATCTGCTTCTGATTAAGCGCTCATCATCCTCCCTAATCTCTAACAGCTTGGGATGAGACCCGTCCACAACGCTCAGATGGAAGAATTTGTCTGCCATCTCAGCGTGCAACTCTTCCGGATTTATAATGAGTTCGGCGTCGCGAAGGCCCCTCAGAGTGACTTGCCTTACCAGATTCTGATTGGCGCCTTCCGATAATCTCGCTTTCAGCCTAGCCACATCCCGTATTTCGCTCATGTCTATTTCCAGTTGGTCGCAGTGTCGAAGTCCGGGCCACTTAGGCTCGACCCTGGCTTCGCCCGAGTCCGAAAGGCTAACCAGAAGCACCGCTCCTTTCTCCGTTTGGCCGGGTATCCACTCGGGCGGGCCGGGATACCAGGCCGGAGGCTTCTCCGAGCACCGGTAAGGCCGGTGCCAGTGTCCGAGGGCCAGATAATTCATGCCGCTGGCTTCGACTTCCTCACGCCGGAAGACGTGGTCGTCCTCAGCGGTCTTTTCTGGGATATAGAACGACCCGTGAGCCAGGGCGACATGGAATCTGGTCGAAGTTGAACGCTTGAGTCCCTTGAGGGGGCTTGTATAGGACCTATTGCTCAGATTCGGTTTCCCGTACACCGTCAGGTCGAGGCCGGGGTACTCCTTCCAGGGCACGTTTTCGCCGGCAAAAATCTTTAGATTGGGGCACTTTCCCTCGAAGTCAACCTTCCTGTAGATTGATGAGGAATCGAGAGAATCGTGCGTGCCGGGGATGAGGCAGACGGGGATGTTCTTTGACCCGAGCAGATTGAACTGCTCTATGACCAAGTCTATGTTTCTTTGCGGTTGCTCATTGGAGTCGAACAGGTCTCCGGCAATCAGAACGATGTCGGTCCCTTCGGCCAGTGCGGCGACGATAAGGTTTTTGAATGTGGTCCTCAGCTGCTCCCGTTGAATCGCGCCTTTGTTCCCCAGGCCCGCGAACTTCGCTCCCAGATGAATATCGGCGGTATGCAAAATCTTAAGCATAACAAACGTCCGGTTTCCAGCAGGACTGCTAAGGCGCCTTGATCAATATTACCAACCAGTATTGCCTCAGTCTGCCCGCGACAATTCTGTCAGCCGCGGACCTTAGGAAGAAACAAAATACCGACGGTGACCGCAGTTGCTACAATGGAGATCACCCACAGCCCAACCCCCGCTGCCAGACCTATGGCGGCAGTTATCCAGATGGTCGTGGCGCTGGTCAGGCCCGCCACATCCTGCCCTCGCAAGCCTCGAAAGATGACTCCCGCGCCGATGAAACCGATCCCGATTACTACGCCGGCGGCGACCCGGGAGATGTCGGCCGTGGAACCGGTAAATCCGTATATGGACACCAGCGCGAAGAGGGCCGCGCCGGAGCCGACAAGTATATGTGTGCGAATCCCCGCCGCTTTGCCCGACCATTCCCGCTGGAAACCGATACCCGCCGACAGGCCTGCAGCCAGTAGAAATCTCAATGTCATCTCCAGCCAGGGATGCAACTCATCACCTCAGTTTCAGGAGAGGGCTAGAGAGCTTCGTTTTGAATTCAACAATCGAGGCCTTCGACATCGTTATCGTTCCTTCGTTGATGGCAACCGGCGACCAGGGACATTCACATACGCCGGCATTGCCACGACAGCATCAATCCTTTCGGCAACGCAAGGAGCCGCTCATAGACGAACAACAAGAATAGAATAAATGCTGAAGCCACATTTGTCAACGACCGTGGAATCAAGGCATAATTCAGTGGCGGGGGCGAACCCGTAAATGGTACTGATAATAGACAACTACGACTCATTCGTTTACAATCTCGCCCAGTACGTGGGAGAACTGGGCTGGCAACCGGCAGTCCACCGGAACGACCGGGTCACCCTGGCCCAAATCGAAGAGCTGGCGCCCAGCCACATCATCATCTCGCCCGGGCCCTGTACACCTTTGGAGGCGGGCATCTCCAACGATGTGGTGCTTCACTTCGCCGGGAGAACCCCTATATTGGGAGTATGCCTGGGGCACCAGTGCATAGGCCATGTCTACGGAGGCAAGATTGGCCGGGTCGCGCCGGTGCACGGCAGGACCTCGGCCATCCACCACGATGGCAGAACCATCTATCGGGGCCTGCCGAATCCGTTTCCGGCAACACGTTACCATTCTCTGGTCATCGAAGCCCGGCGATTTCCGACCTGTCTGGAAGTGACAGCCAGAACTCCGGAGGGAACGATAATGGGGGTGAGACACCGCAGTTACGTGGTGGAGGGAGTCCAGTTCCATCCTGAATCCATACTCACTGAAGTGGGACACGACCTGTTGGCCAACTTCCTCGGCTTCACCCGGCCGGTTTGGGACGAGAATCGAATACCAAAGCCGAAGAAAGCCAGAGTGAAGACTCAAGAGGCAAAATGACAAATCAGAATTCAAATCGGAAGGCCCAGAGTCTAGGATTTTGTTGAGTGACTGAGATTGTTTATCTAAACGGAAGACTTGTCCCTCGGTTCGAGGCCAGGCTGTCCCCCTTTGATCGCGGCTTCCTTTATGGGTACGGGCTGTTCGAGACGATGCGGGCCTACAGGGGCCACATCTTTCGCCTGGATTCTCATCTCACCCGCCTCCGCTGCTCGGCCGAGAGCATCGGCCTGACACACGGCATGCTGTCTACAGAAGAGGGGAAACAATCTCTGAAAGCCGCCTGCGCGGCAACTTTAGAAGCCAATGAGCTTAGCGATGCCCGCATAAGACTCACCGTCTCGACCGGCGAGGGCGACATGACGTTTGACAGCGGCCCCTGCCCCGAACCCACCATCTTGATCGCCGCCCGGAGTCTGGCCCCCTTGCCTCCCGAGAGATACGAAGCGGGATTCAAGGCTGCCCTATCCTTCCTGCGTCGCAACAGCCAGTCACCGCTATCGCGGTTGAAATCGACGTGCTATTTGGAAAACATACTTGCCCGCACCACGGCCAGGGCTTCCGGATACGACGAAGCCATTTTCCTGAATGAACAGGGCTATCTTGCCGAAGGCAGCACCACGAATGTCTTCCTGGTGAGGGACGGAGAACTCATTACACCCTCGTTCGAAAGCGGCGTCCTGCCCGGCATCGCCAGGGAAACGGTCCTGGAGATAGCCCGGACTTCAAATACCAAGGCGACGGAACGAGCAGTGGAGCTAAAGGAGTTGATCGAGGCTGAAGAAGCTTTCCTCACCAATTCGATACTGGAGGTCATGCCTCTAACCTGGTTTGAGGGCAAGCCCGTGGGCACAGGAGAACCGGGCCGGTTAACCAGAGAATTGATGACCGCCTACAGAAAACTCGTGGACGAGGCCGTAGAATCAGGCAAGCCATGAACAAGAAAGAAGCAGGCGGGCTGCTCTTCGGAACGGGCGGTGTCCCTGTCAGCGCTGAATCTCGTTCCACGAAGGCCGGCATCGAGCGCATCTCCGAGCTCGGCCTGGGCTGCATGGAAGTCGAGTTCGTCCAGGGCGTGAAAATGAGCCCTGAGGTGGCAGCCTCGGTGGGAGAACTGGCAGCCAGAAAGAAGGTAGTGCTTACCGCCCACGGGCCTTATGCTATAAACCTAAATGGCATCGAGCCGCAAAAAGTACACATGAGCAAAGAGCGCATACTGCAGACTGCACGCATAGCAGCTCTGTTCGGCGCCAGGAGTATCACGTTCCACGCTGCCTTCTATCTCCAGGACACTCCCTCGGAGACCTACGCCACCGTCAAGAAGCACTTGCAGGCGGTCGTGACGGCTTTGCGGAAGGAGGGAAACAAGCTGACGATTTCTCCCGAGGTCAGTGGAAAGCTCTCTCAATTCGGCAGCCTGGACGAAATACTCAAGCTCAGCAGCGAAATAGAAGGAGTCCTCCCCTGCGTTGATTTTTCCCACTGGCATGCACGGACAGGCAAAGCCAACTCCTATCAAGAGTTCCTCGACGTCCTGGACCAAATCGAAGGAAAGCTGGGCAGGCGAGCCTTGGACAACGTGCACATCCATCTTTCGGGGATCGCCTATGGCGCGAGGGGCGAAATCAAGCACCTGATGCTTCGGGATTCAGACATGCACTACGCCGAGCTACTCAAAGCCCTGAAGCAACGAAAGGCAAAGGGAGTGGTCATCTGCGAAAGCGTCCCCGACCTCGAACAAGACGCTCTACTCCTGCAGCAGACCTACCGCGACCTGGCCTAGGCGAAATTCGCGATTGGCCGGACTTCACTTTGTCGGCTTTATAATCCGAATGTACATAGTATATAATGAAGCGATTGAGTCTCGGCCTCTATTCACAAAATGCGAGATAGACTAACCATCGGGATTGCTGGGGCGGGTGGCGACGGGGTAGTCGTTCTGGGCAGTCTTCTGCAGAGATTGGCTGCCTTCCGGGGGTATTTCAGCCAGATGCCCAGATACTACGGCCCTCAGATCAGGGGCGGGGCTTCCGGTGTGAAGCTAAGCCTTGATACGGCGCGGGCCTCCGTGCCCGCGGATATTGCCGATATCATGGTGTGCTTCAACTGGGAGAAGTACGATGAGCTCAAGCAAGAATTGCCGCTGGGAACCGACAGCGTCGTTTTCTATGACAGCGCTCCTCCGGAGGGAAAGCTAAGTCTGCCCAGGAAGTCTTTTCAAGTCGGCTTTTCCGAGAAGAGCCAAGAGATAAGCCCGACAGCCCCTTCCAAAAACATCGTAGCGCTGGGACTTCTGGAGAGAATCCTGGCTCTTCCCGCAAATGCTGTGGAAGGTGCCGCGCCTCACGACCACGTTTCGACCCTTTTGGAAAGAAATAGTCTGGCTCTCGAGGCGGGGAGGCGCTTACTGTCGCAATTTTCTTTTGAGGAGCTGAGACTGTCGGCTCCGCAGCACTCATCGCCCAAGACCGTCCTCCACGGCAACTCCGCTGCGGCGCTGGGAGCAATCCGCGCCGGCTGTCGAAGTTTCTTCGGCTATCCAATCACGCCTGCATCGGAGGTCATGGAGGAAATGCAGGAGCGCCTTAATCATGGAGACGGGGTCTTCGTGCAGGCAGAGGACGAGATTGCGGCCATCGGATTGGCCCTCGGGGCCTCCCTGACCGGGGCAAAGTCAATGACTGCCACCACCGGGCCGGGACTGGACCTGATGACCGAGATGATAGGGCTCGCATCCGGCGCCGAGATTCCCGTGGTCATCGTTGACGTCCAGCGGTGCGGTCCTGCTACAGGCATACCCTCCAAATCGGAGCAGTCGGACCTCAATCAGGCTATCTACGGCGGCCACGGAGATGCGCCGAGAGTGGTTCTCGCCGCCTGCAGCGTGGAGGGATGTTACCGCTTACTGATAGAAAGCTTCAACGTAAGCGAATACTATCAGACTCCCGTGATTTTCCTTTCCGACCAGCAGCTTGGACAGACCACGGTGGCGACCGAAGATGATTTTCTCACGAAAGACTATCTGGTGGCCCAGAGAAAGAGACCCGGAGCGGAACAACGGGACCAATATCGTCGTTACGACCTGACCGAAGACGATATTTCACCGATGGCGTTTGCGGGAGACGAAGGATTCACATATCAGGCTACCGGACTCTCCCACGATGATGAAGGAAGACCTTCATTCGATTTTGCCACCCATCAGCTCATGCACGAGAAAAGATGGCAAAAGCTTGCGCCGCTCCGTGATAGAGACGACCTGTTAAAAGTCTTCGGAAACCAGGGGTCAAACAGAGGCATAGTAGCCTTTGGGTCCTCGGCTCAGTTCGTCCTGGAGACTGTAGAAGACCTGGGGCTGCAGAACGAAGTCAAGGTCTGCATACCCGAGCTTGTTTATCCGCTACCCCGTAAGCTGACCGACTTTGTGGATTCGCTCGAGAAACTGCTGGTGGTGGAAATGAGCTATTCGGCTCAGTTCCATCATTATCTGCGTTCTCAAATAGACCTGCCTTCCAACACCAAAAGCTATGCCAGAGCGGGGGGCCTGCCCTTCAGCAGGAAAGAGCTGTCCGGGCCGGTGGCGGAGCTAGCAAGATGAGCAAAGATTACAGAACAGAAGTCAAGCCGGTCTGGTGCCCTGGCTGCGGTGTTTTTGGCCTCCTCAACGCACTCACCAGGAGAGTATTGCCGAACCTGGGAATACCCCGGCATCAAGTTCTTATCATCTCCGGAATCGGTTGTTCATCAAGGATCCCCGCCTACATAGACACCTACGGCTTCAACAGCCTTCATGGTCGTGCTGTGCTTATCGCGCAGGGAGCTAAGCTGGCCAACCCCGACCTGACAGTCATTGCCATTGGCGGCGACGGCGACTTCTTTAGCAT
>Ga0172364_10004929_pt1 | contig 10617 bp, 12 predicted proteins | sample LakKivSesite10cm_FD_114545 | JGI IMG/M metagenome (GOLD analysis project Ga0172364, IMG submission 114545) | Sediment microbial communities from Lake Kivu, Rwanda - Sediment site 10cm | ecosystem: Environmental > Aquatic > Freshwater > Lake > Sediment | place: Rwanda: Western Province, Lake... | reverse complement strand
TTGCCGCCTGTTCGTGGGCGATATCCATGGCCTCGCTGGCAATTCTTCCGAATTTATGCAAAGACGACGGATTGCCGTATTTGTCTTTCAGATACGGCATCATCTTTTTCAAAACATCCGCATCAAGCTGCGTGGTTGCGGCGTTGTCAAAATATATTTTCTTGATATTTTTTGCCATAAAAATTAATTATATCACCAAAATAAACAGGCCTGAACATATTAAAGAAAGCGCGGTGATTTTTTGGATGATAATTTCTTTTTTCAGTTCTTCCCTTAAATTATGGAATTTTTTGAAAAGCAGAATAGAAAGGATAAATACAAAAACATACTGCAGGCCCTGGAACGCATTAGTTAAAACAACGCTTCCCAGAAAAACCGCCACGTAAACCCCCAGCCCTCCCAAAATGCTCATTATTCTGCCTGCGAAAAAATATCCTCTTGCTTTAGGTTTTGTTTTTTCGGCTTTCGCAAAAATTATTTTGCGGTTTTTTTTCGGAATTAACAGCAATAATGCAGCCAGCGCCACACTGCCTCTCACCCAGATTATTCCGCTGATAAATTTCGCTTGCGTAAATATATTTTTCGTCACTACCCAAAATATCGCAAAACACAAAGCGGAAATCAGGGCCCAAAGAAAATATTTGGAAAAGAATTTTTTCTTTTCAAAAGAAAGTACAAACGTTCCTGCCACCAAAAGAAGAAATGCAATAAACTGCTTTCCGGCAAATTTTTCATGCAGGAAAATAATACTCAAAATTAAAGTAAAAACCGCCACGAATCCGCCTACAAAAGGCGCAATTCTTGAAACCTCTTCCTTTGCCAGGGCACCGTAAAGCAAAATACATCCCAAAACATTGATTATTCCTGCCGCAAAAGCCAGGACGAATTGGCTAAACGACGGCATGCTGAATCCGAACGGTAAAAGCACCAGAATAAAAATGCTTAAGAAATTTACGTAAAACGAATAAGCAATCGGATGCGGCATTGAACGCACAAGAATATATTTGTCTATAATAAAAATCAGCGCGTAAAAAAGATAAGCAGTAATTACAACAATCAGCCAAATAAACGGTGTCATATATTAATAGCGTTATTTTTACAAATTTCCGCGTAAATTTTTGAGCTCGGCCGCGGAATTCTTTTTTGCGTTTTATAATCTATTTCTACAAGCCCGAAACGCGGATCAAATCCTTTATCCCATTCAAAATTATCCAGAAGCGACCAGTGGAAATATCCCCGCACATCAGATCCCTCTTCAATTGCTTTATGCGTCCATTTCAAATGATCAATAATGAATTTCGCCCTTTTTTCGTCTTTGGCATCAGCCAAGCCATTTTCGGTGATATAAACAGGTTTTTTATAAATGCTCAAATCCTTTAGAACGCGGTAAATGCCTTTTGGCGCAATTTTCCAATTTAAGTCGGTTTTTTCTCCGGATTTAATTACCACATCCATCGCCGAACTGCTGAAATAATAATTTACTCCCACAAAATCCTGAAAATCGGAGATCGCGCGGAAAAATTGGTGGTTCCAATAATCATCAGAGAAAAATTTCAATATTCCTTTAAAATTCGTGTTGTTATTGCAAATTCCAACCTGCGCATCCGGATCAATTTTATGAATAATTGCATAAACTTTTTTATGGCTTTCAATCAATGACCTGACTACTTGCTGGGTAATATAAAAACTTTTTTTGAAAGGCGGCCAGTCGCCGCGTAAAAAAGAATGCGTTGAATAAATGTTCGGCTCATTTATGGTAATCCAATATTTAACCAAATCCTTGTACTCATTAACCATCTTTTCTGCAAAACGTTCAAAATACTGCGAAGCTCCTGCATCAAGCCAAGCACGTTTTTCCGCAAACCACGTAGGCATTGTCCAATGATACAGAGTTACAAACGGTTCAAGCCCCCTCTGGCGCAAAGCAATCAGCGCTTTACGGTAATGCTCAATTTCATTTTCATTGAAATTGCCTTCAACGGGTTCAATACGCGCCCACTCGATTGAAAACCGGTGGGCGTTGTTATTCATTGATTTTGCCAAATCAAAATCTTCCTCAAAACGGTTGTAATGGTCGCAGGCAGTGCCCGCATCAAATTTTTCTCCGGAAGCGCTCCAGTTATTTCTTATGCCTCCTTCAACCTGGTAAGCGGAAGTTGCCGTTCCCCAATAAAATCCCTTTGGAAAACTTAGTTTCATTTTTATTTTGCCGGTTTACGGCATCAATAAAACCCTGTTGTAATTGTCGCTTAAAATTATCGCGTTTTTCCTTGTTTTAAGGTCTAATTGGACCAAATTAAAATTATTACTGTCTTTTTGCTTTTCCAGAAAATAAAGGTATCTGCCTGCAGAATCAAAAGTCAGCTCGCTGATGTAATTTCCCGAATAAACAGAATCATCGGTCTGGTTTTGTATATCCACAAGATGAATAGTTTCAACAACATTGCCGTTTTTATCCTCAACCTGCTCGGTATAGAAAAATTTCTGGCCGTCATCTATCCACAGTCTGTTGCCGATCTGGTCTGTAGTTAAAACTGCCAAATACTGCCTGGTTTCAAAATCTCCCAGATAAAGCTCAGTAATGTCTTTGTTGTCTTTATTGGAAGAAATTTCGTAAAGAAACTTGCTGCCTGAAGGAGAAAATTCAATATTGTTGCAATTTTCCATCATATCGGTGCATCCGTCAGGAATCAGATGTTCTGTCTGTTTTGTGCGCGTATCTATTCTGCCGATGCTTTTATTTGTCGTGTCCCAAAGGCCTTGAAAATAAATATAGCTGCCTGTCCAGCGTTTAAGCATTACTAAATTTTCATCCAAGCTAGCCAGAAGCTGCGCATTGCCGCCGTTTTTATCGCTTACCCATGTTTCCCTTTTTTTACCGCTTTCCTCTATTTGCTGATACGTTGTTTCTGCAACCGATTTAACCCATACAATCTGGCTGTCATCAGGAGAAAAAACAATGCTGGTAGAGTCTATTTGCTGGTTTATTTCAGTTTCTTTTCCGCTGCGCAAATCAACCAGTACGGGTTTGTAAATTACCCTGTTTACCTGCATGCCTTCGCTCTCGCCGATGCCTGTAACCGGCTCTTCCCCGACTTCTTTAAAATAAATCATCTCTTCCCTGCTGTTGGAAATAAAAGCGTGCTTTGGCGGCCTGAAATCATTAACATCAACTTCGCGCGCTGAAAGCGAAACCAAGTCTTTGGAATTGCTGTTTTTCAATAAATATAAATTTGCCTTATTGTCGCTGACCTGAAAATAAAAAATGCCGCTGCCGATAGCGGGACTCCAAAATTTCCAAATCAGAATTCCTATTCCGACTCCGACTATAACTGCGGCAATAATAAATATGCTTTTATGCTTCAACATAATTATATTTCAACTTTATCACATTCTTTTTCTTTTTTCCACCGCCCTCACTCTTTGTTCGTCCATTCCAAAATGATGCGCAATTTCATGCCAAACTGTATTTTTCACAATTTCTTTTATCTGCTCCTCGTTTGCAGCAACCTCCTCAATAGAGTTTTTAAAAATAGTGATTTTATCAGGCAAAACACCGCTGTAATACCCCCTTCTTGTCTGCGGCACTCCTTCGTAAAGCCCGAACAGCTTATAATTCTGCCCGAGTTTTACTTTCTTTTTCTGCTCTTCACTGGGCTCATCTTCTATTACAATATCCACATTATCCAGCTTTCGCAAGAATCTCTCGTCTATCGCGTCAATCCCCTGCTCTACCAGTTTTTCGAACTTTTCATTATCCATAAAAATTTATTTGCTCACCACCATCATCATTTTTTCAATTGAAGTTATCGGTTCCTTATATCCTGTGGGATATTCACGGATTGCATTGAAAAACACATCTTCAGGATAACGGTAATTCTCTCCGTGCCTTGTACCGGGATCATTGGTAATAAATTCTTTAGTATTGAAATCATAGCCTTTAACCAAAATTTTGTGCTCTGCCGGTCCCGGCGCAGTGTAATAAGGATTATTTAGTTCCTGCCCGTTCATGGGCACGATAAGCACATTTCCCTTTTGCAGTTCATTGATCATATCCTGCGCTGTAATATTGTCCTTTACTGTAATTTTGTCATAATTGTAATATTTTTGCATTAATTCTGCTGTGTCCGGAGTTGATAAATCATAAAAAAAGCCGAAATTACTGTCTTCAAATGCTGACATTACAGCCAACTCCGTAGTTGCTTCGTTTGCAGAAATCGGCTTTGCTCCGATAGTCCACAAATGCGCCATAAGTATTGCTGCTTCTTCGCATGCATTCTGGTAAAGCGGATTGCTCCACTGCGCCAAAGGCGCTTGCGAAACAAAAGGAACATCAAGCAAGACAATGTCTTTTTTTTCAACAGCCGGCGTTGCGGCCGGAGTCTGTGTTTGCGGTTCTGACTGAGGCTGATTCTGCGGTTCTGTTTGTTGCTGCGTTGTTTCCGCAACAGACGGAGTTGCAGCATTGTTTTCTGCAGACGCTGTTGCGTCCTGCTGTTCTCCCAGTGCCAAATGCAAAAAAAATCCTGCTCCCGCAAGTAAGATTAAAGCAATGGCTACGCCTAAAATTTTTCCCTTTTTCATAATAATATTTTTTCCATTGCTCCCGAATCAATGTGTTGTTTATATTCCTGAAGAACTTCTATAATTCTTTGCTGTATCGGTTTAAGGAAGATTCCTTCATCTTCCAGTCTTCCGGTATTTAAAACGCAATTTGAACGCTTTGCTTTTGCCAGGCCTCCGGTGTAAAGGTCGCTGTCTCTGATTACATCAAATTGATGCATCGGGTCAATCATTTCTTTATATAAAGCCATTATTTCGCTGGGCCTGATTGTGCCCGGATTAACCACATGATAAATTCCCACTTTTCTTTTTTCCATCAGCATTTTTGCGGCATAAAGAAAATCGGGAATCACAGTTACGGAATTATCCGAATCTATGACTTTAGGATATTTAAGCAGTTTATCAATGAGGTTGCGCGGATTGGGTTCAGTGTCAATCGGCAGGCGCAGGCGCACTACCAATACCGGAAAATTTTTCAGAATATCATCGGCCCAGAATTTCGTCCAGCTGTAAAAACTCGGCGGTGTTGCCTTATCATATTCCATATAGCCTTTTTCATACGGCCCGCTGCCCTGAAAAACGCAACCACTGGAAAGATGCATCCAGTAAATATTGCGCTCCCAGCAGGCAAGCTTGATATTCAAAGTTCCGGTAACATTTACGGCAATAGTTTCAGCCTTGTGCTCTTCGCACCAATCAATATTCGGCCTGCCGGTCATGCCTGCGGCATTAATTACGGTATCCGGCTTTTTTTCCTCCAATTCTCTCCTGATCGCCGGCAAATCAGTAATATCAACGTCGGAAATATAAGAATCATCCAAAAAATTGTTGAATTTTTTGGCTAACCAGCCGTCTATTCCGAAAATTAAATATTTCATATGGGCTTTTCCCCTCCATGTCAATAATTAAGGTAATTTTTATCCTATCAGAATATTAACAAAATTGCAATAAAAATTTCATTAAAAAACCTTGAGCTGAATTAGTCAAGGTTTTATCACTAGAGTTAAAGACCCTTGACATCGGTTTTAAATACGCTATAATTAAAGTGTCGCAGGGTTACCGGATGGGTAAACTGAGCGGCATTGTGTAGTCCGTCGGAAAAAGGTGGTCTACTCGACCACAGGCCTGAGTCAGGATCAATGGCTCAACCAAAAGCCAGAGACTTGGCAAAAGGTCACCGACACATGGCCATGAGCTGGCCTTAAACGCTCGGCACGGGCTGCCTTACGCCCAGAGCTCTTTTTTCAATCCTCTCGAGAGGGGTCCGACTCTGTCGGACCCCGTTTTTATTATAAAAACCCTTCGCCTGCGGGCGAAGGGTTTTGAAATCCAAAAAATTATTTACTGCGCATTCATGGTATCAATATCAGCTTGGTACTGGTTTGCCATTGCCACGACATTGTCTCCATAAAATCTGTATTTGGTATTTGTAGAACCGGAAAAATAACGCATTGCAGCTGCCCATTCTCCGGAAACCGTGCCTGCGCCGTCATTTTTCAATTTAATTGCCGCAGCAATAAATGCATCACGGATATCCCAGGGATTGGCAGTTGTTCCGGTAATCGCTTCAATCCGTGCTTTATAACCCATCCAGGTTGAAGGAATAAATTGCGCAGGTCCCATTGCTCCGCCCCAACCAATTTGGTTGCCTTTACTGTCGCGCATGGGGCAGGAAACCGGGGTAATGTCCGGGTCCATTCCCAATTCCGAGGTTATCTGCAAAAAAGGTTCTTGATCGCGGCTTGGTTTCATAATTACTCTCCAGCTTTTTTCCGGAGGATCGCCCGGTCTGTTGCATGTCCCCACATTTTTCCCCAAATTTGATTCCTGGGTTAAAATTGCCAGTAAAAATGCTGTACGTACTCCTGTTTGTTCCGATGCCCATTGCGCAATTTTCACTGCTTCGCCGAAAGTTATCTGCGTACTCACGCCTAATAACTGGTAAAGCCTGGTGCGTATTTCAGTTGCCCGTTTTTTGCTATCAGTTAAAGCTGCCTGATAATTTTTTTCCACACCCTTTGTCTGCTGCAACAGTGTGCTTTGTTCATTTACCGAGCCTGTTAATTTTTGCTGCTGCAATACTTTTACTGATAAAAGATTTTTCGCTTCGTCCTGCTGGTCGGATAAAACCTGCGCTTGCTGGTCAAGCTGATTTTTCGTATCCTGCACTTTATTTAAAACATCGGTAAGCCCGGAAAAAACCTGCGACCGCCTTTCTATCTCATCAAATGCTTCGGATAAATTATCCCTGGTAATTATCGTATAAACCAAAGGATAGCTGTCATATTCATTAATAGCGCGGATAATGTCGGCCATCTGGCTTTGATACTGCTTGATTCTGGCCATGTTTTCATCAATATATGCCTGGGTCTGATTAAGCTGATTATCCAAATCGGTAATTTTCAAATTTGTTGCCTTAATCTGCAGGTTCAATACTGATTGCTGGCTCTGCAGCTGTTTTATTTTATTCTGTAAAGTATTTTTCTGGCCGCTGATTGTTTTAAGCTGCGCCTCATAATTCGCAATTTGTTTTTCAATTTCATCAAGCTGCTGCTGCAGCTGGGCTTTTTCATCTTCTGCCTGCTGCAGAGAATTATTCTGCGCTAAAACCAAAAAAACCGGCACAAAAACCGCAAGTAAAACTAATCCCAAAATAAATCCTTTTTTATTAATTGTAATGCGCGGCATAAATTTAAAATTTCGGCGCTCCGCAGTTCTGCAGGTCTTTTAAAGTCAGTTTTTCTTCTGCCAAAGCGCGCGTATGCATTATTTCACAGGGTAAAGCCAATTCCGGCGGCCTCATTCCCTGCCTAAATTGATCTGTTGTTAATCCGTTCCTGTGCTCAAAATGCGCAACATCCCCTTCTCCGCCTGATTGTAAACCGCAGTAATTGGCCATTTTCTCAATCCTATTCCAATCAATATCATAGCCTTTCCAGCGGTCAACAAGGTCAACTGCAAAGCCGTAATTATGAATGCTTTTTCCTCCCGGAGCTTCGGTAACAATATGGCCGTTTACTGTCCTTCCCTGCTCGTAAATCGCCTCCTGCTCTTCAACAGAACGGAAGCCAGAAGAAATGCGCAAGTTATATCCATAAACCGAAGCCAAAGGAATCAGGCATTCATTTACCTGCTGTTCAAAATTGGCATTAATCCCTGTGGGCATAGGCGGAAGTACTGTCGCTTCTGCTCCGTCCTGCATATAAGCCATATCCTGGCGTGCAGCAAAAATCAGGCCAATTGCAACCATAAAGATTATAACGATTAAAACTGTAAAAAGTGACTTTTTGCTTAATTTGCGGGATAAAAATTCCACCATATAATTTAATACAATCTTATTTTTCTTTATCTGCCGGATTATTCTCTTCGCTGATCATTGCATTGCCTCCCAATTGTTTATAAAAAATAAGGCCAATGGGCAAAGGCAGCCAGAATGAAAGAAAACGGAACATCAACGTGATAATTAAAACTAATTGTGCTGGAATGCTGAATGCTGAATAAAACAAAACCATAGCACCCTCAAAAAACACCAGGCCTCCGGGAGAGAATGAAATCATTGCCACAATCCTGGTCAACACAAACCCGGCAAGAATCACAAAAAAATTCACAGAATATGAAAACCCGTCAAAAAGCAGCCAGATTGTAAAAGCATCAGCCAGAAGTATTATTGCCTGGTATAGCAGAGGTACAAGCAAATATCCGCGTTCATTTTTAATAAATTCAAAAGGGCTTTCCCACTCCCTGTGCGCAAACTGCTCCTCCACAATGTGCAGCCGCTTCCAGATAAACCGTACCAAGCGGTTGCGCTGCGACCATTTTTGCATGAAAACCATTATTTTTTTGGAAGTCAAAGACAAAACCAGAACATCCAAAACCAGAAAAAATGCAGCGCCGATAAATCCGATTGTAAACAATACTCCGCTCAATTTGGCATGGGAAAAAAACAAATAACAAAGCAGAAATATTGCAAAAACAAAATGTGCGGAATAATAACTCAATGTTTCAAGCACCGCCAGAAGAAAACTTTCATTTTTGGGAAAATTTTTCCTCTGGAAAAAATAAATCAGATATCCCTGTCCGCTCACCCCTCCTGAAGGAATAAGATTGGTCAAAGTAAAACTCGCAATTGCAGCCTTAAATAAGTCAGCATAAGAAATCGTCCTTTTAATGCCGAAACGTTTTATCAGATAAATAAAAATTGCGGCAACAAAGGCATAGGTTGAAATCTGCACGATAACTGCCGCCCCAAACCACAAAGGCCTGATATTTTTCAGATAAAGCACAACACTCTTGAATTCGGTAAAATTCAGATAAATAAAAATCGCCAAGGCCGCAATCAGCAGATAAAAGAATATCGTGGCAAGATGAGTTTTAGGCCTAAAACCACGCTGCACATTGAATTGTGAAGGATTTTCCATATATAGCTTAATTATAACACGTAAATAATAAAGGGGCGTTCACATTGAATACCCCTTTCTTTTCGCTTATTTGTTCTTTCTGCCGCGTTTTTTGTTTTTCAACTTGGTTTTCCTGGCTTTTTCTTTTGCCCAGGCCCTTTTAAAGCTTCTTTTCATAATAATTAAATTAGCTGATTAAACGCATCAAATTTTAACTTTCTGCTTCTTTTTCCATTTGCGATAAGCGCGTATAATAATCGGGAATTTCTTTCAAATGCGCCCAGGCAATTTTCCCGGTCATTATTTCATCATCATTGGTTACATTAGTCTGCGCATCGTGTGCTCCATGCTCCAATTCTACAGCCAAACCCATTCTGAATTGTTCCAAATCAATTTTGGTCCAGTCAATGCCGATGCTCTCCCCTATTTTTTTCGCTTCTTCCACTGTAAATTCTTTTTTCATGAATATATTAATAATTACTATTTTGGTTTTTATTAATCGGTTTCTTTTTCCTTTTCTTTTTAACAATCGGAGCTAGGGCAAAAAATAAACCAGCCCAGAAAAACCACAGCAATTTAGTATAAGCAAATTGTTTTCCCGCAATTACCAGAATCAAGTCAATTGCACCGATAATAAGCGACATCCAGGCTAAAACCAGAAACGAATAATACATAAACCTTCTCGGAGGGGTTTTCTGCGGCTTATTATAAAACATATTTTAATTCTAACAGATGTTTAAAAAATTAAAAAGCCCCGCCTGTTTGCCCCGAGCAAAGTCGAAGGGGGCGAGGCTTATTTTTAATTTAAATCTCCCACTCTGTAATTCGGCACGCCACGTGTGCCGCACGCACCTGCTCCACCTCTTAACCAGGCATCAGTTCCGGTCGTGGATAAATTGGTTGTTGATTGGTCTTCAAGTGTAGCGTAAAGTACATATCTTGTTGCGCGGGCATTATTGCCCGAACCATCGTGATAAACATCGCTGATATACAGATAAGCATTATTATAACAATCATTGACTCCCAGAGGATCTATGGGAAATACTGACAGATAATTCGCCATTTTTGGTTCCAATGCCAAACTATTGGGAATTTTAAAATCCTCATTCGGCCATGCACTTGAAGGATAGCCCCCATATTCATTAGCATACATCTCCAATGCAATTACAATCTGGTGCAAATCCGCTTTTCTTTTTGAGTCTCTTGCTTTTGCCCTTGCCCTGTTCACGCTGACCAAAACAACGCTTGCCAAAAGCCCGATTATGGCAATTACTACCAATAATTCAATAAGGGTAAAACCCTTGGCTTTTCTCACCATATGCCTTTATTATATCGTTTTCCCAAAAATTAAAAAGCCCCCTTTCGACAAGCTCAAGACGAGCTCAGGAGGCTTTTTGTATTCAGTTTAATTTACCTTAATTCTTTGATAATCTGGCCTTCAACCCGCAAAACTGCTCCGAATGCCCACAATACTCCCAGAAACACTGCTATGGCTCCGATAAACGGTATAAGACCGATTAAAAACATAATTACCAGCCCAATTAACAAGCATAAAATATTGCTCAATTTCCAATGAAAACGTTCAGCCAGCCATTTGCCCGCACCGATTGCCAGCATAGCTTTGGCAAAAAACACTGCAATGAAAAATAATGCCCAG
>Ga0172364_10004923_pt1 | contig 10624 bp, 19 predicted proteins | sample LakKivSesite10cm_FD_114545 | JGI IMG/M metagenome (GOLD analysis project Ga0172364, IMG submission 114545) | Sediment microbial communities from Lake Kivu, Rwanda - Sediment site 10cm | ecosystem: Environmental > Aquatic > Freshwater > Lake > Sediment | place: Rwanda: Western Province, Lake... | reverse complement strand
TGATTATGCATTGTACTTTTATTCTCCTTTTATTTTTCTATACTTAAATTTCTCTGGAATTGAAACATCACGATGTACTTCTGGAAAAAACTGAATCATCTCTTCCTCATTTAAAAGGAAATCACAATTTTTGCATCTTATTTCACATTTACCAAGATTTCCCTCATATTCCATTTCTTCCTTAGAGAGATCTATTTTTCCATTGATAATGGGAGAAATAAGACACATATAATATACTTTACGATAATCCAAAAAGATAAAATTTTCGCTTCCGCATTTTGGGCATTTTAATTCTGTCATTTTATAGGTTTCAGATTTTTTCATATTTTTAAAAATATTTGTCATATTTTGTTCTCTTCTTTATTAAAGCATTTGTTACAATAATGATGTAAATATTTATTTTTCTTTGCAAATTTGTACATTTTACTAAATTCTGGGTCCGTAATTGATCCCATATGCCCGCAATCATCACACCATACCCATAGTACTAATTCTTTTTCGCCTTTTTTGTTTTCTTCTAATAACAATTGATGTAAATCATCATCTTGTAAATATCCTTGAATATAAAATGGATCCCATACAACAGAAGAAAATTGCTCGTTAAAGATTTCTTGCGATACTTCTTCAATATCATAATTGAGCCATGCAGTTAATAAAGTAATTGCTTCTTTAACTCCGTCTCCTCTGTACAATCCTTTTGCATCTACTTCCATACTTTATACCTCTTATTCTTAATTTTATTAAATGTTTTTTAGTTCAAAATATTTATCACATGAAAAATATCTCCACACTTGTCTATGCATTCCAATTTCATTTTTAAGACAACAGAGTCCATCATAATTTTTGCAGTTCCAACATTGTTTTTGGGAACGTATATAAGAAAATTCTAACACATCTTTTAATTGTGCTACGATTTCTTCTTGTTTACATTTTTTATTACAACAAGAATTACAATCTGTTCCAATACAATTGAGAATATCCATTAAAACTGGATACCAATCAGCTTTTAATATTAATGCACCTTCCATTTTAATCAACAATAATGTAGTAGAATGTTTATTATAGCTTTGAGATTAACTTCAATATAATTAACTTTATCTATTAAACTTACCTTCCGTTATTATACTATCGCATATACGTTGTATTTGTATTATATGTCCCATTTTTACTAACAATAATGTGACGGGGTATTTATTCTAACCCAAAGATCATCTCCTTCTTGCAAGTCCATTTCAGAAGGTTCATATTCTAATAATATATTATTATTAATTAATTCCCATACTTGATCTTTTGATAGATTATTTTCTTTCATGTATTCCTGAAACTTAATCCATTGTATTTCATTTTTTACCATTTTATTTCTTCTTGTCCGGACTTCGCTATTTCTATTTCAATAGAATCACTAGTAGGTACACACTCTGTGCACACAAAGTTGCCCATACGTGTTTTCCCGCGGAATAATTTAGGCAATTCCATTGTAGATTCTTCTGGAATATTTTCACATTTGTATATTCCTTTAATAACTTTTAAATTGTCCCAGTTTACCTTCTTGAATATCATTTCAGATCTTTTCCAATCTCTACCACAATTAGGACATTCATAATTTTCAGTACCGCATCCATAAAAGGAGTCAAAGTATTCTTGTATCCCTTCGATCTCTAAACAATATGAACAGTGCCCATCATTTTTATCCCCTAGGTCTTTATACATAAATTCAGGACCAGATACTATATAACCATCTTTATCATATTTAATCATATCTTTATTCCATAATTCTCCACAATATCCACAACTATATATTCCCCAACAATCTTCGCATATAAATTCTGTGTTTATTGTAACTATTCCACCAGCTCCTTGAGGACTTGTGGGTTCCATAAATTCTACATTATGCCGTTCATTGCACCAATTACAAATTGCAGTAAAACCTGGAAATTTACTTTCCGGTTCAATTTTAGATAAATGCTCAAGAAACCATTTATTAACATAGAATACCCCATCAATACTATTTTCGTCTACATATTTATCAAGTTCTTTAATTTTATTTTCATCGAAATCTTCCATTAAATTGATTACATCAAAATCTTCGTTTGCTCCACTTATTCTATTTAAAAGTTGTTCTATATTTTTAGCACCCATAGACCCTGAACTTCCTATATCATGGAAATTTCCTTTAGAATCTATATAGCAATAATTATATTCCCAGATGCAACCTTCATATCCTCCTCCTTGGTACTGAACAAAACATCCTTTTAATTCTTCCTTACTAAACTTTTTAGTTTCTGTATGCTCATAGTCTTGTTTTTCTTCATTCCATTTCCACGTTGATGCATAGTTCATACTTTTTCCTTTATTCTATAAATCCCAATTTTTCAGGAGATTTTTTAATTTCTAATTTTAATTTTGCTTCGATAATGGGTTTAATTATTTTTAAAAGTTTATTTACAGGTAAACGACCATCTAATATATGAAAGTCAGAAGCTGCAATTTCTCTCCCTATTTTAGATTGAGGGTGCGGTAATAGCATTTCATCTTTTTTACTTAATCTAGAAAACGTATATCTTACAGTTTCTAGGTATTCTTTTCCGCGAAGTTCTATTTTGTCTTTGCTTTTATTTTTTATTCGAAACATACAAGTTTCAATATCTAAATCAATAAAAAATATAATGTTAGGAACTATACAAAATAAATTGTTATTCGGAATTTCTAAAGCATATTCAATCATTATCCAAAGAGTATTAATAGAACACATAGCATTCATACTTTGATATGCTATCGTTGAAATAAAAGATCTATCACTAATAATGTTATTGTATGGCCTAATCTTTTCACTGATTAATTGTGCCCTATCTGCAAGAAATAGAAATAGCTCAGCTTTGCTACAAACAGAAATTTTCTTATTAGTTAATAGTAAACTTCTAATTTTTTCACCAAGGTCTGTGTCACCTGGTTCTTTAATTATTTCAAATTTTGGAAATATTTTATTAACTTCTCGTGCTAAAGTAGTTTTACCGCATCCATCTATTCCTTCAAAAGCTATATACATTTATTCTTCCCAAAGTAAATTTATGTTTATACATATTTATCATCTTATTCCTTGAACTTTAACAATTTCCAATCATCTCTGTCTACATTTTCGTTACATTCTTTACATACAACAAAACTTTTTTCTAGGATTGAGTCTTGTGGTTCTCGGAGTCGCAAGTTGGATAATTGGCCTTTTTTATCTATATCATAAACATGTAGCCACAGCTGTCTACTATATTTATGATACTGAAATGTATCCCCACCACATTTTTTACATTTGTACTTCATAGTCTATTTCTTTTCCATGAAGTCCTTCATAGCTTCTTCAAATGTACAATATGACTTGCTTTCCATAAATCCTAGAAAACATTGTTCATTGACATTATATTTTAAAGTTGTATGTTCATCTTTTTTTACTGTAATAGTAACATTTGCTTCACCACTACACCCACATTCACATCTTTTTGACATTTTATTCTCCTTTTTTAACAAGTATAATCATATAATTGTTTTTCAAATTTATCTATTGGGAAATTAATATTATCTTCTTTAGGTATTATATATCCACAATTTTGACAGGAAATAAATCTTTCAATAGTTGTACACTCTAAATTTTCACCTTCATCATCTATAATTAAATAATCTCCGTTAATTATATGATTATATTCCCAGTATTCAGTTTCTTTACTTATGTAACAAAATTTACTTTTTTTACATTTTGGACAAATATATTTCATTTTTGTTTTCCTTTAACTGTCCCTATATATAATATAATCCTCATTATTACTTAATCATAAAAAAATCCCGGGAATTCTTTAAATAATTTGTCCCAGTCTTTTTCGTCCACAAATTCGTCACATGAGGCGCATTGAATATCAATGACATCTTTTCTAGCAATGCTTAAATCAAATTCTTCATCATCTAATACTAGATTATTTTCACCTTCATTAATAAAAGTTAGATTAACTTCTTTTACTGATCTAGTAAAAAATCTAAAATCAGATCCACCACATTCTTTACACACAAAGTTCATTTTTCATTCTCCTTTAATTATCTTTATGTTAAAGTACTCAAAAACTCTTTTATATCTCTACCGTCAACTTCAAGTCCTGTACAATCCCATCCTTGACCTCCTTAAGGTAGGGCAAGCCTGCCTATTACTAATAATGCCTTTCTAACTTGCCATCAACTATTACATACATCATATTCTTTGTTGCAATATAAGCTATAGTAAATGGATTTGACCTAGAAGTAGAAATATGCGAAACATTGTCCTGTAACACAATATTGCTAGACAATCCAAGTAATAATTGAGCAAAAGCCTTCATTTCTGGACTTGATAGTTTCATTTCTGAAAAATCCATTACATATTCTTGCTTATATTCTCTCTTTGGATTGGTACCTTCATTTATCAATCTAGCTTGTTCTTCTTCTGTTCTACCTTCCATCCTTGACCTCCTTTATTAAATGAACTGTCACTGGAATATATAAGCCATTTCCAATATAGGCTTCTCCACTATATATTTCATATTCCTCATATATTTGTTCTTCATTGCTACTCATCCTTGACCTCTTCTTCATTTATCTTTCCATAATCTTTAAAATTCCCCATAAAATACATAATAAGACTAATATAAACCTTAATACCTTATCCCCTTTACTCATCCTTGACCTCCTTATGTCCCTTAATATGTCCACTAAAAACTGTTATATTATAATTACTTAGGAGATTTATGGTCTTGGTTTTGTCCATCAGGTTGTCCATCTTTGATCTCTTCTAGTTCTTTCCTAACACATTCTGTCTCATGAAGTCTTATTTCCTCTAATAAAAAAGCAAAGGAGATAATAATTTAGAGAAATAAGAAAAAATACAAATTATTATCTCCAGAGAAGGAAGTTTATTCAATATTATCTACAGAAGGAGGAACAGATTTCTCCTTTTTCTTTCTTTTTTCCTCCTGTTTTTTCTTTCGAAGTTCCTGTTTAAGTGCTTTCTTATATTGAGGTAATATCGATATCTTTCCATCAAGGATTCCCATTCCCTCAATAATTGTTTTCAACATTTTTTGATTATCTTCTGTTAATTTTTCTAAATCAGAAATTTTATTTCCTAATTTATTAATATTAACAGAAATATCTAGCAGATTGTTAGTCATTATTGTACTAACATCTGTTCTAATAGAAGAAATATCTTTTGATGCAGTAGTATCTATTATCATTCCTTCTGGAATTGTTGAATTACAACTCATAGATAATAATGCAATTAAAGATATAAATATACAAATTTTCAAATAGTCTCACCTCCAATCGTACCAGTTTATATGGATACCTTTAAATTACACATTTTCTTGCATATCCCTCACGGATAAATGTGTTTATTCTATCCACTATGGTGAATATTCTAACATGGGCAAGTTTTGCCCAGAAATTTCTTTAAGACCAGAGAATAAATTATTTATGGACTGAAATGCTAATTCTCTAGCTTTATCCTGTTTTCTCCATTCATTTTGCTGTGCTTTATGATCTTTTTCTATTAGCTGATGGTATTCATTAAATTTTTCAACGATCATTTTTGCATTGTTAATGAAATCAGCACTAGTAATATATTTAGATAATTCTTTTAATTTTTTATCTTTTTCATTTTTGTCTGAAGATTCTGAAATTTGCTTTTTATATTGTATAATACCTACAATAATTCTAACAAATTCTCCTAAACAATTAGGTTTACATATCCAAATATCATTATAATTACAAAATGAACTTACATTCATATCTTTCGGAAAGACATTACTAACAATAATTGCATGATCGGCTTTCTTGTTAATTTTATCTTCTTTCATTTTATCAATCCAATCAGATCCCCAAGTTTTTGTATCTTTAATAGCATATATAATCTTTCCGCAGTTTTCACTTCTAAGGAATACATCATGGATTACACTAATAATCTTTACTCCTCTAGATATATAAGTTGTTGAAGTATTATTAGTGTCCTCAATAATTTGATTTATTTCATCGATACTAGGAATAATTTCTATTGCACATTCAGTATTTTGAACCTCTTTAATTTCGTTTTCTAATTGTTGAATTCGAGCATCTCTCGTCCGCAATTCTGATTCAACAGATTTCCGACCATTCTCAAAAGATTTATCAATTTTCTCCGAAAGAGTTTCTTGATAAGATTCCCGTTCTTTATTAATACTTTCCTGTAATCTAAGATATTTATTATTTAATAATTCTATTTGCTCTTTAAGTTTATTAACTTTGCCAGAATTTTCTAATATTTTATCTTCCTGTGAATTATTATTTTGATTAGGTATTATGAATACCTTTTCACAATATGGACATTTAACTTTCACAATTATCCTTTCTTTTAATCATTATCTTCTTTTCCTATACAATCTTTTAGACAATCTACTTCTTCTGCTATACTTATTAATTTTTCTAAAAGTACTTTTTTGATGAAATCATCCTCTATTGCGTTAATTGTGTCACACAGCTTATTGATTCTATCTTGTAAGCTGTAGTGTATCCTCTTACATCATCAGGATCCATTTTCTCTTTTCGTTGGTTTTAGTGTTCATTTTTATTAATACAATCTTCTCTAGGGAGTAAAATAGAATCATAAAAATGTGAATACTTCAATAGAACACGATCCCTAATAGGTAAAGTTTTTAAAAATGCAATTTTATCTTTTTAGATTATAATCTTTAATCATTTTTACCATTGATTGTCTTAAAATCGAAGCAAAATACCTTTTTTTACTTTCTATTAATTGATAGGATGTAATTTGCTTTTTTAAAAGCGTGTCAAGAAGTTTATATTCATAACTATCCTTGATTACCTGGTAATACACATTAACTTTCATATTTTGTCCAATCCTACAACATCTGTCAATAGCTTGCCCTATGTCTGTAGGAACCCATTCAATATCATGAATAATTACATTATACGCAGATGTTAGTGTAATTGATTCTTTTGTAGCCATGATTGATCCAAGGAACACCATTGTTTCGGTGTCTTCTTGAAAATTGGATACTGACTCTTTTCTTTTTTTATCTGAATGTCCTCCTCTTATTGATACGAATTTTATATTATTTTGAACAAATAATTTTTCAAATTCGTCAAAGGTTTTCATCCAAGAGACAAATAATAGTACTTTTTTACCTTCTAAAATTAAATCTTTTATTTTGTCTAATGTACTATTTATTTTCTTTTCCGAACTTATTTGCCTCATTTTATTAATAGAAACTAGCCAGTTAAGGTACCCTTGATTTTCTTTGCTTTCTGCAAGAAATCTTATTACAGGTTCATTAACTTCATTAATTTCTTCAATAGGTTTGTCTATAATTACTATTTCTTCTTTTTTCTCCGGAATATTTTGTAGCACTTCATTTTTTGTTCTGCGTAGGTAATAAGGACTGATTTTTTTCTTTAGATCAAACAAATTACATGATCCAGAATATGTCCATATTTTATAGTTTCTATTCTTTAGTAATATTTGCCTAGCTTGACAATACTGTAAACCAAATTCATGTTTATTGTACCAAATATCAGGTTTAATTAAATTTAATTGAGAATATAACTCAATAGGCAAATTTTTCATAAATGTACCAGACATTAGTAAGAAAGATTTACACAATGGAGACATCTTTTTTATCGCTTTAGTTTTTTTAGATTTTGTTTCCTTTAAATAATGAGACTCATCACAAATAACTTGATCAATTTCAATTTTATGTTTTAATATTTCTTCTGAAAGATCAGAAATAATACTATAGTTAATAATACAATAATCAAAATTATTGAGGTTTTCGAAATTCTCATGTACTGATTTTTTCGTTTCAAAAACGAAAATTGATTTATTTCCTACACAACTACTAAGTTCTTTGATCCAGACGTTCTTAGCATTAGCTGGACAAATGATCAATACGCGACGATTCCTCCATATTGTATAGGCTATTGCTTGGATAGATTTACCTAATCCCATATCATCAGCTAATATACAATTTCCGTCATTTTCATCAATAAATCTTATTCCATCTAATTGATAATCAAATAATTGTCTATCCCCTAGGAACAATCCATTAATTACTGGATTGTACTCTATACTAAAAAAGTTTATAGAAAATTTTTTTGCTAGTAAGTATTTTTTGATAATTAGTAAATGTTCTTCTGAGATACTATTATCTATATATCTACATTTTTCTTGTGGATCCCATAAAACATTAATATTTTCCCGTTCTTTTAATGCTCTATATACATCATTTGCTGTTCTAGAAAATTGATGGTATATTTCTATTCTATCTTCAAATTTTATAAATTCAACATTTGCCATATTTTAACCATTCTATTGTATCTAATCTACCATTCATAAAGCTTTTTCATTACTTATATCGAATCTTCCATGTAAAAGTCCTTCTATAGATATGTTTTTATCTATATTTGCCCAATAGATACTAATATCGTTCCCTATAAATCTATAGTTTAATTTTTGCATTTCTGAAGCTTTAAGCAATCTTTGGAACACTTTTAATGGAATAGATAGAATCCTGCCATCCTCAAAATGTATAGCAAATCGTTTTTTAGTAAACGTTAATTTCATATTAATTTCTTACTTGTTTTACATACAAATATAAAAAATATCAGAATGTCCTAGTAATCTAGCAATTTCAATATTTTTTTTTAATGCATATATAGTACAGGGATCAAAGATTATTCCATCATTAATTGCTTGCTCTATTGTTTCAATACGAAGAGCTAAAATGCCTTCTCCATTGATATTAAATATTTCATCAATATTAGGTACTAATTTTGTAACCCATTCCTCGTTTAAATCAAAACTAGAACTATTTTCCCAATCTTTTATGAAGTATGCTTCATATGACATATTATTTCCTTTAGTTAATATTCAATATTATCTATTATTTCTTTAACTTGATCTTTATTCAGAAATTTGTGACGATAATTGCATTCTTCATTATTGATTTTCCTTTATTATATATTTTTTATTTGGAAAATACTGTCCTTTTCCATTATTATAAAATTTACAGCTTTTACACTTATTCCAATTGTAACAATCGTTAAAAGATTGCATACTACAACCATCAGTGCTACAAAGTTTTTCTATTCCATTTATTACTATTTTAGTAATACAACAAAAATGGGGACAAATGTTCCCAGTAATACCCCATTTTTTAATACAAGATTTATTTTTCATAATACCTCTGTTTTAATACATTCTATCACTATTATTTAGAATTATTTGGTATTTCATTTAGATAATTTCACTATATTCTTTCGTTGTTTTAAATGATCATGAGAATTCTGGGATGAATGGGTTCGGACCACTAGTTAACGGATTCAAAGTCCGCTGTTTTACCTGATTAAACTACATCCCATTAAATATATTATCTAATTATTGCAATTAAATCAGAATAATTAACTACGCAGTAAGGGGAGTTGTTTAAAGATAATTCTATAAAATTATCTTTAAATAGAATTGTATTGTCTTTAAAAATTATTGATTGGTTATCTTTTCCAATCTCAACTACTATGCCCCGACGAGTATCTGGCCAGTTGAAAACTATAATTTTTTCCTTAATATCATATAGATGATTTTCATCTAGTTTTACAAGAATTTCGTTCGGGCGAATGGTATATTCCATAATTATTCTTCTCCTATAAAACATTTTTGATTTTCCCAGAATCTTTTGACAAAGTCTTGTTTTTTACTGTTTACAATTTCAACATGAATCTTCTCGAGAATATCTATTTTATTCATTTTGTTTTTCAAATCTTCTTGTAATTGTACATTTAAATCTTCTATTTTAACTTTTGGATTTTCATCATTTTCTTGAAGAAAAATCTGTAGTTGAATTTCATTGAAGGATGATTTGATTTCAGCAATTTTTTGTAAAAGATTACTATCTTTAAAATTAATTTCATTATCTTCAAGTAGTTTATTAAGTATTAGTTCCGGATTAAGTATTCCTTCAATTTCTTTAATAAGACATTGTAATTGATATTTTTCCATGGAAAAATATCCTCCATTAGTAGTATACGCTGTGAATGTATTATCATTAGATAAATAACCTTGTTGTTCAACTTCTTTTTTACGATTATAAAGCTGAGACAACTTTAATTCTGCTTCATTTTTTGTCTATTTTTCAGGATTATTAATCATTTCTTGTACTAATAAACGTAAATCATAAGATTCATCAATATAAGTAGATGATGGAGTAAGATAGTAAAAAGTATTTTTTAGTTTCTTATGATCTTCCGGTGGTTGACATATTGGAACAATTCTTTTTACTATGTTCATATTATCCTTTTTATTTAATGAAAATTATGCCCATAAACATACCGCATACTGAATGAGATTATTTCTAAAAAATTCAATTTGCAAAAATTGATCGCTATTAAATATTCTTCTAGATTCTTTAATTTTACAAATTCCCATAACAGCCAAACACGCACTCGTTGCGTCAGCTTCATGTTCATTTAATTTTTTGTTATTAGTTATTTTAGTTGCGCACTTAATCATATCATTTTTACTAGCATTGCCATCCCCAACTAAAAAAGACTTTAGTTCTTTCGGAGT
>Ga0172364_10004922_pt1 | contig 10624 bp, 12 predicted proteins | sample LakKivSesite10cm_FD_114545 | JGI IMG/M metagenome (GOLD analysis project Ga0172364, IMG submission 114545) | Sediment microbial communities from Lake Kivu, Rwanda - Sediment site 10cm | ecosystem: Environmental > Aquatic > Freshwater > Lake > Sediment | place: Rwanda: Western Province, Lake... | reverse complement strand
TGCATATTCAGGTCAATATGCTGTTAAGATGTTCATAGATGGCAAGCAGGATGACGGGACCATATGGCTGGAAAGAAGAATCGCCGTGTCAAAAAATACACGGGTTAAAGTAACAATGACTTTTTGGCTTTACAGCGAGGAGGAGAGCTTCAACACCATAGCCGCAGTCGTAGGTTATGCGAGAACCGATAACCCTGAGGAAGAGTCGAATTTCAAGGTTCTTGGCGCTGCGAATCAGGTCGCTGGCTGGAAACAGTACAAATTTGAAACTGCTGTGGACACCGGGGATGCTGGCGAATTGTGGGTTGCGTTGGGAATTTCGGTTCGGTGGGAAACCGTCATGACCTACTATGTTGACAGCGTTGAAATAACGGTTCGGTAGCCCTTTCAGCGAAGAAGGTCTTAATGAAAACATTATTGGGTCACGAAAAAATTTTCAGTTAGGCTAAAAGTGCTTATTTCAGTATGTTATTATTATTAACAAGGTAACCAGATTGACGATTGATCATGACACTTTTAGGACCTTGATAAAGAAACGGGTGAGCTTCAATTTCAGTAAGGTATCATTGCGTCTCGACTTGTGCGAATCGTTGTTTAGCTCCTTCTCAGTCGATTTAGGCACAAAAGCACTACTTAACAGCCTTCGAAAAGACAATGCAATAGACTACTCCAAAATCCTTGACCTTGGATGCGGCTACGGACCAGTAGGGCTTTTCCTAAAGGCTCAGGAGCCTTCTCGCAATGTGCACATGGTCGACAGGGATGCCTTGGCTGTGGATTTTTCGTTGCATAACGCATCTTTGAACCATCTTGAGGTCAGCGTTTACCCCAGTCTGGATTATGAACAGGTTGAAGGCAATTTTTCATTGATTGCGACTAACTTTCCCGCGAAGATGGAGACTAGAGGACTGGAGGTTTTCGTGTACGGTGCCTCAGAATATTTATCCAGTAACGGTGTTCTAGCCATGGTTGTAGTCCGCGAGCTTGCTGGAAAACTGGATAGGATATTGGATAATAGTATGATTCGTGTTCTTTACCGAGAAGATAAGAAGGGATATTGCATTCGCCACGTTGCCTTTAATGAAAAGGTTCCGCTACCAGTTGACAAGTATGAAAAGCAGAAAATGCAGCTTAAGCTAACAAAAACTTACAGGGTTAAAACGGCCTTCAGCTTACCAGAGTTTGACAGTTTAGGCTATGGTACACAATGCATGTTTTCGATTCTTATGAATATGAAAGATTACGACTCAATTTTCATACTAGAGCCAGGGCAAGGTCACAACGCCGTCGCGATTATGGATTTGCTGAAACCAAGGGAGCTGATAGTTGCCTCACGCGACCTATTATCGTTAACCTTTGCAAAGCAGAACGTGGCAAATAACTTTGGCTTTGAACCTCAAACTATACTTGTTTCGTGCCTTAAGAAGCCTCCAGAACAGGAGCTTACAGTTTGGAACGTGCTCAGTAAAAGGGATTTTAACCTAAATGCCTGTAATCTTCAAGCCATTATTAAAAGTGGCAAACCATTGCTGATATACGGAGAAAAAAGCGTTCTGCGAACATTGCTGAGTAAAGAATCCACAATTGTTCTAGAAGAGGCAGATCAGAAAAACTACTGTGCACAGTTAGTGAAACTAGAAAAGTAAGCAAATTATTTTCGGCTTTTCCGTCTCTGCATTTTGTGACAATTGGTGTTAATACACAATTTTAAAATAGGTGTGTGGTTTCTTTAGTGCCATTAAAGGAGGATAAACTTTGGCTAAAAGGGTTATGGTTTCAATGAAGATTTTCCCCTCAGACGTCGAAACCGATCGTGAAGTCTTGAAGAAGGACATTGAAAAGACGCTTCCAGACTATGCTTCGGTTTACCAGTTCGAGGAGGAACCTATAGCGTTTGGGCTTGTTGCAATCATAGCGCACATTCTAGTGCCGGAAGACAGGGAAGGCGGAATAGACGAGGTTGAGTCAAGCCTAAAGAAGTTAGACAAAATCAGCGACTTTCAAACCTTGATGGTGAGAAGAGTTTAACGTTCACTACGTTTATATAGGGTTTTTAGTCTCTGATGTATAGAATATTTAATTGTTATGCGACGGTGACCTAGGTGAACGAGACCTCGCTTAGGGTTGGAGACGCCAAACAAAGAGACGTAGCCAGGGGAATTGCCCGAATCGACCAGAAAACCATGGAAAAACTGAACGTCTCAGCTGGTGACGTTATCGAAATCTTCGGGAAACGAAGAACGTCCGCAATCGCTTGGCCAGCGTACTCTGAGGATCAGGGCAGAGACATAATCAGGATAGACGGTTTCACACGGAAGAACGCAGGTGTGTCAATAAATGAGTACGTTACAATCACTAAAGCCGAGGTTAAGGACGCCGTAAGCATTGTTCTTGCGCCGATTGACATGCGCCTTAACGTGGACGAGGACTTCACAAACTTCGTTAAAAACAGGCTTATGGAAAGAACGTTCATCGAGGGAGACACAACCCTAGTCATGATGCTTGGTCACCCTGTTCAGTTCACCGTGATGAAGACGAGACCGCACGGCATCCTCAGGCTGACGTACGACACAAAGCTCCAAATTCTCACTGAACCAGCTCCTGAAGCTAAGCTCGGAGTGCCTCGAACAACGTACGAGGACATTGGCGGTCTACAAGAGGAGATTCAAAGGCTCAGAGAGATGGTTGAGCTCCCAATGCGGCATCCCGAAATCTTCCAGAGACTTGGAATAGACCCGCCGAAAGGCGTTTTGCTGCATGGTCCTCCTGGCTGTGGAAAAACGTTGCTTGCTAGGGCAGTTGCCAACGAGTCTGACGCGAACTTTTTCTCGATTAACGGTCCAGAGATCATGAGCAAATTTTACGGAGAGTCTGAGGCAAGGCTTCGCGAAATGTTCCAGCAGGCTGAGAAGAATGCTCCTGCCATCATCTTTATTGATGAGCTTGACTCCGTAGCTCCGAAGCGTGAAGAGGTAACTGGGGAAGTTGAAAGAAGAGTTGTGGCTCAGCTTTTAGCCTTGCTTGACGGTTTGACGAGTCGAGGCAACGTGATCGTTATTGGTGCAACGAACCGTCCAAACGCTTTGGACCCAGCTTTGAGGCGACCTGGTAGATTTGACCGTGAAATAGAAATTGGCATTCCTGACAAAAAGGGGCGCCATGAGGTTTTGCAGGTTCACACGCGAGGCATGTATTTGGCTGATGACGTTGACCTTAGGAAATTATCTGAAGTGTCGCACGGATACACAGGAGCAGACCTTGCTGCTTTAAGCCGAGAAGCCGGGATGAAGGCTCTGCGGAGATATCTGCCTGAAATCGATCTTGAGCAGGAAAGAATTCCGCCTGCTGTTCTGGAGAAGATGAAGGTCACGATGGAAGACTTCATGAACGCATTCAGGGAGATCACGCCTACCGCGATGAGGGAGGTTGCCATTGAGGTTCCAACCGTTCATTGGGACGAAGTAGGCGACTTGGAAGAGGTGAAGCAGGAACTTAGAGAATCTGTTGAGTGGCCACTGAAAAACGCTGAGGTCTTCGAAAGAATGGGAATCAAGCCGCCTAAGGGTATCCTTTTGTTCGGTCCTCCTGGCTGTGGTAAAACGTTGCTTGCGAGGGCAGTGGCGACGGAAAGCGAGGCTAACTTCATCTCGATTAAGGGTCCTGAGGTTTTCTCCAAGTGGGTTGGAGAGTCTGAAAAGGCAATCCGCGAAGTCTTTAGGAAGGCGAGGATGTCTGCTCCGTCAATAGTTTTCTTTGACGAGATGGATTCTCTGGTTCCCCGAAGAGGCTCAGGGTATGGCGACAGCGGCGTAGCTGACCGTGTAATCAGCCAGCTTCTGACAGAGATCGATGGGATTACGGCTCTTCAGGACGTAGTGGTCATAGCAGCTACCAACCGACCTGACATCGTTGACCCCGCAGTTTTAAGACCAGGCAGGTTTGACAGGCTGATTTATGTTCCTGAACCTGGCGAGGAAGGTAGGCTGCAGATTCTTAAGATTCACGCGAAGGGTATGCCTTTAGCGAAGGATGTTGATCTTCAGGAACTAGCTCGGGCGACGAAGGGTTATTCTGGCGCTGACATTGGATCGGCTTGTAGGGAGGCAGCAATGTACGCTCTTCGCAAAGACATGAACACGAAGGAAGTGGCGTTGACTGATTTCTCGGAAGCCTTTAAGAAGGTTGGACCAAGCATTACGCCAGACATGGAAAACTGGTACAAGAGTTTCTTAAATCAAGTCAGGAAGGTGCAGAAGCCAGCGCCTCTCGTCGCATAAAGGTGTAGGGAGTTTTAAGAATGACTGGAAACACGTGGAAGGTTCAGCCTGTTTATGCAACGGTTATCGAGATTCTTCGGGAGAAAGGGTCCATAACGGACATGGAGCTTTTCGATGCTTTGAGGGCTTTCTATAGGGAAATTGGGCTTGACGACTTAAACAATACATTGATGAAGATGGAGGTTTCCGGGTTAATCTCGGTTTCCTCTTTAGCGAAGGACAAGCGACTGGTTCAGCTGATTAAGAAGTAGTCAGCTGTAGTCATTTGATGTTCAGTTAAAAAGACTTCTAATTTGGCTTTGTTTTTGTCCTTCAGTTTCAGGCGGTGAAACTGAAACTCCAGTTCCAGTTTTCCTTCAGTTTCCCAAATCTTATCGTAGTATTTAGCTTCAACGCTGAATGGATCTATCACTTACACAACCAACCTAATGTTCCTCAAAACATTACTTATGTAATCTTGGGATAAAGGTTCCTTCTGATAACTCTAATTATCAGATCATATTTCAGAAAGTATCAAATGTGTGTTGAAGATCACCAAGGCATTAAAGCCTGTGGGCAATCCCTTATATTTTTATTACTTTATAGATTGAACGGAAGGGCGAAGCACGTGACCACTAGATCAGTTGATAATCCAATAAAATGCATAATCTTTGATTTTGATGGTGTTCTTGTCGATTCCAAGAAATTGTACGTTCATGTAATATGGAGTGCCCTTAAGACTTTTGGTGAGTATTACAGGAAAGACGTTGAACGTCAGTTGATACCTTCAATTTCGGGAACTCTTTCAAAATTTCTTAAGAAGCCGGAGGAGTTAGCTCAAGCTGTCAGGGTCGTAAATGAGATTATTCTTCATGAGGAGAATTTACGTTTGCTCAAACCCTGTATGGGGGTTCCAGAGATTCCAAAGATGTTATCTAGCCAGGGTTCATACAATATGGGCTTACTAACTAATAGTTATCGTATCTTTTTGGAGAAAGGTTTAGCCCGATTGGGGTTAGAGGATTGTTTCGAATGGACAATTGCTGCGGACGATGGGTTTGAATCAAAGCAAGATGGATGTTTCTCGTTGATCAAACACTTTAGGAGTGGTGAACGCACGACGCTCTACATAGGTGACACAAATCACGATGTAGAAATCGCTAGAGACGTAGGTTGCAGGGTAGCAATCGTCCTTAATCCTTGTTCTTGGATGTGGTCATACAAAGAGAAAGTCAAGAAATCAAATCCAGATTACATACTCCCATCCCTAAATGCTCTTCCGAATCTGCTTGAAACCTTGGCTACTTAGAGACTAATCAGAGTTTGGAATGAAATAGTCCTAGAGGTTGTATTGGATGGGATAAAACTGCCTACAAGCAGACCATTGTGGATAAAGAGATGTAGAAAGGAGATGTTCCTAGCTATCTTGAATGTGAGACACTTTATGGATCGTTATCCCAGAAATCTACTTAGATGCTGAAACCAGTTTTGAGGCTCCGGTGGGGCATGTTGTAGTGCAAAGACCGCATCCATAACAATTTTCTTTCACTACAAAGCTCTTGCCATTTATTAATTTCCTTGCATTGAAGATGCAACGTTCAATACATATACCACAGCCATTGCATTTTTCCAAATTAACTTTCGCCGCTAATCCTGACTTTGCTATGTGATGTTTAACTTTGTAGTTCATTAAAGTGCGTAGGTATACGCAGCAGCATGGACAACAACTGCAGATGTCAAAGACCTCGCCTTTGAGCCAATCGGTGTAAAGGACTTGATGCACAAGACCATGCTCGTTAGCCAGATGCAAGACCTCCTTTGCTTCTTCCAGAGAAATTTTCTCTGCTACTCCTCGTTCTACAAGTTCGTCGGAGAATTCGTTAAGTCCGAGGCACGTTCGGAGGGGTTTATCACAGTTCTTATAGGTCATTCGGCATTCACAGTCACGAAGTGAGAAGGACCTTGCTGTCTCTAAGACGCTAATTGCAGTCTCGAAGGGCAATATAATCGAAATTGGTTCCAAAATAGCTTCTGGAACGGGCAATACCTTACCTTCAGGATAAGGGTCTGCTCTTCCATGCCTTACATGTTCTTTCATTCGATTGGCCGCCAACGCAGCCACGTATTTTCCTAAGGACCCTTCTCTGCCCTCTGAGAGGTACCTATTAACTATACTTTGGAACGGCTTCGTTGAATAGTATACTTCGCCATCTTTTTTCTTTTTGAGAAAACCCCTGGCAAACAAACTGTTAACCTTTGATTCTGTAATTTTCTGTGATAAACCTAATGCTTTGGATAGTTGGCTAATTGACTGTTCTTTTTCCGACAACCTGAGAAGCAGTTCAACTTCGTTCTGCTTGATTATGATTGGAAGGACATCCGTAAACATCGGTGGTGTCTTTAAGGTTTTAGCTAATTGTCGGTAATCATCAAGGCACATAATGCTCACTAATCTAAGTTTTCAACGGAACAAGAAACTTAAAGTTTTTGTAATTGCTGGCTAACTAGCGAGAGCTAAAAACAGCTAAAACTCCAATAAAGTCCCATAATTAATCATGCATGAAAAGGCATTCATAAAGATGCTTAGAAGATATCAGCTTGTTCTCTTACTAATGACTAATCCTTACCTAGAAGACAGAAAAACAATATGAGATAACTATTGGAGCAAAAGATAGCTACGGGGTTAGGATTAAATTCTTAGTTTCCTCGCTGACAAAGGATAGACGGCTTTTTCAGCTGACAAAGAAATAGGCAACTAAAGTCTGTTTAGGATTCGGTAAGAAAGACTTCTACTTTTACTTTATTTCCGTCCTTCAGTTTAAGGCGGTCGCGTAAGCTTGCTGGGGCAATAACTTCGATTACTGAGCTGTCGTAGTGGGTTCTTAGAGCTATGACCACGGCTCCTTTTTCTCTGTTGTTTACAATAGCCCTAAAACATTTGTTGGAACCATACGCTCTATCCTCGTTTTTGTAGCCCAAAATTTCTATCCCTGGGTAAGTGTCCAATTCGCTCCGCATCTTAGCGTCATACTCGCTGGTTATTTTCAGGTTTAGGGTTCCAGGGTACGGGTCGAACCCGAGCTTCTGTATAAACTGTTTCCTGTAATATGAACGAGTCACGTAGTAGGCGCCTTCTCCTAGTCCGCTGAAAACTGTTCCTTCAATCGTGACTGAAACTGGATGTTTTTCCTCGAAAACTGTGTTAAGCGCCGAATGCACTTTTCTGAGCTGGGCTTCTCCGAGTTTTGATATGCTGATGAGGCTGCCGTCTCTCGTGGCGGTTTTTTGAATCCAGCCTTTCTTTTCAAGCTCGATGAGCCGTCTAGAAACGGTTTGTTGGGAAAGCCCCATTCTTTCAGCCAAGAATTTTGTTGAAATCTTTATTGTTCTGTTTCGGGCACCCATCTCGGCTAGGTTATACAATGTGAAAAAATAGTCTTCAAGGTCTCTGTCAACGGGCAAAGGGTCCAACTTAAGTGCCTCATAACCTCAATTAAGAAAAAACAATATATAAACTAACAGAATCCCAAGCCTTTCCGTGCACTGCAAAAATATTTTTTCTATTTAAAGTGTCTGTGGAATCAATGTGGAACTGTGGATTCAAGCGTCTAGGTCTGGTCTGATTTGTGTGGCAACGGTTTTTATTTTTGTGCGACGATTGCCAGCATGGATTTTAGGCTGGTTTCTTTTCGGTTAACGTGTCCTCGGTTTTTCTTATGCCTAGAATTGTTAGTTTGTATTCGCCTTCCGTTGTTCTTTCCGCAAGTCCGTCTGCAATAAGCTTTGGCACCTCGTTTGATATGGTTTTCCGCGCTTTCCCCGTGATTTTAGCCAAGTCGCCTGAAGACAGTGTTTCTTTGGACAGTTTTCCAAGCTTGTTTCCAACGTGGGCTCCCAGCAGGGCGATGCAGGCTGCGTCTCGCGCTGACAGCTCAGCTCCAGAAACAAGAATTGGTCCTTCAGCCGTAATTTCTATGTGTCCGACAAGTTTTGCAGCGAGGTCGGTTAAGTCTGGAGTGTAGACGAGGTTTCGAAGAATCTCTAGGTTAGGGTAAACTTCGGTTAAGAAGCGGACAATAGATTCGAATACCTGGTTAACGTCGCCTTCGAGGTCAACTTTAGCCTCGCCGAATTCTAGGTGAACTTTAAGTTTGTTCTGTTCGCTCATGTTGAGGCTTCCTCTCTTGGCTTAAGTTTTGGCACTACCTCGTCCATGAAGGCTTTCACGCCTAACGTCGTTATTCGGTACTCGCCGCGTCCGACACGTTCAACCCACCCTAAGCTTGTTAGCTCGCTCAGCCGGGCTCCAACGGTTCCAGATTTTCCTCCAGTCAAAGCTAAAATTTCGCTCATTGTCAAAGAGTCTTTTCCCATTTGTCCAGTTCTGCATCCCACGTACGATTTAACAAGCTGGACAAGTATGATGTCTCTTTCGCCGCCGAGTTTGTCTCTGGAAACTGTAACCACGGTTCCTTCAGGCGTGAAGGCTATGATGCCCTTTATTTTTTTTAACAGGTCTTCCATGTCAACCGTTAGGGTTAATCCTGAAATGAGCTCATAACCAGGCAGGACTTGGCTCACGTACTTTAACAAGGCTTCGATGACACTATCTGGGTTGCCAGTGAACCTAGTTTCTGTGTCCTTGTATTTTATGACAACTTCAAGGTTACTTTCATCCTTACTCAACGTGCTACTCTCCGCCCATTTAATCGGTGCTTAAACAAACGTGCTGCGTGAGATATGCTTGTGTTTCAATATGACTTGTACAGTTTAAAAGATTTACCGCAGAGATAGACGACACTATAAAAACCACTTTTTATGGATTACATATAGCCCCTTGATGTGACATGTTTTTATGTTGGAAAATAGATGATGATTTGGAGCGGAACCAAGTTTGAGCGAGACTAAAGTTTTTCCAAGGCGGCTTAGTTTCACGAAAATTTGCGACATTCTAGTTGGTTACTTAAGTGCTGGTGCCGACAGCCAGTTTGTAGGTGTGAGCGAAGTCGTCGAAAAATCGAATGTCACGCTTCACAACATCAGCCGAAACAACAACTTTCTGAAAAGCTGGAGCTTCGTAGAAGAAAACGAACATGAACCGGGAAAATACAGGCTAAACCACGAAGCTGCCCAGTTCGCATACGCGTACCGAATAGACCCGAATGGTGAACAGACGAGGCAGATGCTTAACAAGTTTCTGTCCAAAGACCAAGTCTTAGTAGCTTTTGTCGAACGGGTCAAAAGGGAAACCCTCAGCCGAGACACGGTTTTAATTGAGTTTCCACGCGTCGTCGGCGACCTAAGAGCTGACAAAGTCGGCGTCACAGCCTTTCTGGACATGATTGCCTACGCCTTTCAGCTTGAGAAGCTTTCAGTGCCTGTTAAGGTCTCAAGGCAGCCGAGAGAACCCCGAGGAACGTCAAGACCTGCTGTGAAGGCAGAGGTAGCCACACCGAGCATTGCAGCCAGATCTCCAGCAGCAAACATTTCCATAAACTTGACAGTTAGTCCCGAAATATCGCCTGAAATGTTAAAAGCATACGTAAAAGCCATGCTGGAAGCATATGACGAACATTACAAGGAAGAATAAAAAAAACAATTTAGGTTTCTATTTAGGGCTAGCCTTTCTTCTTACTGGAATCTGTACCTCAGTTATAAGCTCGTCATCAGGAACTGAACTCGCTTCACTGTAGTAGACTGTTCTTGGCGGACCTGAAACCTCGTAGCCATTCCTATTTGCCCATTCAGCAACCTTCTTGAAAACCTCCCCGAGCAGACTGTACGGTCCCATGTGTACAGTGCAAGCGACAAGCTGAGGCTGAATGGTCTTAAGCCCGATTTCCCTTGACTTTGCCATGCGTAGTATTTCTTTTGGCGCCCAACTCACACAAATGCACCTTCTATTTTAACTTTGATAGTTTCTTCTTCAGAATCCTACTAACTTGGTCTGGCTTTACTTTACCTCGGTACTCCCTCATCACAAGACCCATAAGAAACCCAAAGGCATCCGCGCCTCTTTTTCTTACAGCATCCTCATTTTTTGTCACAATGTTTTCAACTATGTGGGCTAATTCCTGTTCAGAGATCATAAACAATCCTAAAGATTCAATGGCTTCAGATGGACTGCTAGCTTCGTGTTGAGCTAACCATGAGACAATTTCTGGAACCACTTCCCTGGGCGTCTCCTCGGAGCCTACCATCTCGAAAACCTTCATCAGTTGTTCATCGGTAACCTTGCCAACCTCAACTCCGTCCCTTTTAAGAGCCTTAAAGGTCTCCGTGAGAGTCACTGCGGCAAAGGTTGGGGACACTTTCTTTTCTACTATTTCCTCAAAGAGGTCAAGGTATTCAGAGTCTTGAAGCTGCCT
>Ga0172364_10004921_pt1 | contig 10629 bp, 10 predicted proteins | sample LakKivSesite10cm_FD_114545 | JGI IMG/M metagenome (GOLD analysis project Ga0172364, IMG submission 114545) | Sediment microbial communities from Lake Kivu, Rwanda - Sediment site 10cm | ecosystem: Environmental > Aquatic > Freshwater > Lake > Sediment | place: Rwanda: Western Province, Lake... | reverse complement strand
GGCCACAGCATCCAGAGCAACGCCGTCTTCACTGGCCAGAATAAGGCCGGTCTCCCGAAGATGGCCCGTGGCAGGGCCGTTCCCCTCCATTCCAAGAACACCGTCCATCACGTGCAGTTGAGGGCGGATACATTCGTATAAATCCACAAGGATCCGGCTGAAATGGCCTGGATGCGGATAGCGTTTATGAAACGTTGCCTTCTGAAATCCAGGCAGAGTCCCAAATAGATTTTTGATGGCGCCTGTATAAAGGGTAAATCCGTGCGTCTTGAATTTCGGCAGATTGATGACCACATCCGCTTCAAAAACCGCTTTGGCAAAATGGTATTTTCTGTCTTCCATTTCTCGGACAACCGTGCCGCCCGCTTCAAAGTTGATGAGCTTTACGCCTGTGCGTTCCGAGAGTTCCTTGTAGCCGGTATTCTCCCAACAGCGCCGAATCCCCTTGATCGCGCCGGAAGGACTGTCACCAATCCAGACTTCCCCACCCGCAGACCGAATCTCCCGAATCAGGGCCTCCAAAATGACGGGATGGGTTGTAATTCCGCGTTCCGGCGGTTTGGCCGAAAGCATATTCGGTTTCAAAAGAACCTTCTGACCTTTTTGAACAAATCGTCCAATTCCGCCCAAAAGGTCCAGTGCATCGTGAACGGTTTGAAAAATTCTTTCACGATCGTAATCCCTGCACCGTAAAATGGCAACACGTGCCTGCATTTCTACTTCCTCACAAACATCATTCCTGAAAGCTGTTTCACACAATTCTTCAGTTCCAGGGACAAAAGCAAAGCCAATGCTTCCGACGTTGTCATTTTTGCTTCGCTGGAAATGCGATCAATGTGAATCGGCTCTTCGGAGAGAACCTCCCAGATCTTCTTTTCATCGCTCGAGAGAAGTTCGGACACTGCTTCTTTGGGACGCCTCTTTTCCATCTCTTTCCATTGGGGAATCTCGTTAATAATGTCCTCCACACTCTCTATCAATTTAGCGCCTTGCTTGATCAGTCTGTGCGTTCCCCTGCACTTGAGACTTCGAATATTCCCCGGAACAGCAAACACTTCTCTTCCCTGCTCCAAGGCCATGTACGCCGTAATCAATGCCCCGCTTTTATTCCCCGCTTCCACCACCACAGTTCCCCGGCATAATCCGCTGATGATACGATTTCTCCGTGGAAAATGCACACCCAGAGGCTCGGTTTTCATGGGGAACTCCGAAATCACAGCTCCTTGATCTGCAATCTGATGGTACAGGTCTCTGTTCTCAGGCGGATAGATCACATCCACTCCGCACCCCAACACGGCCAATGTTTTGCCATTTCCTCTCAGCGCTCCCCGATGGGACGCCGTATCAATGCCTCGTGCCATGCCGCTCACTACGGATATGCCTTGCCTGGCCAAATCTTCTCCAAAACGTTCCGCAACCCATCGGCCGTACTGGGAAGGGGATCGCATACCCACCACAGCAATCCGCTTCTCCTCTTTCCCATCGAGCTCACCCTTGACGTAGAGAAGAATCGGAGGATCGTGTATCGTTTTCAGAATTTCAGGATAATCGGAATCCCAAAAAGTGACGATCTTCGCTCCATGTTTCTCAGTAAGCGAAATCTGTTCCTCGGCAAATTGAGGAGTGATCTGGCTCTTGATACTGCGTGCCGTTTTCTTATCAATACCATCTACTTCACAAAGTTCCTGGATGCTTGCATCCAGTACGGCTTTGGAAGATCCAAAATGCCCCACCAAATTTCGAATGCGCTGAGAACCCACTCCGGAAATGGAAGCAAGATGCAAGAGAGAATGAACATCATGCATGCTTCGCCTCTTCCAGTGTGCGCACTACGGCATGTAAAAGCGTGTCAATGCCTTCTCCTGTAATGGAGGATATGGAACAACACATGTGACCTTTTAAAGAAGAAGGGAGTCTTTCTTTCTCCTCTTGAGAGAGCAGGTCCTTCTTTGACAAAGCAACAATCCGCGGTTTTTTCAGAAGTGCTGGATTGAACAATTCCAATTCCTTGAGAAGCATTCCATAGACAGACTCTATTTCTGAAAAAACAGCCTCAATAACAAACACAAGAACGCGTGTCCGCTCGATATGGCGAAGAAATTGGTCGCCCAATCCTTTTCCAGCATGAGCGCCTTCAATAAGTCCGGGGATATCCGCTGCAACAAAACTTTTGAAAGTTCCGTAAGAAACGACTCCGAGATTGGGAGCGCGTGTTGTAAAAGGATAATCGGCGATCTTGGGTCTCGCCGAAGAAATTCGCGATAGCAGAGTTGATTTCCCTGCATTGGGCATACCCATCAAACCGACGTCTGCAAGAAGCTTCAGTTCCAGGCGTAGCAACCGGCTCTCTCCCAGCTCCCCCTTTTCTGCAAAATCTGGAGCCTGCCGTGTCGGGGTGGCGAATCGTGCATTGCCTTTCCCTCCTTTTCCTCCCTTTACTACGATCAATTCCTGTCTCGCCTCGATTAAATCTCCCAATACCGCATACCTCTCTTTATCCCACACAACCGTACCCTTGGGAATAGGAATAACGACGGGCTTCCCGTTTTTCCCGTGCCTGTTTTTCCCTTTTCCGTTTCCACCGTTTCCCGCTTTGAACTGTTTTCGATGACGAAGATCGAACAACGTGGAAAGGTTTAAATCCACCTTCAGGATCACACTTCCCCCCTCCCCCCCGTCTCCTCCATCGGGTCCGCCCTTGGGTACATATTTTTCTCTACGAAAACTCACACACCCATCCCCTCCCTTCCCCCCTTGAACCCGGAAGGAGACTTCATCAATAAAATTCATATACCTCCCGAACTTCTAAAAAAAAAGGCAGTGATTTTACACCGCCTTTTCCAACTTTCTTTGGAACTGTACACAATCACTTCAATACAAAATCCACCGGAACAGAGACCCATACTTTCACAGGCTTGTCACGCTGCATAGCAGGCCTCCACTTTACAGATCGAATCGCCTCCACTGCAGCTTCATTGCATAATTCGAGAGATTGAAGAATCCTTGTTCCAATTACATTTCCTTTTTCATCAATATGTGCATAGACCAATACACGACCCTCGACACCCGCTTTCAAGGCAATGTCCGGATAAACCAATCTTTTCTGAATCGCTTCAAAACCGCCAATGGGCATTGGAGGTTCGTCCCACGCATAAAACATCAGCTGACTTCCATCGTCCTCAGGCGGAGGGGGCGGGGGTGCTTCTTCTCGAAATTGATCGAGAAACGTATCCTCGATGGTCTCATCTTCAGGCAACGTTTCATCCTCTGAAGCGATAGGTACCGATGGACGGCCTGGGGCAGGTGCCTGCTTTTCCTGCAACGTCTGGGGAATCTCTTCTACCTTCAGAGCATCGAGAGTAACGCTTCTCTGAGCAGTGCGAACCTTTGCCTTTTTATATCCCTGCATGAGAAAAATGTGAAGCAGCAAGGATACAATCAGACCAAACTCTAAGATTCTTTTATATTGGAGCTTTAAGCTCTTTGTTGTTGGGGTATCTCTCATTCTTTATCACCTCTTAATCGCCAAACTTGGCGCAATAATTCACTTTGAGAGCATCGGCATCCCGCAGCTTTTCCTGAATATCGGTGACAACTCCCATGTTGGCGCCCTTGTCAAACTTGAATGATGTGATGAGCTTATTGTTCTCAAGCCGCTTTTGGTACATTATACTTGTAACATCTTCCAATGGAACAAGCTTATCATCAATTGAAATCTCACCCTGCATATTGGCCCAGATATTGACCACATTCTTCTTTGCCTCCAACTTAACAATCTTTCTTGCCACAGGAAGATCAACAGGAAGCCCAGTAAATTGACGGAAAGTTGTAGAGACCATGAAGAAGAGAAGCAGCATGAAGACGATATCCGGCATGGATGCTGTGGGGATTTCGGTGCTTACTTTTGACTTTTTTTGGAATTTCATAGTTTTCTTCTCCAATGGATTACATTTCAGGTTCTGCTAGAGAAATTTTTGGAGCCTCTGCCATTTGAACCTGATCCAAGACGCTTACAAAATCCTGGTATCGTGTTCTTCTATCCGTCTTGATGGAAATAATGAGTTTGTCATTCTGGGCAAGCCGTTGCTTGATCACCTCTTTGATCCTCGGTATTTCAATCTCTTCCTCATCCAGAAGAACTTCTCCCGATGCATTGATCAAGAGACTGGCGATGTTCTTTTTAGGAACCGGCTTTGCCTGCCCTTTCGGGGGCAATGTTAAGCCCAATCCCTTGTCCAAGTCCAGACTCGTGGTCACCAGGAAAAAAGTGAGAAGAAGAAAAGCAATGTCAGCCATCGAACACGTCGGAATGAAGGATTCTCGCTTTCTCCTTTTTTCGAGCAGCATAGCTCAAACCTCCTTATGATTTCGCTCCTCGTGCGACAAGATGATCCACCAATTCTGTGGAGGTTTCTTCCATGTCAATCACAAGGCGGTCAATCTTGGAAATAAAGAAATTGTGAAACACTTGAAGCAGAATACCTACGACCAGACCAAAAAGAGTGGTCAACAAAGCAACGGAAATACCTTCTGCCACGATGGACGGCGAAATATCGTTCGCCCGCTTGATATCATCAAAAGCCAAAACCATACCCTGCACTGTTCCAAGAAATCCAATCATGGGTGCAATCGTAACAAAAGTTGACAGCCAGATTAACCCGCGTTCCAGAAAGGCCATCTCAATCGAACCCGCATTGGTGATCGCCTTCTCTACGTGCTCAGCTCCTCTGTCCGCACGAAGCAACCCCGCATGAAAAATCGAAGCCACAGGCCCTTTCGTCTTTTGACAGACTTCGATGGCTGCTTTTGTACCGCCTTTATCCATGGATGTAATCACTTGATTTAAAAAACTTCGCGTATTTACACTCGCTCGGGAAAGTGAAATGAAACGTTCAATACTGATCGCAATGCCTAAGATCAAACATACCAAAATGGGCCACATAAAAGGGCCACCTGCCAGAAAATATTCTACCATCTCCTTTTTACCTCCATACTTGGAATTTTTAAATAACCCCCCCTCGGGTCACAACTCGAATAAACTATTATAACTAATTAGAAATTAAAAGTCAACTTTTTTTTTAGACAATTGAAAAACTTTGTCCTTGTATTACTCACCTGATCATTGATTCGATATCGTCAAACTGTTTTTTCTCACCAGGATGCATTGTAGCGTGACCCGGTACTAAGAAATTTCCCTGCACATCAACGCCCTCCGAGCTCAATGTATGAACTCGGATCTCAAAAACGAAATTCCTGGCACTTAAAGCTGTGCCGAGATGGCCTCAGCGACTTCGATGGATGTACTTTTCCCTCCCATATCATACGTTCGAACTTTTCCATCCTTGATTACTTTGGCAACGGCCTTCTCAAGCGCGGAGGCCTTTTCTTTTTCTCCCAACCAATCCAGCATCAGTTTCACAGAAAGGATCATGGCCATGGAATTCACCTTGTACTGACCCGCATACTTGGGCGCAGATCCATGCGTGGGTTCAAAAACGGCATAATCATCCCCAATGTTGCCGCTTGATGCAAAACCCAGACCACCAACCAGTTGAGCGCATAGATCCGATATGATGTCCCCAAACATGTTGCTGGAAACCAAAATTCCGTAATCCTGGGGATTCTTGATGAGCCACATGCACATGGCATCCACATTGGCTTCCCAGAGCGTGATCGTTGGATATTCCAAAGCGACTTTGCGGGCTTCTCGAACCATGAGACCCGACGTTTCCCGGATCACATTGGGTTTTTCAACCACTGTAACCGTTGGATAACCGTAACGCTTGGCATACTCAAATGCATCTCGAACAATATTCTGACAGGCCTGTCGGCTGAATATCCGGCAGGAAATCGCCAAATCCTCCTCAGAAATTTTTTCAAATTTTTTCATCTGCGGATGCAATTCCAAAAGGGTTTGCTTCAGCCTCTTCGGTACAGGATGAAACTCCACACCGCTGTAAAGCCCTTCCGTATTTTCTCGAAACACCACCAGATCAATATCGTCTCGGTAATTCAACGGATTCCCAGGGTAGGCTTTGCACGGTCGCAGATTGGTTCGGAGATTCAACTCCTGCCGCATTCGGACAATGGGACTGAAATAGACAAAGCCCTTCCCTTGCAGTTCAGGAGCCAGCTCTTTGGCTGCCTCTTCTTTCGGTTTCGACGTAATGGCTCCAAAGAGACAACAATCCGTTTGTTTCAAAAGCTCGAGGGTTCTTTGGGGCAGAGGGTCTCCCTCCTTTATCCAGAATTCCCATCCAATGTCACCGTAGCGATATTCGGCATCCAGACGAATTTTATCCAGAACAATACGGGCAGCATCCATGACATCGTTGCCGATCCCATCTCCCGGAAGAACAGCAATTTTGTATTTTGCCATCAGCACCTTCCTTTGAAAATCACATACTGAACTTTGGCAGCTATGGATCATTTCGCTGTCTGAAATGCGATCTTCAAAAAATGTTCGATGTATTGACGATTTGCAGAAATGATGTTACCCTCCTCATCTCTCCCTTGAGGGAGAGAGTAAGAGAGGGTGTTCTACAGATGAATAAGACATTATTTCTGCAAATTACACAAAACCCTCACCTCTCCTCTCCCGTAGGGAGAGGGATGAATTGAACATTTTCTGAAAATCGCATTCCCACGTGATCCATGAACGGATCTATTCATGATACTTTCGGATTTGCCAAGTTCAGTTACATACGAAAACGTAAAGACAATTGATGTGCATCCCCAAGCCCCTTGCGAAAGGGCATGTAACTGTAATCCAACCGAACCCAGCCCATGTGCAATCCGATGCCGCCTGTCAGAGTCCGCGTCGCGTACCCTGTCTGGTAACCGCACCGGAGAAAAAGACGATCCAGCCAGCCGTATTCCACTCCGCCGTGAACATGGAACGGAAGATCTATTTCTTTCATGCCGTCCACTGCCAGCATCCAGTGCTCTCCCAAAAAACAAAAGGGAAAAGCAAATCCCACCTTTCCAGTAAAGGGAAGCGGTATTTTTTCGTTTCGCAGCCTTCCCGTGCCTCCCATATTTTGAAGCACCCCTCCGATTCGCAGCCCCTCCTCCCTCATTTCCCAAAGAAATCCGATGTCACCGCCCACTCCAACCGCCTCATCCAGGAATATTTTCTCATAGTACAATTTCACCGTCAGTCCAAAACTCCATCGCCTGCCGAGCGTCCTGGCATAGGAAAGACCTCCTACAATCTCGCTGGACGAAAACAGAGAGATCGGCGTTGGAGACGCAACGAGCCGATATTCCATGCCACCGACTTCTGTATAGAGAAGATACATTCCGATTCCGGCATGTTTTCCTTTCCATCCAAATCCCAAAAATCCGCTCTGAACGCCCTGAATCCAACGATGAAGGGAAAACAGGCATTCTGTCTTATCAAGAAACATCAAACCGGCAGGATTCCAGAATGCTCCTGAACCGTCATCTGCCAGGGCGGTGTAGGCCATGCCCAGCGCACTGGCCCTGGCATTGCCACCGATCTGCAATGTGGTAAATCCTTGACCAAGGCTCGGAGCGGTCCTGATGAAAAAGGGAATCCACAAGACAAAAATGATTTTCTTCAAAATCAAAAATCACCTCAAAAGAGAAAGGACCAGGTAAATACATGATCGCCTCGTGGAGCCACAGGAACCGGCACAAAGGCATAGTCCAGCCGCGTGGTCTTCCCCATCAATGGAAGGCGACATCCCACTCCAAAAGCAAAATCCCCGTTTCGTATCCCGGACCGCAGGAATACTTCCTTGTATCCTACCATTTCCAGACCCACGGCATATCCAAGAGGCCAATATTCCACCTTCTCTAAATCCAGAGTCGCTGCGACACGACCAGAGAACAATTCCCAGAGAATGCCTCCCCGCACGATCTGGGGAAAATGATCGTACGTTCGCGTTCCCATGTCCCAAAGTTTCTGAGTATCCCATGTGTATCTGGATTGAAGGTCTTTTACCACAAAACCCAAGAAAATCGAGCGGACAGGTCTTATCATCATGCCGAGGTCAAATCCCGAACCCGTGGCAGACACGGTTTGTCCTTCATCCGTAATATTGGGAAAACGGTTGTTTAAAACTTTCACACTGAGCCCCATCGAAAGCCAGGAAACCGGACGGACTGCAAAGGAAAAAAAGAAACAGTGTTCCCAACTGCTCAATGTGCCCATATCGTTCCCGTTGAAATCTGTGGCAGGAATGTCGTCCACACCCGCACAAAGCCATCCCACAGAAAATCCCGCCTTCAACATCCCTTGCCCTTTCTTCTCGAAAGATTGGGCATATCCGACATAAAAAACACGGCGATCCAGTGCCATGGAATTGAGCGTCACCGTAAACCAGCGTTTCTCCAGCGATACCAGTCCTGCAGGATTGTAGTAGGTGGCATACCCGTCGTTGGCAAGGGCAACCGAACCGCCTCCCATCCCCATGGCGCGGGCCCCCAGACCCATTCTGAGAAAACTGCCGGCATAACCGCCTCGTCCGACATCTTCGCAATAAGCGTTGTAAAGCAGCAGGACAAAAAACCAAAATCCTATACCGTACTTGAGATTTCCGGCCGTCCCTTTTTTACAAAAAAACCTATCCATTGTCAGTTCACCACCATGACTTTTCCCCAGAAAGACTCCCCGCTGGATAGAGACACTTTATAAAAATAAACCCCATTTGCTACCATATCTCCCACATCATTCCGGCCATTCCACATTTCGGCATAATCCCCTGCGATGGAGCGGTCTTTTCCTTCTGTCACGGTTCGGACCAAATTCATCCCGAAGTCGTACACCCGAACTGCAACTTTTGTTGGCCGAGTGGTTCTGTACTGAAATCGCACATAGCCGTCTCCTCCAAGGAGATTGTGACGAAGAGGAGAAAAGGGATTGGGATAGGCATACGTTTGTGGAGTTCTATCCACGCCCGGAACCCGAAACGCCCGAAAAATCTTCCAGGTGAATCCGTTATCAAAACTTCTCGCCAGCCCGTCTTCGCTCCCAACCCACAGCGTGTCCCCCCGAACATCCACATCAATCATCTCGGTGGTATACATTCCTTCTCCAGTTTCCGAATCCACAATGGGGAGAAAAGCATACCACGATGCTCCAAAATCCATGGACTTATAGAGGCCAAAATCCGTAGCTGCGTAAACCACCGATCCATCAAATGCAAAATTCCAGGTTCGGACACCTTCCAGCATCACGGTCCATGTCAATCCTCCATCCTCGGTTTTGGAAACCGCTCTGACCTCGCTCTCGTCCACAGCTTCCAAAGTAGAGGCCCAGATGATTTTTTTCTCTCCGATGTGCTGGCAACCGACGGCCACCACGTGGTTTCCGGAAATCCCCTGCACCTGATTTTGATGGTTGAAGGTTGTCCATGTGAGGCCGCCGTCCGTGGACCGATGAATTCCGGCTGCAGAACCTGCCCAGAGCGCCTCGCCGTCGTAAAAAACAGAAAACGCCATGTGAATAAAATTGTTGTTTGAGACATGAAAAGGAAGGCCGTCCACTGTGACGACTTTCCACGTTTTCCCCATGTCCGAAGATTTCCGGAGTCCTCCGGCCCAACTGGCAATCCACACGACGGTATCCACCAGAGCAATGTCGTATGTCACATTGTAGACATTCGTTGTGGTGGGGGAATAGTCGGTTTCCTCTTTGGAATCTACCGGCTGAGGAATCCAATGCCACGTCTCGCCGTTATCTATGGAACAGCTCAACCCTCCACCGGCAGAAAGCGTACCGATACTGGCAATGGTCGTATCAAACGCCGTGGCCACCCAAATCGTATCGCCCCGAACCGCAAGCGCAGAAACTCCTCCTTTTCCTAGGCTGTCTGTGCGGCTGTACCGTATCCAGGTTTCACCGTTGTCCGCAGTTCGCAAAAGCTCCTTTCCTGTTCCCACCCACACATTGTTTCCAGCAATAACCACAGAGTTCACTGCATTGCTCTGAAGTCCGGACGCCGGGCTTTGGGCATGGGGGAGATTTTCTTTCTTTAATTCCTGTCCATCCAAACCCGCAAGTCCGACAGCAGTCCAGACCACCGCACACACAAAAATCGCTTTTTTCATCTCACTCCACAACAGTAATAAAATGCGTCAGTGTATCACTGGGTACTTCCTCGAAAACGGCCACGCCTTCCCGTACAATGGCATCACTGAAAAGTCCACCTTTGTCTTTGGCTTGAAATCTGAAGAGACATTTGCCAACCCCCCAGGCATATCCCTCCGCGATAAAATCAAACCTGTACATCCCCAAATCGTTTTCAGGACCCATGGTGATAATTCGAGAAAAGATGCCGTCCCCGGCTGTTTGATCCCCGTGGTTTATTTCATCCCCGTCGTCGTACATTGTAAATGGATTGCCGCTGGAGGGTCTCCCGTCGGGTTTCGTAGTGACAAAATAGACCGATCGAATGTCCGTTACTCCTTGAGGATCCAAAACCTGAACGGACAGGACGATGGATTTTGCTCCAGACCGTGATAGGGTAGTCGGAGCCACGAGGTTGGATATTTCAGGAGCATCGTCTTTTAAATTCGCACGAATTGAATAATTGCTGTCTCCGGCAGCCACGTCCCCTTCGGCTCCATCGTCTACGAGCTTTCCGATAAAAAAGGGATTCG
>Ga0172364_10004919_pt1 | contig 10629 bp, 13 predicted proteins | sample LakKivSesite10cm_FD_114545 | JGI IMG/M metagenome (GOLD analysis project Ga0172364, IMG submission 114545) | Sediment microbial communities from Lake Kivu, Rwanda - Sediment site 10cm | ecosystem: Environmental > Aquatic > Freshwater > Lake > Sediment | place: Rwanda: Western Province, Lake... | reverse complement strand
ATCGTGATACTGTTAGAATCAAGAAGGATGGAACTTTGGTTTCGGTGTCCATATCTGCTGCGCCTATCACCATTGAGGACCAGCCAATAGGATATGTGGGAGTATACAAGGACATCACCGAACGAAAACAGATGGAAAAGAAGTTGGAGGAGTATTCTCAACACCTAGAGGAACTGGTTGAGAAGAGAACTAGGCAACTAAAAGAGGCTCAAGAACAACTAATCAAATCCGAAAGACTTGCTGCAATCGGACAGGCGGCGGCAATGGTTGGTCATGACCTACGCAATCCATTAACGAGCATAAAGGGCGCCACATACTACTTGAAAAGAAAACTAGGTTCAAGAGTGGATAAGGAAGCAATGGAAATGCTAGAGCTTATTGAGAAGGATGTTGGATACTCGAATGAAATCATAGCTGATCTTATGGAATACTCGAAAAAAATTCGATTAGAGCTAACTGAAACCACTCCAAAATCAATTTTGAGGGACGCATTGTCTCTAGTTGAAGTCCCAGAGAACGTCCAAATATTGGACTTAACGCAAAGCGCACCAAAAATAATAATGGATGTTGAAAAGATGAAAAGAGTTTTCGGCAACCTGATAAAAAACGCAATTGACGCTATGCATACCGGTGGAGAACTCGCAATTACAAGCAGAGAATCAAATGCCAATGTGGAAATCACTTTTGCTGACACTGGAATAGGCATGACAAAAGAAATCATGGAAAAAATTTGGACACCGTTCTTCACGACAAAGGCAAAAGGAATGGGTTTAGGCTTACCCATCTGTAAACGCATAGTAGAAGCACACGAAGGCAACATTTCCGTTGAGAGCACTGTTGGCAAAGGCACTGCATTCACAGTAACTATCCCTATTAAACCTAAAATCGGAGAAGGAGGTGAAAAAGTATGGGTGAACGTGCCAGAATCCTTGTTGTCGACGACGATGAAAGTATAAGAAAAGTTCTTGAAACAATATTGGAAGACGAAGGATATGTTGTTGACACGGCGAAAAATGGAAGAGAAGCCATCAAAAAATCTAAAGTCAAATTCTACAACTTGGCGTTAATAGACATCCGACTTACAGACATGGAGGGAACAAAACTTCTAACAAAACTAAAAGATACAACGCCTAAAATGCGCAAAATAATTGTTACTGGCTATCCATCGTTGCAGAACGCTATTGAAGCTGTAAACAGAGGTGCAAATGCGTACGTACTTAAGCCTTTTGACATGGATAAAGTTCTCGAAACCATAGAAGATCAATTGAAAAGGCAACAGGAGGAAAAGAGGTACACCCAAGAGAAAGTTGGAGAGTTCATCGAAACACGGGTTAAAGAACTGGAAAAAGAAAAAGTCATAACTCCTAAAAAGTAAGGCTAAAATCATGTTCTCATTTTAATTAATTTAGCTTATTCTCTTTTATACTAAAGGGTTGCTCATATCTTGAGTGAAAATGCGGGAAAGGTTTATTTTGCTGCATGATGCTATGAATCAAAGCTGTTGGCGGATTAAGTGTCCGCTGGAATGTAGCTGTAGAGGCTGAACCGTAAACTAGAGGCGAGAATAAAAAATGGCGTATAAATATATTGCTGAGGCTTGGGCTAATCCTGAAAAATCTTTCGTGGACGAGTTGATGCGTCAAAGATTAATAGAGTGGCGTAGGCAGCCAGCGATATTTCGGGTGGAAAAGCCAACGCGGTTGGATAGAGCGAGGAAATTGGGTTACAAGGCAAAGCAGGGTTTCGCCATCGCTTGTGTTCGCGTTAGGAGAGGAGGGCTGAGAAAGCAGAGACCTAAGGCTGGGAGAAGACCGAAACGTATGGGTGTGAAGAAGTTTAAGCCTGCTAAAAGTTTGAGGTTGATTGCTGAGGAAAGGGTTGCAAGGAAGTTTCCAAATCTTGAGGTTTTAAACTCTTACTGGGTTGGCGAAGATGGTCGTTCAAAATGGTTTGAGGTTATAATGGTTGATCCTAATCATCCTGTGATAAAGAGTGATAAGGATATTAATTGGATATGTCAGAAGCAGCATCATAGAAGGGTTTTTAGAAGTCTAACGAGTGCTGGCAAGAAGGTTAGAAGTTTGAGGATAAAAGGGCGTGGAGCTGAAAAGTTTAGACCGAGTAAAAAGGCTGGTAGAGGAGAATAGTAGTGTCAATTGTGGTAGCTAAACCGAAGGTTTTCAAAAAAGGCGGGAAACAGCGCCTTGGAAGGGGTTTTAGTCGTGAAGAGTTGAAAAGGGCTGGGTTGAGTTTTAAAGAGGCATTGAAGTTTGGCATACCTGTGGACTCTAGAAGAAGAACTGTTTATGAAGCAAATGTTGAGGTTGTTAAAACTTTTTTAGAAAGTAGGAAAGCTGAGTCTAAGGGTAAGGTTAAGGGAAAGTCTAAAAGTTAAAGTGGCTTAATGAGAAGTAGTGATGCTGTTTGTCTTCTAAAATCCAGATAGGATACATTGATGTTCGGGTCTTTGCCCACGCAACTGAGGATGTGGATAAAGTTTTGTGTGCAGTGCGTAACGTTCTTTCGCCAGAATTAGTTGATGTTGTTGCTTTTAAGAGAACCAATTTGATGGGCCATTATGGAAATCCTATAGTTCTTTTTGAGACGCGGATAAAAGAGGAAAGTACTGCTAGAATGGTTTTTGAGAGGTTGTCTTTAGGTTTGAGCACATTGGATAAGGAATTGCTTAGTAGCGAGATTGGTCAGCATTTGGATAAGGGTAATTTGTATGTTAGGCTTGATAAGCAGTCTGCTTATTTGAACGAGTTTAGGCTTTCTTCGGTGGATTCTATACGTTTTCGGATTCATTTTAAAAAGCATGGTCAGGAAGAAGTAATGGGTATTTGTAGGGAATTTGGGTTGCTCTTATGAAGAGAATCTATGCTGATCTGCATTTATGTCCAAATTTAAGAGATTTCGCAAGCGTTTCGGAAATGGTGAGTAAGGCTTCGCGGCTTGGATATAGTTTAATAGGAATAGTTTTTCCGTCAAGTTCTACTGAGGAGGAGATTGGGCGGCTTCGAGGCATTGGTAAAGAGGTTGGGGTGGATTTGGTTTCTCGTGTGGATTTGAAGCCTAGAACGCCGAATGAGTTGCTTTATGGTTTGAGGAGGTTGAGGAGGAGATTTGAGTTGATTGGTGTGGTTTGTGGGTCTAAGAGTGTGGCGAGGCAGGCGGCGAAGGATCGTCGTGTGGATCTTTTGGGTTTTTCGTCGGTTGATTTTCGTTGGAGGTTTTTTGATAGGGCTGAGGCTGAGTTGGCTTCGGGTGGGTTGGCTTGTTTTGAAGTGGATGTGAAGCCTTTGCTTAGTTTGGAGGGTGTTGTGAGGGTTAGGTTTCTTTCGAGTTTGCGTAGAGAAGTTGCCATTGCTGAGGAGTTTGGTGTGCCTGTTGTTCTTTCTAGTGGGGTTTCTGATGGGATGCTTTTGCGGAGGCCGAGAGAGTTGGCGGCTTTTGCTTCGCTTTTTGATTTGGGTGAGGTTTCTGCTATGGATGCGGTTTCTAAGAATCCTGTGGCGATTGTTAGGAGGAATAGGGATAAGCTTGGTTCGCGGTTTGTTGCGCCTGGGATAAGGGTTGTTCGTAGGGGGAAGGGTTGTTGAAAACTGTGAGGCGTCGTTATTTGGCTTTGGAGATTGATTGTGGTGGGTTGTTGGGTTCGGGGGAGTTTTTGGATGCGGTTTGGGGTGCGGTTTTGAGGCTTTATGGTGAGTATGGTGCGAGTCGTGTGGGTTTGAGTTTGATTGATTTTGATGTGGAGGGGAGGTTTGCTGTTGTTCGTGTTGCGCATACGGGTGTGGGTATGGTTCGAACGGCGTTGGCTTCGATTACGAGGGTTGGGGATAAGCCTGTGGCGGTGCATGTGGTGAGGGTTTCTGGGACGATAAAGTCTCTTTACAAGAAAGTGAACAAGTAACTTCTTTTTTTGCTCTCTGCTGAGCCTATACCCCCCTTATATATAGGTTGAATTTGTGGTTAGAGTTTTAGGTGTGTGGGTTTTTTCACCTTTTTTTGTTCCTTGAAAAGGTTTTGGTGGTGCTGAAATTTAAATGGGGTGTCAGAAGTTTAATTAGTGTTGAAGGGTTTTGTTTGGTGTAAAGCGTGAGAGTTTGGTGTGGTGTGTTTATGCCTTTGTTTATGGTTAAGAGAGAGAGTTTTGAGTGGATAAGGAGTGGGCGTAAGCGTGTTGAGGTGAGGAAGAGGAGGATGGAAAGGGGCGTTAATGCTGTTTTTTTGTGTAGTAAGTGGATGTTGAAGGGGAAAATTGTTAGAAAGGAACGGGGGAAGCTTTCTGATGTTGTTAATGGTTCTAATTTTAGGGATGTTATTCCAGTTGCTGAGAATTTGAGAGAGGCATTGGAGTATATTGAAAGGCTTTATGGAAAAAGCGAAGACGAATTCACTGCATACTACTTTAAACTAACAAGTGAAAAACCCAAAGTCATAATGTAGTGTTACACCTCCGTCAAGGTTTTCAATTGCTGGATTTCGTTGGCTAAAGCTGAATAAGAATAATCAAGAGTGTAGTCAATATTGTTATCATGAAAACTAATACCTGAGTGGTGTGTTCAACCCAGCCTTCAGGTGGTTTGTTTTCTGTTGCTCTGAATTCTATATCGAATTCAATCAGCCTGCAGAAGAATTATTAAGACATGTATTGCTTATAGATTGAGGATTTGAATGACAAGTCGTTTGTCTGAAATCTTCGAAGACAAGGAGCTCGTTGAGAAAATAAAGAAACGCTTGCCATATTTGTTTCAGCTTGCTCAATCTGAGAGTTCAAGAGCAGGAAAAGCAGGAATGCAAGTGGGTTCTCTCCGGGAGAAGATTTTGATTGCGTTGTTAATTTACAAGTTTGGAGAGAAGAATGTTGAAACGGAAATTCCTATAACTGAACGCGAAATAGATGTAAAGCTTTTTGGGCATCCCATTTCTATCAAAACCATCACTGGGATGGGTGGAGTTAAGATTATTTGGACGGTGGATGCCCAGAAAGTAAGAGAATTCAGTGAGACTTACACTCCTAAATGCGATATTCTTCTAGTCCTTATAAGGTGGGACTCAGTAGGTAATTTCTATTATATTCCTCTTGAAGCCCAACAAAAGATTTTCAATGCAATCGGTCGCGAACACTATATCAAGCCTCCCAAGCTAGGAACAAATCCCAGAGGACCTGAATATGGTAAAGAAGCCTTACTTAGTCTCACTAGACACCCTGACACTCGGTCTTTTGAGATAGAATGGATCCGTCATGATATCAAATATGAACCGTATCAACGATGGATAGAATACTGGCAAAAAAAGAAACTGGCTTTTGATACAAAAAGTGTACAGACAAAGATTGAGTGAACATTTAAGTCTCTTATGAATCTATGAGTGCAAATTTTTCTAGTTTAACCTGTTCTTTTTGGGTTTTGGTTTGCCTAAGCTCATTCTGAATTCGTCTATTCGCCATATCAACATATTCTTTTTCATCATCATATCCAATAAAATGCCTATCTGTTTTGATGCATGCAATAGCGGTTGTTCCACTTCCAATAAAGGGATCCAAAACAACTTCACCTTCAAAAGTGTAGAGTTTGATGAGTCTCAGAGGTAACTCAACTGGGAATGGAGCAGGATGACCGACTCTAGTAGCTGACTCTGTTGGAAATGACCATACACTCTTAGTCCATTCTAAGAACTCTTGTTTAGTAATTGTGCTCTTTCTTTTCTTTGGATTTGGCCTCTTAAATGTGTCCTTGGAAAAGACAATTATGTATTCGTGAACATCTCTCAAAGTCGGGTTACTTGCGGAACACCAGCTTCCCCAAGCTGTGGACCCAGCAGCGCTAGAGCCTTTGTCCCATATTATCTCACCACGCATCAAAAAACCAATATCCAGCATGCTTTGAATTACAAAAGTGTCCAAAGGAATGTATGGCTTCCTGCCCAAGTTTGCTACGTTAACACAAGCTCTTCCACCAGGAACCAAAACTCTGTAGACTTCTTTGAAAACATTTCTTAACAGCTCTTTGTACTCATCTAAGGTAAGACCTTTGTCATATTCCTTTCCCACGTTATAAGGTGGTGATGTCACCATCAAGTGAACGCTGTTTTCAGGCAACTCATCCATGCTCTCGCTGCTTTTGTAAAAGAGCTTATCCAAAAGGTTTATGCGAATTTCGTTTTCGACGTATTCCGCTTCTCTCATTTCCGAAGGCATTCCAGCATATAACCTACTATTATAAAATTCTGATGAATCATGACCATATCTTCCTGGAGAGCCAAAGGAGCTCGTGGTAGTTCCTTTTTCACGACCTTTTCTTTTGTTCAACTTCGTTTTCTGCACATTTAGTGTGCCAGAGATTTCTGTTTTATGTGTAAGTTCTTTGGAAAAGCCAACATCTTTACTGTCATTTTGAGCCAGTTTTATTTTAAAACCTTCTTCTACTTTAGTTAATTGCACATGACTGTTCACAGGGAATTTGCCTTTAAGAAAAGAGGACCAGATCCTTCCGTGTTTATCAAGCCTTGCAGTTTCTCCATTCACGAAGGTTGCACAAGGTGCAAGCATGTCTCCAATTAACTCGTTTCTATCCTTAGTAGGAATTTGAACAAAACCTCTAAGAACCTCCATCCTACCAAGAACTTTATTCACCATTTTCACTTTCTCCGATTCTTAAATCTCCTTTCCGGTTTATTAAATCTAACGAGAATGTGTGCATGAAGTGACTTAGCGTCAAACAGCATTGTTTTTTACGCCATTTTGTTTCAATAACACATTGTCTCTATCTTAACCAGATTTAAATCTGTATATCTCCTACTATTTTTGAGGGAATCTATTGCGCGAATTTGTCTTGTTTTCACGTTTGGGCAGAACCGACTCAAACTTTGTAAATCTGCATGATGCTGGTCGTTTAGACATAGTCTACGAATGTGCAGTCGCCAGCCTCTTCCTATCCCACGCCATCCGCAAAGACGTGATTTTCCACACAATACTAAACGGTCCACCCACCCCGCCACTACACCTAAAAATAGACGGCGCAACACTCCACGACGTACGCACAGACCAAGAAACATGGAAACAAATCCTAAAAAAACTCCTAACAGACAAAACCCACCCAGGCATAACCACACACAAAACCAGCTTCGAAACACTAATAAAAACCAAAGCAAACGAAGCCAAAATCATCGTCCTCGAAGAAAAAGGAAAACCCATCTCAGAAATAGCCATCAGCGACAAACTCGTCTTCGTTTTAGGCGACCACGTAGGCCTACCAAAAAAAGCAGAAAACTTCGCACTACGATACGGCGAAAAAATATCACTTGGAAAACAACCATATCTAGCAGCATCATGCATAACAATCCTAAACTACCTACTCGACAAAACAACAACACATTAAGAACTGACAATCAATATTCAAACGCAACAAGCCTTTAATCCCCACAACCCCATTCTAAAAAACAGTGATCATCATGGCGGAAAAGAAACACAAACGCGAATCCGACGGCTTTGTTGGACTAGACCCAGAAGAATTAGGCTTCGTTTTAGAACCAACACAAGTCGAAATCGGCTCAGGATACACAGTCTCCGTAAGCTACGACGAAGACGAACAACCAGTAATCGACGTAAAAATCTACGGAGAAGTAAACACCACAAAACTTCGAAAAGACATCAAAAAAATGTTCCCAAACGCCCAAATACGACAACTAAACCAAACACAAACAGTAACCATAGTCAAAAAACACAAAAGAAAACCCAACACCAAAAAGAAATAAACCCTAAAATTTCGCCCAAAATTCTAAATCCCGACACGAGATTAAAATAAAAGCCACACCCTCCCCATATAAATTTTCCTCCCAAAAAACCTAAAACAAACATGCAACACCCAAATTTTCACCCAACACCGTACCTACCTAATTCACCGAATTCAAAACTAAACACTACCACTTCTAAAGTGCTCCCAACCCCGCGGCTCAATGACTCTTCTTTTTCCCTCAACTTCCATCAGAACCCGCCTATCAGCAGTAACCTTCCCTATCAACAAAAGCTTTCCACCAATCTCCTCAACAGCTTTTTCTGCTCTTCTCCAAACACTAGGCTTCATTGTCAATACAAGCTCGTATTCCTCTCCCCCATAAAGCGCCAACTCTAACGGATCAAGCCCATTGATCTCCGCAAATTCCATCACCTCTTCAGCTATCGGAAACTCTTTTATTAAAAAGCCAACCTTGCTTGCCCTAGCAATCTCATGGAGACTCCACGCCAAACCATCACTTGAATCAATGGCAGCAGTAACAGCCTTTATCTTGCTTAAGGCTAAACCCTCCTTTAACCTTGCACGCGGCAACAAAACTGAATCAACAAGTACTTTGCGAATTCCAGCCGATACCTTAAGCTCGTTCAGAAGAATCTTTAACCCTCCAGCAGTCTTACCGAAAAAACCAGTTACTACCACGAGGTTTCCTGGTTTAGCTCCACTTCGCAAAACAATCTCGCCTCTTTTAGCCATTCCAAAAAGTGAGAGGCTAATTACAAGATCTGATGCTTCGTTTGTGTCTCCACCAATAATGTAAGCACCATATTCACGTGCTCCAGCATTCAACCCTTCCCCGATTTGTTCTATATCCTTTTCCTTCAGCGTTCCCGGCAATCCAAGTGAAACAAGTATTGCTAAGGGTTTGACGCCTTTCGCTGCAAAGTCGCTGATGTTCATAATAACTGCTTTACGAGAGGCTTGCCAAAGATTCATTTTTGGCGGAACGTCAGTTTTGTCAACAAGCATGTCTGTTTTTAACACCGCAAGGTTATTGTTTCCAATGTTGAATGCTGAGACATCGTCGCCGAAGGGTATGGGCATTTTGGGCAACAAGTCTAAGCGACTTTGTATGATTTCGATTATTTTTCTTTCGCCTAAATTTTCACTTGGCTTCATGACACTCCCCTTCTCAGAGTAGTGTTTACTTCTGCAACCTTCATGGTTCTTTCAGCTTCTCCCTAACCCATTTAATGAAGCTTTCAGCAAATATGCCCTTATCATATTTTTCGCACGGATAACTAGCACATTCAGAGCATGTAGCCAATTTTTTGTTTTTAGCACAAGAAAATATTTCGCAGAACACTTTTCCCTTAATTTCCGCCGTTTTGCTCTCTTCCACACATCCTAAACATTTTCCCTTCTTGAAAACAGCACAACTGCCACAATAAAAGTTACACGGCGCAAGCAAAGCTCTGTCCATTTTTCTCTCCAGATTTCTATTACAGTGTAACTCATTTAAAACGGCTATGCCGCTAAGCGACGCAACCGATTTCTGAACATCCAAGAATGGTAATGTTTAAATTTCGCTAGTCATGGTTGAAATGGGAGTTTTGAGGCACAAGCCATGCTCAAAATCAGACCTTTCAAAAAAGGATTCGACGAAGAAGCGTATGTTAGCATTTATAATGCAGCTTTTGGAGACTACGAAGACATTAGAAGCATAACGGTTGAAGAAATGAAAAAGATGGAAAAGGCTCCAAGTTTCAGCCAAGAAGGAATGTTCATTGCCGAATGGAACGGCGAAACTGCAGGCATGGTTAGTGCTTACATAGACAAGCTCAGAGAAGAAAAGAAGGGCTTCGTCCAAAACTTGGGCATTCTTCCCAAATTCAGAAGAAAAGGCATAGCTGCAAAACTCTTAGAAACAGCCTTGGAAAGCCTGAAAAAGAGAGGGATGACGGTTGCTGAGACATGGGCGCAGACAGACAGGAAAGGCTGCATGCACCTTTTTGAGAAGTTCGGATTCAAACAAGTCCGCATAACGAGCATAATGATCAGAAACCTCGATTCCATCCCAGACGAAAAGCGAAAAGACAAGCAGTTGACGATCAGGAACATGCAGATGAGAGAAGAAAAAGAAATCGAGTTGCTCAACAAACTGGACAACGAATCCTTCAAAGAACACTTCAACTACAGACCCCGAACCATCGAAGAAACCAAGTACGTGCTTTTCGAAATGCCGTGGTTCACCGTGCAAAAATGGTTTTTCGCAATTCTAAACCAACAGCCAGTAGGCTATAGCGGTATTGCAATAGATGAAGGACTGAATAAGGAGAAGAACCTGAAATGGGGATTGATAGCGGATATCGGTGTTCTGAAACTATACAGAAGAATAGGAATAGGAACCCGCTTAATGCTTCACATGATGCAAGAACTGAAGGATTTAGGAATGAAAGAAGCCTTTCTCTACGTCGATGACATGAACCCAACTGGAGCCATAAAACTGTACGAAAAATTGGGCTTTAAGACTCTAAGAAAAAGTATCCTATATCAGTTGCCACTTGTCTAGCTGTATAGCAAATTAGCGTTGCATTGTGTCTGTTTAAATAGGCGATTTATCCAAAGTTGATACAATGCGCCTCGGTAGCTCAGCCGGGTAGAGCGGCGGTCTCGTAAACCGCAGGTCCCGGGGTCAAAGCCCGGCCGAGGCTCCATCTTGCCCAATTTTCTAGTTTACATATACTTCTGTGCTAGATAGATTATAAAGTATGGTATTCTTGAGCATTTGTCATAATGTACTGGATCGCTTTTTTTGAGGTCGTTTTCAGGCTTGGGTTCTACGATTCTTAGAATTTTAAAACCTGCATCAGCAATCATGTTAACCCCT
>Ga0172364_10004918_pt1 | contig 10631 bp, 25 predicted proteins | sample LakKivSesite10cm_FD_114545 | JGI IMG/M metagenome (GOLD analysis project Ga0172364, IMG submission 114545) | Sediment microbial communities from Lake Kivu, Rwanda - Sediment site 10cm | ecosystem: Environmental > Aquatic > Freshwater > Lake > Sediment | place: Rwanda: Western Province, Lake... | reverse complement strand
TTTGGTTGTTTACCTGCCTTTAGTAAAGGTTCTGCAATTCTACCAGCGTTTACTTCTAATTTAAACTTAAAACGGCTTATAACATCGGTTATGTGCAATGCCTTTCCGTTTTCAAAAACGTTATGTAATTATCTTTTATGTATTCCTGTACATTCTGTTTAGATGTTGCAGAAATATCTTCTCTGTGCGTTCCATCATAAAAAATGGAGTACGTCTTATAAATTGGTTTTCTCATAATTTTAATTTTTCGTATGCCTAAAAACTGCGTCTATACGCCTACCGTTATGTGCCATTAAACAACACTACTAATCGGCTTTCTCAACCACGCACCAAATCCGCAAGGTTGAACGCCCAATCTTCTGCAAAGTTTCACATACCTTTCCTCATAGTTGTATCTAAGGTAGTATTCAAGTGGGGCAACCTTGCTCGTGCTTGTATCTAAAGCCTTTTCCTCTTTCCAAGTTTTGAGCAATCCTTGTGCAATATATTTAGGTTCAGAATTAACGGCACATAACAGCGTATTAGCGTTATTGCCTTCGTTTTTCAAATTAAGATTTTCCATGTATTTCAAATTTTGGTTTTTCAATTCAACATTCGTGTTGGCAACAACGCCAATACGCAAAACGTTATACGCAAGTGGGCTAACCCACCCACCCGATAACATTACTTCGCACTTGGCTTTCTTGATGCTAACAAAGTGCCTCTTTCGTTAAACAACTCAACCAATACACACCCTTTATCCTCATAATCGTATAAAGCCTTTGAAACAGTATCATACGGCTTCTTTAACGGCTTTTTATCTCGAAAATAAATTAGTGCGTAGTTTTTTGTTTCTCGTTTTTTTGTAGACATAAAACTATGTATTAACCACCTGCCCATAACAAAGCATATACAAAAGCGGGGCAGACAGCACCTCCATATATGTTCGGGTTAAAGAAGCCCCGCCTTCGTATATACTCATCCGTTAGTCGGTAATTCTAATACCGACTTCTTAATTCATTTTCCATATCTCTTATGACACTTTCTGCATCCTTTAATTGGTCTTGCAGGTTTTCAATTTCTTTAACCGCTTCATCATATTCTTGCTTCCAAAAATCATCTGGAGAAGAACTACCGCTAACAGCAAATAAATCCAATACTTGCTGATGTGCTTGTTTTTCAGTTATACACTCATTTTTGAGGTTGCTGAATATTAAATCAATTTTTTCTTTCATAATTGTACTGTATTTATTTGCAAATCGTTAGCGCCTCCACCTATCAATGATGGCGAAAGGAAGAATAATAAGCGCTATTAATATCAAAATAACTGTTGCCAGATACAGTAAAAGCCCTATCGGAGCTGTTACCCACGCCTCAAACTTACTGAGGGAAGGAGGGGCGTTGGTCCCCACCATATATGTCCATCCGGAGTAGGCAAGGATACCTACCACCCATAGGGTGATTTTAATTATTGTTCTCATAGGCTTTCAATATTAGAGATTAGCTCCTCCGCTTCATCGAGATATTCCTCCCAGGCGGAGGCTGTATCACTCTCCTGCCACCGGTCGGATTTCTCAGCGTTAAGATCACGCTGATCGGCTATATCATCCTGTACTGATTGCGCTAAGGTAATTAGCTCCGCTACTTTTTTCCGGAGGTGTTCTACTGAGGTGAGTTTAGGCATAAGTTGTTATTTAAAAAGGTTAGACAAATGTAATTCAAAAATACAACAGTTACAAATAATTGTCAATAAGTTTATAGGCTACTACCTTAACCTATTGTTTAGGTTGCATTACCATTCTTATTGGTTGGTAGGTAGTTATGTATTTTATAGCCTGACTAAAATATTTCTATCATTTCAAAGCTATCATAAAATACTACCACATTTTTGGGGTATTTTTTTTGTAGTATCTCTACTAATGTTTCGTTGTCTGTTATATCATCCGCATCGGCTTCCGCCTTGATAATTGGTTTTAATACCTTCTTAATTTGGGAGGGGGTTAGATCCGTTAGGATGTGGAAATTTTCCTCATTCCATGCTGAGGTTGTAATTTCGTAGATGTTAAGGTTTTTGCTCATACTTCGTTCAATTGTTTAGTTTTTAATTATTTCTTTTTTTATTCGTGGTAAAAATCAGGAAAATCACACGGTTCTGATGTAAACTTACAGTCAGGGCAAGATATTTCCGTTTGTTCTATTCGGTGCAATATTACTGTGCCACAGTTACCACACGTTACGATGTTTATTTCAGCCTTACCTATAATCTCTTCCAAGAGATCATACTGAGTTTCTTTTTTCTTCTTTGCCATAATTTATTTAATTTAAGGGTTTATTATGCGTATGTAAGAACAATTGTATTCATCAATCAGGTTAATCAAATCTTTTAATTCGTTAACCGTCTTATCTGAAAATTTCCGGCCATGCTTTTTAGAGTTAGAGGACCTAACACAATCCAATGTTTTATGTACACAATATAAGTGTTCATTGAGGAGGTGTTTATCCTCATACTCCATCCCAAAGTTGGAGATGGCTGCCACAGTCCCGCTGTATAGTTTTTTTTCATCAATATTAAGGAAGGAGATAATATCTTCATCCTTATCAATTCCGTAGGGGTTTTTCTTACTCATTGGTTGTTTCCTCCTTAATTTTAGTTAGGTATTCATTGTAATCTTCTTCTGTGATGTATTCTTTTACCTCGTCCAAATGTTTTGGGGTTAACTCTCCGTTATCAATAAAGAATTGGAGTTCGTTAAATAACATTTCATCGTCATACTTTCCTAAGTATTTTAGGTAGGTTAAACAATCATCATTCTCGCTATCTTTTGTACACTCATACTTCCCTCCGAAATTACATCCTGGTTCAGAGTAGTCGCAAAAGATAACAACATCAAATACCTCTGCCATTCTTTTTAATAGCCCAAGAGGGGGAGACCATGCGGACTCACAGGTGATAGATGCTTGGTCAGGGATACCCTCATCAATATAAGATGAATCAATCCACTTTGTCCCTATTGTTCTATATACATCACACTTGGCTTTTTCCTCCGCCGTCATAATAGATAGGTCAGTTAGGTAGTGTATTTTATCGTAATCTTCCACCAATTCTTTTTTCCAGAAGGCGGTTGCCTTTTTAACATTATCTGCTTCTCCCGAAATGATAATGTAATTACTGCAATTATTTGCCATGTTTATTTAGTTTTAGATTGTTCAATGATCATCTCGCCAATAATTTCGAGTGAAATCCAATACATCTGTTCACAGTAATCATCCGACAATTTAGAAGCTAATCGCTTCATATCACTATCGGATAAATTAAGTATATCTTCTCTATTGAACTTAGGGTTTCCGTTTTTATCTTCCAACCCTAATAAATCCTCTTTACATACAGAGGTTATTTCAAATTGTTTCATTGTATCTTTACTCATACTAATTAGTTTTTAAATAATCCCCTGCTTGTGTTCACAGGTGAGGGGATAAAACCTGCCCTTAACTTAACTTCTTTGATAGGGGAGGGGTGGGTTACCTTCCCTACTTACGTAAAATTATTGCCTGCTTATTTGGGAGAGGCAGGAAAATCTCCAACATCTTTTAATGTTTTATGCTTATACCTTCTGTGTGTTTTTTGATAGTCCGCATTTTTTTTCTTGTCATAATATTGCTTCCATCCACCTCTTTCTTCTCTCCTCTCCTTATTCTTTTTTAATTTCTCCGGATCTATAATAAAAATAATAAGCCTTCGTGAGCAACCAAACATCTTTGCTAATTTACGCTGAGATAAACCTTGGTTTCTCCAATAGACAACCATTTCTTTTTGGCAGGGGAGGAGTTTAACATTTCGTTTAATAAACTCACTCCCTAACTTTTTCTTCTCAGTTTTATACGGCATACGTTAATTCATTGAGGTTCCTACATTAGTAATTCTATTACGTCCGTTACCTGAAGAGATACGGTAGATGTAATTCATAGCGATGGTGCGGTCAATACTATCTGATAGGTCGAGATAGATACCCTCCGCTCGTAGTACCGGTACTACGTGGGATTTAATTAATGCCATCATGGGAGATACCCTCTCCCTTCCTGGCGATGGTCTGTCGGGGGCGTTCATAGTTTGTTGTATTCTTCGAATTTTATTACACGCCAGTCATTGTACCCGTCTATTTCATTTAGGATGGAAAATAAATTATCTCCTTCCCTAATTTGAAGGTGTCCGTACATAAGGTCGTTGTCCTCATATCTTTTCACTACCCCATCAATACCATTCTCTTCATATTCGTCACAAGCCTCCTCACCGAGGAGGAGGTAAATTGTGTTACCTCCATTAAGGTTGATTGTTGCTTTACTCATAATTAATTAGTTTTAGTTATAATATTCCTTCATCCTGAAAAGAATAGTACCCATTATAAGATACTATGAGGTGGTCGAATACATTTATCTCCATGATTTTTGCTGCCTCGATAAACCTTTTCGTTACCCTTATATCTCCCTCCGATGGGCGTAAAGTACCCGATGGGTGGTTATGTACCAATATAACGCCCGATGCGTTGGCTAAGACAGCCTGTTGGAAGATTAATTTATTATCTACTACCGTCCCGTCAATCCCCCCCTTGTGATACCTTAACAAAAGCCACCGGCTTGTTGGCTTTGTTCATTAAGATAATCCAAAACTCCTCATGGTGTTCCATAAAGGGATTAAAGAAAGGTTTAATTAATTCATAAGAAACATTGGAGGAGTTTATTACTTGCTCTTTAAAGTCAGTAGCTAACTCCTTAGCTTCACAGACTAATCCTAAAATATACTCTGTTTGTTTTGATAGGTTGTACTTCATGTTACTGTTGGTTTTTAATTCGTAAATAGGCGTGGTATAGGTCCCAATTGAAATTGTCCCACCACTTGGCTTGAATGTACTCTTTCATAGGATTAAAAATTGTATTCGTTTAACCAGTAGAAAAATAATTCTTTGTTGTTCATTGCAATGTCGTACTGCGAACATTGGGTGCGGTATTTGCCTTTTTTGTCAATAACGATATTACCCACAGTATTTCCCTCCCCGTCTATGTCGTCTCTGAATTTTGCATAATTCGTGAAGCATGCGACCTGTGCAAACTCTTTGCTGAGCGCATCCTCGGGCAGGTCTTTGTTAAGCTCATCGGCTATTCGCATAGCGTCTTCGTATTCGAACATATACGCGGCCTCGATTGAGGGATTGAACTCCTGCTTAGCTTGTGGAGCGTCCAGAAACTTTCTGTCTCTGAACACTACGCTTCCTGAGTTAATGTCGGCTTTCCGTTGGTAGTTTTGCATCCGTTGTTTGTTTATCATAACCTAATAATTAAATCCTGAGTTAATATCTGCCTTCCAATTATAGTATTCAGTTGCCTGCTTACTTTCAGGGTGGAAGATTTCCCTTGATGAAGGGTAATAGATACAGGTTTCACCTTTCTTAATAGGCTTACCTGTTTCCTTACATTTACCGTCAAACTTGGCGGTAATTTCGCGTGGATCATTCTTGTAACTCATGATTTTTAGTATTCAGGGTTAATTTCTGCGTCTTTATTGTCATACCAAAGGTATCCTTCTAATTTAGATTTTATCTGCTCGTCAGTAGCAGAAAAGATTTCCGGATCATCTTGTGCGGTTATACTAATTACTTCCTCGCCTGTCGAATAAGCGTAAGCTATCAACACACCATCTCGATTACTCACCTCTACATATACCGAGCAATTAGGGTCTCCGAATAAATCAAAATTTAATACTCTATCCTTAATATCTCTGTTAATCTTTGGAGGCACAACAAAGTGTTCCACACACTCCTTACACAAGTATGACTGCTCAGACGAAACATACGATGCTTGAGGGTTCATACACCATGTACATGATTTGTTGCTGCTTTTAATACTCTTCCATTTAAAATCATCATCCATTCGGTAGTCACCACGCAATACTTTTGTTCCTCCGTAATCAAGATATCTTGACACGTACTTGTAAGAGTTATTGCTGAACCAATTTCCGTCAGCCCAATGCCCCGCCTCTTCGTTGATAATAGACCACTCGTTTCTGCTGTTAAGGAAAATTAATTTTGAGCTGTCGATAAAGCTATCCAGTAAAACCTTTGTAGCCTCGTTATGTTCGAAGCCTTCCGGTAACCCTTTTAGGATTGTTTGGTTAAACAAATACGTATCGGAGAATGATTCACTACTACCTACACCACTAATGATTCCGTTGTGAACGAATCCTAAGTTAGGATTAACCATGAATGGATGGCAGTTTGTTTCGTTCACCTTCCCATGAGTAGAGATACGGAAGTGTAATACAAACCACGATTTCTTATTAGCTTTCTTTGCTTCCTTGTAGTGGTTGAAAAACTTCTTGAAGGAATCAAGTTCCTTGAATGTCGTTAATGAACCGTCTTTTATATAGAGCATCCCTGCTCCATCGTAATTATTATCCCAACAGTTTTTTAATGTCTGCTTAGAAAGGATTTGTTTTGGGGTATTGAGAATAGCTATGCACATGTTAATTTGTTTTTAATGATTAATAATTTAAACTTCTACTGATGATTCTTCTGTAACATTGAATGGTTTGATGCTCGTTATAACCTTATCGTTATACTGGCGAGAATATTTGATAAATAAGTTTACCTTATATAATATCTCCTTGTGGCTATAAACTTTCAACAGGTGTTGGTGTAGCTTAGAGTTTTTGTTCACCATATCTTTGCATACCTGTACTTCTGATTTACAAAAACCTTTACATACAAGCTTCATAAGTTCCCATCTCCAGATAAGATTCTTCATGCTAACAACCCCTGAAATAATTCTGAACTCTATTGTCCCCAAATCCTCCCGAATATATATCGCAGAATATTTCTCCTTACGGTGCGCCATCTCTGATTTCTTTTTACCTCTGCAATAGTCTACATTAAGTCTTTTGTGGTATAAAGCGTAGAACAATGGGAAGTACCCTGATAGTCCCTCAAATATTTCATCGGGTGAGTACTCGTCATGTCCGATATGGATATGTCCGCCACATGATGCTGATTTCTCTGCGTTTAAAAATCGCTTAACATTTTCGAAATTATTCAAAATTGTTTTGTCATCATACAGCGAAAGCTTCGGGGATACTAACTCAAATCCTATACTATCGCATAGGCTTGCATCCTTCTCTTTACACCATCCTGTTGTGTCTCGCACCTCACCCGCGTCCTCACATACTAATTCACCATCCTCTTTTTCTACCTCGAATCCTACCGACCACCCTTTTTTGGTGATGAAATTTTTACGTGTCTGACTATGGTAGGAGGCGTTGCCGTTTTCCTGTTCATCTTCATCCTCTTCTACCCACATGTCATCTTCGTGACGATATTCATGGTAGTGGTCATCCCAAAATATATTGTGCATCTCAGCCACGGAACTATTAACATAAAATATATCATCAACACATACTTCTTCATTCCCTGTCTCGAAGTAATCTTCTGTCCTTCTTGATACGTACCCAAACACTACATCTTCTCTGTGGTAATAATCGTTTTCGTGAGAAGAGTAAATAATATCATGATCATCAGCATCACTCCTCAAACATCTGCGACCTCGATTATCTATAATATAATCGTCCGTGGTAAGGCAGATATCATCATTGAGAAGTGTAACACAATCGTAAGTCATCGCAAAAGATCCGGAGTGTTCGCCTTTTGTAAGCTCGTTTGTGTTGTCGATAAGCGCATAGTGTCCGTTATACAACTGGACAATACGTTCTTTTAAAGCACCCATAATAGGTACAGTTACATTTTCGTTGTTCATAAGTTAAGGTATTAAAGGTTAAGGTTATTTATTTTTGTGTTTTTGCTTCCAATAGAAAGAGTGGAGGGCGGAGAAATCACTATCAATAATCCCATCAATATTTTTAAGGTCATCCGTTGTGATATGATTTTCTATCATATAGTCGTATGCTTTTTGCGTGTCGCCTTCCACAAGGATTGCTACTAATTCTTTATCTTGAGAGTCTTTCTTTTGTCCTCTCTCCAGGATATTATAAAGCGCATCAAAAACCGCAGGCAATACAACATTATTAATCCGGTCCGTTTCATCTTTATTAATGATAATATCCTTACAGGGGTTGGTTGTATAATGCGCACCACCTCTACCTAATACCTCTGCCGTTTCTTTTAGGATATAGAACGTCTTGAACAGTTCACATACAGTCCATAGCTGACTATCTCTTATCATTAGGGATTTGCCGAAGTGTTCTTTGAACGCATCGTATAGGTTTTTGTTCTTACTTAGTCCGTCTACATGGTAGTGACAGTTCATGTTACCTAAGTATCCGAATCCCCAATACCATCCACAATCCCATGAGGGGGGAGATAAGAAAATTCGTTCGTTACCATTCATTCCAATGAATAGTTTGGGGTAGTCTCTTAATAGTTTCATAGGATTAATTTTTTAAAAACAGGGCTACGGATGTGGCACAAGTTGCATTGTGGCAACCCACATACGGACGGGTATGCTCCGCCATTTCTCTACTATCGCCCTTGTTTTAGGTTTAAGAATTTAAAATTTTTGGTTTTTGATTTTTACGGGGCAGGAAAATCCCGCCTCTATTTATAAAGTTCGATTGCTAATTGAATATACAAACCATATTCTTTTATTTCAGAATCTGAATATTCTTGTAGTTTTCCGATACTCTCAAACTCCTGTTCCCACTCTTCAAATGTTTTATCTATGCAACCAATCTGAATTTTGCCGATTGCACAGATATTAAAGAAGTGGCGGGTGCCTTGAATTTGTAGCGGGGACTTGTCCCACGCACCACCATACACCGCTGCATTACCAGACACCCATGCGTTACCATACACCTGTGCATCACCATACACCGCTGCATTACCAGACACCCATGCGTTACCATGCACCCATGCGTTACCATACACCTTTGCGTTACCATACACCTTTGCGTTACCATACACCCATGCGTTACCATACACCTGTGCATCACCATACACCTGTGCATCATCACACACCTTTGCATCACCATACACCCTTGCACCACCATACACCGCTGCATTACCAGACACCCATGCGTTACCATACACCCTTGCACCACCATACACCTGTGCATTACCATACACCCATGCGTTACCAGATAGAGTTCGTTCACTTTCTACCCACCCTCCTAAATCTCCTTTTGTTACGTTACCAAAAGAAACAGTGGCTCGTATTCTAAACAATTTAATTCCGAAAACATTAATCATCGTTTCGGAAGTCAGTTCATATTTTAATTCTTCAGCCATAATAAATTAGTTTTTAGGTTTTATTTATTCAGGAAAATCTACTGGATTAGTCCGTAATGATTTAACATTAATGTAACAAGGGCAAAGAAGCCAACCACGATGAAGGTCATGGTGGTGGTACTTAGTTCTGATTTCTTAGGGGTAGATGCTTCCCTCTCTGCCATCAGGCGGGCATTGATTTCTTTTTGTACTGCGTTCATAAGATTATTTTTTTATTAAGTTAAACTTACCGGACTTATATGCGCCCGTCATTTTCTTTTGTTTAATTAGCCACCTTGCCAGGGGCAAAGGGACTGACCTACCAATTATCTCGGAGGTCGTCCCTACTTTATACTCTACATCGTAAGTCATACGGAAAGCATTGCAATTAACATCGCGAAGAGGTATGTCGATACCACTGCCTCTAAGGTGATGTCAGCTTTGTCCGACTTACAGGCAATAGAAACTATACAGCCACCGATAATGATCAGTGTTACTACAATTACAAATAAAATCATGCTGTTTGAGTTAAGTTATTAAACGTCATTCTTGTTTCAAATACCACCCTGTCCCAAACAGAGGTGAATGATTTAGGTTTATCGGTTAAGCCCAGCTCACGCTTGGCATCCGCAATTTTCTCATCAATAGATTTCTCTTTGTTCACTCTTCCTTTCGTGGAAGAATAAGCGGGTTGTTTCTTTCTTGGCATAAGTTAAGGTATTAAGGTTAGTCGATAAGTACGTTTCTGTGGTTCTTACTCCAGTCAGGTGACTCGAAATATAATTTGCCATCAATGAATATATATGTTTCATTCATCGCGTCTTCGATAGCCTCTGTTTCAGGGTTAGTATAGCCAACCGTTTCTCTTTTGTTATACTCGATAGCCTTTTGTTGTTGCTCGGCTGTCAGTTCATTGAATAGATATACAGGTCTATCCGTGCCTGTACCAAACGATGGGTGTATTAAACTTTCCATAAGAATTAATTATTGTTAGTTCCCCCTACCTGAATCGAACAGATACTCCCTCACCAGAGGGGGAAATATACATTCACGGTTTTGTTGTCCTGTGCATGGTTTTATTGACCTCCACCATAAGGATATTAAACCGTCAGTCTTATTTGGGTGCTGACAATCTACTCACTTGCTACCGTAAGGATATACCACGTTTAAGTGGTCGAATGTATATAGTTAGTTTATCAAGGCGCAAACCGTTGCCTTAGTTATTATAATTTCCTGTAATAATTTACAGGCGTTAACGTCTCTTTATATTGTAATAACTTAAATTTCAGAGTCGTTTCAGGATTACATAGTCGTATCTACGTTTTACCTGACCTCTGCCAATGATGGCAGGTTTTATACATATCCGAATATATGTACGGGCTTTCTTTT
>Ga0172364_10004912_pt1 | contig 10636 bp, 8 predicted proteins | sample LakKivSesite10cm_FD_114545 | JGI IMG/M metagenome (GOLD analysis project Ga0172364, IMG submission 114545) | Sediment microbial communities from Lake Kivu, Rwanda - Sediment site 10cm | ecosystem: Environmental > Aquatic > Freshwater > Lake > Sediment | place: Rwanda: Western Province, Lake Kivu... | reverse complement strand
TTAATCCTGACAGAGTAGTATCTTTTAAATGAACCTGATGTTCCATCCTGATATAAATAATCACCATCTTAATCTTAAAGAAATGAACAGGACTGTTTTCATGCCATTTGCACTGATGTTAATAATCTTTTGCACATGTTTGATAAATCCTGTTTCTGCCCAGTGGAAATGGATCAATCCTTTGCCGACAGGGCATGACTACAACGACCTGGCTTTTATTAATGATTCAACCGGCTGGATCATCGGGGAGAAAGGTACTATTATGAAAACCACAGATGCAGGTAAAACCTTCACCATGCAGCATACCGGGAGGGATGTCGAGCTGTGGGGTATCAGCTTCCTGAACAGTGCTACCGGTTATATCATTGGAGACAGCTCAACCCTGTTCAAAACAACTGACGGTGGTGACACATGGACTGAACTCAACACTCCATTGACGGACGTTAATCCCGGCTATGGCTCTGTCTTTTTCCTTAGCGAACTCGAGGGATGGGTTACAACAACCTGGAGTGGCATTCTTTCGACGGATGACGGCGGTCTGACATGGAGTATTTATAATGACTTCTGGGAATGGGACTGGGTGGGTCCTGTTTATTTTACCAGCTCACTTATTGGATACCGGTCGGGGCGTTTTCTCTTCAAGACAACTGACGGAGGAGATTCCTGGTCAGAGATTTATGCTTCCGGGAACGGTCTGCCTTTTGCCTCTGAGTACGGAGATATCTTTTTTATTAACGACACCGTGGGCTGGGTCCACTGTTTTCTTCCAAATATCAGCCACATTGCACGGACGCTTGATGGCGGAACGACATGGTCGGTGGTATTCAGCGGACCCGCAGCCGGAAGCTTTTACTTTATCAACGTGGATACAGGCTGGTGCATCAACCAGTATGGCATACAAAAGACTACCGATGGCGGCCAGTCGTGGGAAACCTGTCCGCTTGGATGTAAAAACCTGGTCATGACTGAAAATACCGGTTATGCTGTGGGTAACGGCGGGATAATTGCCAGACAGAATCTTCATGATAACCTGTGGACAAGACTGGATAAAAATTTCCTGGACAATGAAAAAATAAACGATATATTTTTTAATGATCCGCAGCTCGGATTTATCGCAGCCGACAGTGGTAAAATCCTCAGAACCACTGACGGAGGGAACAGCTGGGAAATGACAAAGATATCGGACAGTGAAGCCGATAACCTGTTTTTCACCGATGCAGCCTCTGGATGGTTGTCAGACAGAAACTCAATATTCCATACAGCAGATAGCGGAAAAACATGGGTTAAAAATTATGACAGGGCAGAGCTGAAAGATATCTTTTTTATTAATGCTGACACAGGATGGGCCGCAGGATGGTATTATGGGATGCTTTTCACAGGCGACGGGGGCATCACCTGGACCAACCAGGAGCTTCTTGACGGTTACTATTTCGATTTTGTCTATTTCAAGGACAACCGGACAGGATGGGCTGCAGGACCAACGGGTATGAGAAAAACAACCAATGGAGGTGCATCCTGGATGCAAATTACAAAACCCGCTGAGGAAAATATTTATGATATCAAATTTTTTAACAGTGGTATCGGCTGGCTGGTCGGCTCCTATGGACTGATCATGAAAACAGAGGATGGAGGGGAGACATGGAATGAACAGCATCATACACCGGATGTTTACAATGCGTTTAAAAAGATAAAAATATTAGACAGCATGCATGTCTGGGTCACTGGTGATTTTGAAGGACTGTTGTATGTTACGGATGATGGTGGGGCTACATGGTCAGAAAAAACCTGTATGGCCAACCAGTTTTTTAATGCATTATCCCTCCTCGACAGGAATAAAGGTTTCCTGGGGGGATTAAACGGAGTGTTGCTTGAATATACAGGGGATTATGGAATACCGGCATATCCTTCAGATCTGGTTGCGGCACCTTGCGCACCCGGTTCAGTGGTCCTTTCATGGACCGATAACGCCGATAATGAAAACGGGTTTGAAATTCTCAGGAGTGATCGGTTGAGCGTGAATTACCAGAGGATCGGATATGCAGGTGCCGATATAACTGAATTTACCGATGCGGGTATTGACCTCTCCTGTGACCACTGGTACAGGGTGCGGGCTTACAATGAGGAGGGATTTTCTGCCACCACCAGGGAGGTCTGTGCCCGTTCGATGGTACCTTCGGTACAACCGGTTCTTATCATTCCTGCAGATGGTTCTGAATGCAATATTGGTAATGTACTTTTCTCCTGGAGCTCAGTTCCTGATGCTACAGGTTACTACCTGCAGGTTGCAATAGACAGCAACTTCAATTACCTTAGTGCCGAACAACAGGATATCTCTGACACCCTGGTCAGGATCAGTACTTTATACAATTATAATAATTATTACTGGAGGGTTACCGCTTCAAATGCTTATGGCCATGGTATATGGTCAGAAACAGGATATTTTAGTCTTGCCGTTGTATCACCTGCTATCCCGGCATTAGGGTCACCACTCAATGAAGCAACAGATCAGCCATTGTCAGTGGTGTTTTCCTGGTATCCCGTTCAGAATGCAGATTCATACCACCTGAAGGTTTTTCCTCCTGATGATGTGACCTCTCCGGTGTTTGACCAGGCAGGGATAACCGATACATCGATACTGGTATCGGGCCTGTCTGAGAATACATCCTATGCCTGGATGGTAAATGCAACAAACATTGCAGGAACCAGCGAATGGTCGCTGGTTAATGACTTCAGGTATTTTACAACAGGGACTTCTACATTTTCAGAGGCATATAAAGATAGATGCGGGAACTATATCAATGCTTATCCGAATCCCTTTTCCGGTAAAATAAACATTGCATATAGTATTGAAGCATCCTGCAAAGTTGAACTGTCTGTTTACAACCTGGCAGGGAAGCTGATCATAGTGCTGGTTAAGGTTGAGATGGGGGCAGGAAAGCATATCCTGGAATGGGATGGCTCGGATCAGAATAACAGGCAGGTACCTGATGGTGTGTATATTTATAAATTACAGGCCGGTAAAATCATGATGACAGGTATGTTTGGCAGGACAGGTAAATAAAAGACAAACTCAATCGGCTGAGGCCTATTCTTGGTATTCATGAAGTTATTAATCACTTAATCTTAATGACATGGGGATTGTAAAAGAATTCAGGGACTTTGCCATAAAAGGCAATGTCGTAGACATGGCAGTCGGTATCATTATCGGTGCTGCCTTCGGTAAAATAGTGTCATCACTGGTCACTGACGTCCTGATGCCACCCCTGGGACTGCTTATCGGGGGACTGGATTTCAGTGACTACAGAGCAACCCTCAAGGCTGCCACAGTGAATGATGCAGGCCAGGCGGTCACTGCGGTGACTCTTAATTACGGTGCTTTTATCCAGACCCTCTTCGACTTCACCATCGTTGCCATCGCCATTTTCATGGTGATTAAGGTCATGAACAGGCTGAAGAGGAAAGAAGAAGCCGCACCGGCAGCGCCATCCGCACCACCGAGACAGGAAGTGTTGCTGGAAGAGATCCGTGACCTGCTGAAAAAATAACAGTGCCAGGAACCGCTTGTGACACACAGAGATCAGCAGTGAAGTCAGCGACTGAGATTACCGGGTAAATTCACGCCTGTACTTACAGTCGCCGGCTGACTGCCATTTTGATTTCATCACTGGTGAGTTTTACCGGGTTATTTTTATGCCCCGTCAGGGAGATAATTTTATCCATGTCAGCCATGATGGTGGATGCATATTTACCCAGGCCGGGGATGTTAAGTGTATCCACCAGCTCATCAAGCTTATCAGCAAAGGCCAGGGCATAATACCTGTAGGTCCTGTTTTTTCCTTCCCCGCAAAAGAGCTTCCCTGCTTCTGCATACTTTTTCAGGTAAACGCTCGTCCTGTCCTCCCGGATGAGCTTATTTATATTTAACCTGTTGATTACCCCCAGCAGGGTTCCGCAGATCGCACCGTGCGGGATATCATACAGTCCTCCAAGGGTCGAAGCCAGTCCGTGTACCAGTCCCAACCCTGCGTTGGCGAGCACAATGCCTGATACGAGGGATGCATAAGCCATATCGGTACGAGCCTGTATATCCCCTCCATCCTTACAGGCTTTCACCAGCGACCTGGTGACACAGGCCATGGCAGGCAGGGCCAGTGAATCGGTAAGAATGGTTGCCCGGGTGGACGTATATGCTTCCAGCAGTTGTGAGAAGGCATCCAGCCCACATTGTGCAGTGAGAGACCGCGGACAGCTGACAGTGAGCTCAGGGTCAACCACCGCCAGCTCGGGGATGAAACTGTCATGACGTAAAGATTTCTTAAAACCTTCCGGACCATGCCGGCAGATAACTGCATTCTTTGTGGCCTCACTTCCTGTACCTGATGTCGTGGGTACAGCAATGAAAGGTACTTTTTGCCCGTCATGCACCTTATATCCCACATCTTCCAGGTAATTAATTATGCTATCTTCTCTGGTCAGCATAGCCGAGATGGCCTTGCCTGCATCCAGAACACTCCCACCGCCTATGGATACCACCACCTCAATATATTTCTTCCTGTAAAGAGCTGTTTCATTATCAATCAGTTGTGGCGTGGGTTCATGGTTAATATGGGCGATGAAAAACCGGATCCCGTCTTTTACCAGACCTTCCTGCAGCATTTCCCGGTATTTCGAATCGCGGAACGACCGGTTGCCCAGTACGAGCAATGCATTTTCCCCATAAGGCTTTATGAGACCAGGCAAAAGAGAGAAGGTGCCAGCACCAAAATATACCCCGGGTATCCTTGATAAGGTGTAAGGTTCTGCCATATTGTCTAAAATTGAGGGAGCAGCCCGGTGTACCTGACACCCTCGCGCGGTGCGGCCATCCATTCAGCAACCGTTTCTTTCCACTCGAGGTAATGAGGTGTTTTTTTGTGAGCTGCTGCTGATTCCTCATCTTTATAAGCTTCGTAAAGCACAAATTTTGCAGGGATGACAGCATCCTGGAGCATATCAAACCTTAAGTTGCCCGGCTCTTTTACTGACTGGAAATGATTTTTTGAGGTGGCCCTGATAAAGGCATCAAGATGCTCAGGCTTAACTTGAACATGAACTAAGGTGACTAACATGGTTACAAGTATTAGGGATTATTTGTTACAGGTTCCTGGTTCAAAGAAACGTGAGTCGTGAGTCGTGAATCGGAAAACAGTGCTTTGGGATGAGGGTGTCAACGTTTACCCTTTGAAATAATTTTGTAAGCAAAATTGCTTCGCATTTCTCACTTTCTTCCTTCAGCTTTCTTCCTGCTCACGACTCACTACTCACTTCTCACTTTCTTCCTTATCAGTGGACCTAAATTAGTCATTAAAATCTTCAGGGACAAGACATACTTATTTATTCAGAAAAAAATATATAACTTGACCATAAAATATATTTCAACGTCCCTAATCCGCGTTACATGAGGTTTTTCACTACCTTATTTTTCCTGTTATTCACTTTCCGGGCATTATCGCAGAACCTTCAGCTGCTGTATGATTTCAGGCATACGGTGGATCCTGGATTAAATTCAACAAACTATCCCACACTCAGCTTTGAATACTTTAAAAGTAATGACACCACCGGCTCCGGGTTGTTCATGCTGAAGTTGCAGAGTGACCTGAAAGGTGAAAACTATAATCTGGGAGAGTCTTTTCTGCAGGTCACCCGGTCAATACGCTTCTGGAAGCCGAAATTTTATGTCTCTTTTAACTACAGCGGCGGGCTGGGAGTCTACCGCGGTTGGGAAGTACCTCCCGAAATTCACGGATTTTATATGAGCAACTCTCTTGCAGCTGGATTGACATATACTTATGTACGCGAGGGCGCCTGGATGTCCTCTAGCCTGTACTTCAGGTATAATGCATTCGATAAGCCCAGCTATGACCCACAGCTCTCCATATACTTTGGAGATGGATTTTTTTACTACAGGCTGGTGTTGACAGGGGGGATTGTCCTGTGGACACAAAACAGGGACCAGGGAAATGAATACACCCGTGGACTCAGCGGGAAGAAATTTGCATTTTTTGCAGATCCCCAGGTATGGTACCGCATTTATAAGGGCATCTCAATGGGTTCTAAGATCAACGTTTATTATAACCTTCTCGGTGAAGAAAATTCCGCTCAGTTCTATCCCTCTCTTGGTCTTAAATTCCAGTTGTAACCGGTCTTTTTCAGAAATCTTTTCCCCATTGGCGAAATTATATCCCGGAGATTTATATCTCTTGTCGCTGCACATGCCAACTGTCCTGCTCCGTTCCCGACAACAGGGTACAGGATGATCCGTTAACATTTCCTCCCGATTTTCTATTACATTTGCAGATGGTTATGTGAAGAAGGTTGTTTATGGAAGCACAGAAGATCAGGAATATCGCCATCATCGCGCATGTAGATCACGGAAAAACCACACTTGTGGACCGCATACTGCACCAGGTGAAACTATTCAGGGACAATGAGAAGGTAGTAGATCTCATTCTCGATTCGACCGACCTGGAACGGGAGAGGGGTATCACTATTCTGGCCAAAAATGTATCTGTGCGGTACAAAGGAATCAAGATCAACATCATTGATACTCCGGGACATTCTGACTTCGGCGGTGAGGTGGAACGGGTTCTGAATATGGCCAATGGAGTACTGCTCGTTGTTGATGCTTTTGAAGGGCCCATGCCACAAACTCGTTTCGTACTTCAGAAAGCGCTTGAGCTGAACCTCAAACCGGTGGTGGTCATCAACAAGGTGGACAAACCAAACTGCAAACCTGATGAGGTGCACGAGGAAATATTTGAACTTATGTTCAGTCTGGATGCCACCGAAGAGCAGCTTAACTTTCCTACGGTATATGGGTCCTCCAAGCAGGGATGGATGTCAGCTGACTGGAGGACACCTGCTGCTGATGTGAGCTACCTGCTTGATGTGATCCTCGAATATATACCTGCCCCGCGATACAATCCGGGTCCTCTTCAGATGCAGATCAGTTCCCTCGACTATTCCTCTTATGTCGGACGTATTGCTGTAGGCCGTATCAGCCGCGGCATTCTCCAGGCAGGTATGCCTGTGGCTGTCATCAGACGCAATGGTAATATTACGCGGAGCCAGCTTAAAGAAGTTTATTTATTTGAAGGACTGGGGAAAGAGAAAACTAAATCTGCTGTGCAATCCGGTGAGATCGTTGCGGTCCTCGGGCCTGAAGATTTCGATATAGGTGATACCATTGCAGCCATAGAGGATGCCGAGGCATTGCCCCGTATACATGTAGATGAACCTACAATGAGCATGTTGTTTACCATAAATGATTCACCTTTCTCCGGGAAAGATGGCATTTATGTCACCTCACGTCATATCCGCGAACGCCTGTACCTTGAAACAGAAAAGAACCTTGCTCTCAGGATGGAGGAAACCGGTTCACCCGACAGACTCCAGATATATGGCCGCGGGATACTCCATCTGTCCATCCTCGTTGAAACCATGCGCCGCGAAGGTTATGAGTTTCAGCTCGGCCAGCCCAGGGTGCTTGTCAAAGAAATCGATGGCATCAAAAGTGAACCGGTGGAAACACTTACCGTGCATGTTCCTGAGCAGTTTTCTGGCAAGGTGATCGAAATAGTGAGCCGCCGGAAAGGGGAATTTCTTGCAATGAGCAACAGGAGCGATCGCATCATCCTTGAGTTCACCATTCCATCACGTGGACTGATCGGGCTGACAAATGCAATCCTGACGGTTACGGAAGGTGAAGCAGTCATGGCTCACAGGTTTAAATCCTATGAACCCTGGAAAGGAGACCTCACAAACCGCCGCAATGGTGTTCTCATTGCAATGGAAACAGGAATATCTTCAGCCTATGCCATTGATAAACTCAAAGACCGTGGTGTCTTCTTCATCAACCCTGTGGAAGAAATTTATGCCGGACAGGTAATCGGCGAGCATACCCGGCAGGATGACCTGGTGGTGAATGTCTGTAAGACCAAAAAACTGACTAATATGCGTGCTTCAACGGCAGATGATAAGATCCTTCTCTCTCCCCCTTTAAGATTCTCATTAGAGGAAGCTATGGAGTATATCAGCGAAGACGAGTACCTTGAAATAACACCCCGATCCATCCGGATGAGGAAAATCATTCTGGATGAGCAGAAACGCAAAGCAAGCAAAAAGCATTAATTTTGAACCTTGAACATTCTTAATATCTAAACCGTTCCGCTATGGAAAAAATGTACTTCTTTTTTCTAGCATTGATATGTATGCTGGGATTTGAAACAAGTTCAAAAGCCCAATCCCTGGTCGTTAATGGGACGCTCTTCCTGCCCCAGGATTCCATCGGTTTTACCTTTGAGAGTCCGTCATTCTCTGAGACAGACTGGATCGGTATCTATTATTCTGACGAATACCCTGGAGGCCCTAACTCTATCACATGGAATTACATACCCTCTTCGACAGGTACACTTTACCTGCAGGCACCCGATGAAACGGAACTGTACAGGGCCTTTCTCCTCTGCTGCGACGGGTATGATATCATTGACTCTTCCGAATACTTCCGGGTAGTGGTTCCCGCACTTACCTCTTCAACCGGTACTTACACACAGGGGGATTCGATGGTCTTTTCCTATGTGAGCCCCAGGTTTTCTGCTACCGACTGGATAGGACTTTACCCGACAGGTACTAAACCCGGATCCACAAACCCTTCCATCGACTGGAAATACATCCCGGATTCAGCAGGTACAATAACCTTCAAAACCGATCTTGACCCTGGTGTTTACGATGCCTACCTGGTTTGCTGTGATGGGTATGACAGTATATCTGCCTGCACTTTCCAGGTTATGGGTGCCAATACCCCTTTTATCGCTCCCAGGTCCGCTGTGATCGCTTCCGGCGCTCCCATTGAATTAAATTATAATGATCCCTCTTATGCTTCAGGAGACTGGATCGGCATTTACTATGAAGGTGATGATCCTGCAATGGTCTCATCAATAGCCTGGTCTTCTATTTCTGCCTCCAAAGGTATTCTGAGCTTTCCGGGAACACTGGCAGCCGGAACATATTATGCCATTCTTTTCTGTTGCGGCAGCAATGAGACCGTCTATGCCGAATCTGTTGTTTTTACCATTCAGGAAGGAACAAGCGGGAACTATGTAAAAACAGGCGCCAGCGTCTATCCTGAAAACGTTGATATACTGGTCAATTACAGGAATCTCGATTTGCAGGAGAAAGACTGGATCGGAATATATAATAAGGGAGATGCTCCTGGCGGTCCTGAATCACTGTATTGGACCTATATTACTGAAGATTCAGGAACCGTCACCTTCACCACTGACCTGATTCCCGGTGAATATGTTGTTTACCTTTTGTGCTGCAATGAATATAATATTAAAGCAAAATACAACTTCAGGATAGCGGATGCAAGCACACCCAGCATCGTTGCAGCATCCATGACCTTTGCCTCAAACGATTCCCTTGTCTTTTATTATAACAGTCCTTCCTGGGTGGAAACAGACTGGATCGGGATATACAATCCGGGAGATGTTCCGGGTGATATACCTTCTATAACATGGCAATACATACCTGAACCCAGTGGTACCATGGTATTCCATTATCAGGATGATCATCAGCTCGTACCCGGTGAATACTGGGCAGGATTGCTCTGTTGTGACGTATGGGATCTGTATGCCCAGACTTCATTTGTCGTTACCGCGCCTGTTTCTTCAGGAGATATACGGATTAATGATGGATTAAGCCTTTATCCCAATCCTTCTGATGGCAGGTTCGTTGTAAGGGCCACCAATGGAGACGGATTACAGGCAATCACCGTTTACAACCTTGCCGGACAGGTCCTGTACCAGGAGAAATTTAAAGGACCGGTTATGGAAAGAACCATGGAACTGGGATTCCTGGGAAAAGGAATGTATATCCTCAGTGCCCGGACGGGAAAGTCACCCCTGGTAATCAAGCTTATTATTCAATGACCGTGAAATGCTTTTGCATTCGCGAGCGGCATGTGATTGTAGCCTTGCGGGAGCGAGCAATCGTGAATCGTGAGTCGGAAGAAGGTTAAAAAAGGCGAATAGGCTATAGGCTATTAGCTGTTAGGAAGAAAGGAGAACTTGGAACTTGGAATCAGGAACACTTTCTTCCGATTCCCCACCCAATTCTTAATCGCTCAACTCACGACTCACGACTCACTCTCTTCATTTTCCGATTCACGACTCACGACTCACTATTCACTTTGTGGCACCATGAATTTTGAATCCTAACTTACGATGAAAAAAATATTCTTTAACTGTTTTATTATCATTGCTTTACAGATAGAGCTGATCACCGTTGCCGCACAGGATATACCAATAAGCGGCCATGTGACCTCAGCTGAAGAGGGAACACCCTTACCAGGCGTAAATGTGATGGTTAAAGGAACGACTTCAGGTACCGTTACCGACCTGGAAGGCCACTACACGATTACTGCACCGGAAACCTGTACCCTTATCTTCTCTTATATCGGATACGAGAAGCAGGAGATTCAGGCCGGGAGCCGCAGCGTAATTGACGTGGTCCTTCATGAAAGCAAATTCGAATTAAAAGAAGTGGTCGTAACAGCCCTTGGAATCCAGAGAGAAAAGAAAGCACTGGGGTATTCTGT
>Ga0172364_10004908_pt1 | contig 10639 bp, 13 predicted proteins | sample LakKivSesite10cm_FD_114545 | JGI IMG/M metagenome (GOLD analysis project Ga0172364, IMG submission 114545) | Sediment microbial communities from Lake Kivu, Rwanda - Sediment site 10cm | ecosystem: Environmental > Aquatic > Freshwater > Lake > Sediment | place: Rwanda: Western Province, Lake... | reverse complement strand
TTACTTTATTTCCATTAGACATATTATATTATATATTATTATTTTACAATAAGTTACTAGAATTTTGAATTGGGCATATATCCTTTCTTTTGTCACAATATTTTATTTATCATATTTCTCCTTTTTTTCCTTCAATTTTTCTTCTAATTCTTTTATTCTTTGCCTTAAAGTGTTCATTTCCAATTCTTTGTTGATGTCGGAAAGAAACCATTCTTTGAGGATTCTCTCTCGGTCAGCCATTGCTTTTCGGAGATCATCAGAAATTTTTTGTCCTTGTTCCAAAACTCCCCAGGCCGCCTCTCCTAATTGCTGTTTAAGTTTAATCTCTTTCAAAACGCCTTTGATAAAAAGATAACCAAAGATAAGAAAAATAATAAAAACAATGGTGTTCCATATATATTCTAACACAGAATCGGAAAGAAATATCTGAACAAAAAGTAAAATACTGAATGCCCCAACTAAAAGTTCGGTTAAAATAACTCTAATTTCAAAAAGATAATATTTTAAAATGGCGTAGGTAATGATTATAGGAAAAAGCGCTACTAATATATTCCAATAAGGTGGTACAGGAATTCCATACCATAAAAAATGATTGGTTGTTCCACTTAGAAATCCAATTATAGACGTAGCTAATATGTATCTAATCTGAGCATGCACGAGACCTCTAGTTTTCCAAAAGGACTTTAATAATAAATAACAACCGTAGATTACATACCCATGAAACATTAAAATGAAAAGATGAAAAAACATTCCCGGTTTCGGCCAATAGGGAAAGAAAAGTTCAGGAGCAACATTTTTTACAATTAACGGAGTAAAATTTAAAAGAGCAAGAATAAAGGGGAGAGTGTAACTTAAAATAAGGAATAATTTTTTACTTCTATGAAGTTCTAAAAAAACGAGCACAAAATGTAAATAAGTTACTGGAATGAAAATAGCTCCCATCATAGCGCCTCTAACCCAAAAAAGAGCAGATTCTTTAGTCGTAGACATTTGCCAGACGAAATAGGAAAAGCCCCAAACCGCTATACTCAAACACATCAAACCAAAAACTTTATTAAGCGTTTCTTTTCTATTTTTTAAATATACTAACAGACCTACAAAGGTGCTCGAAAGGGCATTTATTAACCCTGTTATTGCAAAAAATAACATCTTAGATATTATATCCCATTTTATCACATTTTCTCTTCTTTTTCCCTCAATTTTTCCTCCAATTCTTTGACTCTTCGCTTCAATTCTCCGATTCTTCGCCATCTTTCTAAAAATCTTTTTCTCATTATCTCAAATGTGTCTTTGTCTTGAACAATTTCTCGAAATAAAAGTGTGTTATTAATGGAAACCGCGATTTGCATCGTCAATTGGCTTCACTCGGAAGCAACTCACTATATTTCAATTATACCCAATCTCTCTAAAAAGAAAACTCTCAGAGGAATAAAAAAGCCCTCTGAGTTCAGAGGGTTTTTTTTGGATATTTTCGTAATGCTCGACAATAGATCTTCTAATGATTTAGAGGGAATCTCTTTTAACAGCTGTTTTCCCTGTTTTATATAGCTAACTCCTTTGAATCGCCCGAATTCGATGTATTTATACACTAAATAGAAAAGAAATCTGGGCACTATATTAAACCCAAGCAGTTGATATCTTTCGAATGACCTTTGAATTTCTTCTTTCGCCTGATCGAGAAAACCAAATTCCAATAACCAAAAAATTGTGTAAGCGATATCAAATGTTGGTTCACTGAAATGACTATAAGACCAATCGATCAAGTGAACGTTAGAGCCATCCCAGATGATGTTACTTAGCGTAACATCGGAGTGACATAAGCAAAAGAGCCTAGCGTTATTGAGGAGATTTACAGCTCGCATCAAATCTTTTCTCTCTATGGCGTTAAATTCTATATTGTCTCGTTGAATATCGGCTAAAAGATATTTTGATTCAAATTCTGCAAATCGAATACTTGCTTTTCCGGTATACCGCCTTTTAGGTTTAAGAGAGTATCCGAAAGAGTTGGAAATGGTTTTTGAATGTAAATCGTAGAGATAATCTAAGACTTTTGGGATTACAAAGGATACTGTCTGTAGTGGCATTGTATTTAATGAATTCCCTTTTAAACAAGTAGCAACAGAGAAAGGAAAACCTATTGGGTTATTCATGGTAGTTTCGAAAAGCAAATATTCTCTGACAGCAAAACCGAGTTTCTTAAGCTCTCGTTGAACAGCAATCTCATGGAGAATATCCGAAACACTTTTATCTGCAGTTCCTTCCTCGCTTTTTAAAATTTTTACTACAAATCTTTCTTCTTTTCCATCTGGAAAGTATACTTTCAAAATTCGTGTAAAAGGGTGATGGTCTGGCACTTTTTCTCTTAATATAGTTCTAATATCCCTCTTGTTTCTAAGGAAATACTCTGTCATCTTCTTAAAGTCCTCTTCGTGCAATTCTTATTCCTCCTCACGTTTATTATGTCAAGTTACTAACTTACTTTACCACACTCCATTTAAAAAGTCCATAGATAACACCGATATCTCGTACTAAGTATAGAAAAATAATGAGGATCCTATTGGCAAAATAATTGATACTTCGAAGATTAGGAATTTCATTAAAAAGCCGGTAATAAGTGCTATATTTATCACGAATCGTCAAATTACTTTTTAATAAAGCTCTTTTAAATCTATAGGTTCGCCCCACACCATAATGAAAATAGGTCATTATAATTTTAAGAACACTTTTGTGATCGATATGGTCTATGATTAAATCATTAAAAAATCTTGGAATCACTTTGAAATCTTTTAATCGCTGGCTCCATTCAGTATCTTCTCCATGAAAGAGTTTTTCATCAAATAACCCCACTTTTTTATATAATTCTTTTTTTATTATAAGATTTGGAGTGTAAGCTATTTCTTGTCGAGTAAAATATGTTATTTTTTTTAATTCGCAATTAGCTTTACTTAAAAGATTATTAACAGGAATGAATTTTACTGCTCCTCTACCAATAAGAAAATTTTGTTTAGATAAATATTTTTTGAGGTTTTTAATATAATCTACCGCCATTTTGCAATCACTATCAATATGAATAACATATTGACCCTTAGATGTTTTTATGCCTACATTTCTTGCCGTAGCAATATTACTTTTTCTTAAGTATAATATTTTTATATAAGCTTTAAATTCCAATGAAGAAAACATCTTACATAACTTTTCATAAAAATATTTTGGGCAATTATTTACTACGACGATTATTTCACAATCATGAGAACTCCATCCCTCTGAAGATGTAATTGAAGTAATAGTCTCCTGAATTCTTGGATCACTCGTAGTAGGAATAATAAAACTTAAGAAAACTTTAGAATGGCGAAACATAGATTTTTTTATTTGGATATTTCTTCTTAATAAGTTTTATAATTTTGTCACATATATGTTCTACGAAATTAGTAGCTTGAACAATAAAAAATCTTCTTATCGAAGAATTTCTGAAAAATTTCTCATCGCGAATAATTTCAAACGCATTGAGAGGAATTATATTTTTATATTGAACATAAAAAACCTTAGCAATTTCTTCTCTTTTGGTAATTATTATATTCTTGGATAAACATAAAAAATCTCGTGCTAAAAACAGTACTGTTTTAGCTAATCTATTATAGAAAGCATAATTTTGTTTTTGAGAGGAATTTACTAGGTATTGTCTAAAAAAATATCGTTCGAAAAGACACCGCTTTAGAATAGCAATATCATATTTAAAATCCGAGAGACGGCTTAGCTTTTTTTGGAAAGATGTGGTAAGATTTTCTCCATAAATTGTTTCTCCGTCATCGATATAATTTTTCATTAACACGGGGGACAAGAGCTGAAATAGATCAAATTTTGTGAAAATCTGGGGTGTAATTTGTAATCCAGAGTTTTTCTTTAAAAGATTAATTGCCTTATTTAATTTTAATAATGCTTTAGCAGTAACAAAGTTTCGGTTTTTAAAAACAATAATAAGATCTATATCACTTTCTCTTGTTAGAATTTCATATCTCGCTATACTCCCTGTTAGTAATATAGAAAACATCTCATTTGATAAGTATTTTTGAATATATTGCGAAAATTTTTTTAAAGCTAATTCTTGCTTTTTAATATTCTCCGCGAGATTAAAAATATTGAGTAAACGCTTAACTAATTTTTCGATATTGTATTCCTGAACTATCAGCTGTTGAACTTTCCCCCCAAGTTTTTTTCTTAAATTTCGATAATTCTGAAATACTTTTATCATTGACTTTGCGAGATCTTGTATAGATTTCTCTTTTACCAAGATTCCTCGATCATTTTTTAGAATTTCTGGAATAGCTGTGTGGTTTGTTGCGATTGTTGGTAGATCGCAAGCAGCAGCTTCCATAACTACAATTGGCAATCCTTCTCTTTTTCCCTCACGTGTAGTAACACTTGGACAAATAAGGCAATGACTTGACTGTAAAACTTTTATAACTTTTTGCTGTGGCACCTTGCCTAAAAAATCAATATATTTTTCTAATTTTAAATGTTTCACCTCCTTATAAAGAGCGTCGTGCAAGATTCCGTCTCCAATAATTAATAACTGAAAGCAACGATTAGGATAGTTTTTTAAGACTTTATGAAATGCTCTTATTCCATAAATAAATCCTTTTTTCTCAACAAAACGCCCTATCATAACAAATTTAAAATGATCTAAGGGAATTTTTGATTTCGGGGGTTTAAAAACTTTTGTATCTATTCCCATATGATGAACTAAAATTTTGTGTTTTTTACATCCAAATTTAATGAGTTCATTTTTTGTAAACTCCGATATAGCTAGAATAAGCGTTGCATTTTTAAAAACAATCTCATATCTTTTCTGTAGAGTGATCAAATCTTTATGCCTTGGTTTAGGAACATCATGGAAAACAGAAATTGTTGGACAATTTAGCTCTCCGTATTTCAATATTTCAGCTGCCAGATCAGGAAATTGGAAATATATAACATCAATTTTTCTATTTTTTATTCCTTGTTTGAGAAAAAGGAATATTTTTTTCGGCGACCCATATTTTGTTAATTTTAAAAGTCGATATTTTTTAACATCCCCATGAATTATATGTTCAAATTCATAATCTTCTTTAGCAAGTTCTTTTCTTGGATCCTTAACCGCAAAAATTGATATTCGATGTCCGCGTTGTTTAAGTTGAACAATTTGATTTAAAACAAAAGTTTCTGATAGCTTAGGAAAAAGCCATACTACAAAAGCAATTGATTTAAGTTTTCTTAATTTCTTTTTCATTTTTGAGCAAGAATAATAATCCCGTTTCCCTGTTTTTTGAGATAAAAAAAACGGTCAAAAAAAGCTAATATTTCAAATAAAGGAAGGAAAATTATATAGATGATTTTGTTATATTTTTTTATCATTTCAGATAATTCCCATCCCAATTGATATAACCCATGAAATACATACTCGGCTTTAATTTCTCCAACGAATCCACTTTTCCTTAGCCAGTTGATAAGAACAGGAATGTCAAATCCTTCAAAGAAATGTTGATCTTTACCATAGCTAAAAGTCTCTCGATATGAGTGAAAAAATATTCTATGTTGATCTTTTTTAGGAGTACTAATAAATAAGTATCCTCCCCTTTTTAACCAATTGCTAGTATGCTGAATGACTCTTTCTGGATTTTTAAAATGTTCTAAGACATCAATCATTAAAATCTTATTAAAGTATTCTCTTTTAAAATTTATTTCCCCCTTTTCCATATCCAAACATAAAAATTCGTTAGGAAGTTTATACTTCTGGGCGGTGATTTTTGAAAGTTGAATCCGATGAGAAAGTTTATCAATCCCAATAACCTTACATCCAGAATGAAACGAGATCCAATTTGCGAAGATCCCATCTCCCGATCCAATGTCAAGGATGAGATCGTTTTTTTCGAACTCTAACTTATGAAAAAGAAAATGTGCTACTACTCGAGAATGAAGAAATAAGGTTCCAAAACAATACTGGAATAATTTCAAGAACAGATTTTGTTTCGAATAATATTCGAGCCAGCTGAATCTAAAATTAGGAATTTTCATTGAAATTAAATTTAGAAATTTTTCTAAAAAATTCTTTATTAGTTACAAAAAGAATCGCGTTAAAACCGAGATTCTTTGCCACATCTACATTTATGGGATTATTGTCAATAAAGAGGCATTGCGCAGGATTGGTTTTAAGTGTTTTAAGAACATATTTAAAAAACTCAGTATTTGGTTTTGAAAGACCGATTTCTGCGGAATTAAAGATGAAATCGAAATCTTGATAAATTTTGAATTTTTTTTTCAAAAGCCTTTTTAAAATCGCAGTATTATTAGTTAAAAGACAAATAGTGTATTTCTTTCTATTTTTGCGAATCCAATTTATTAAAGATTTATTTACTCTTTCACTTTTAAATAATTGGTTAGTAACTTCTTGATACTGTTTAAAACTCAAATAATGAGAGAAAGTATCTGAAAGATATTTTTTCAAATTAAAATCTTTACTCAAACTCATTTTATCAAAACAAAAATCAACTATCTCTTTGACTGTTCCTTTTGGTAAAGACCATTTCTTATCGAATCTTGTAAAATCAACTTTCTTTTGTAAAACAATTACTCCCCCTATGTCAAAGAGTAGATTTTTGATCTTTAATTTTCGACTCATATAATTATTTTATAGAATTTTAAAATATTTTCAAAAAAGAGGTAGAGTTTTTCTCTACCTTTTAAGTTAATTTAAAACTTTTTGGAAGAAACCCCGTAGCTGCACCGAATCTTTCGTCAGGACATCCTCCCCACCGGTCATTGAAGTGCAATCTCCCCTTTAAGAAATAGAAACAAAGGATATTTTTGAAACGAGCGTGTTTATATGGTCCGTATTCTCCGCCTACGCAGTCAATTCCTAAATCGTCTTCGTTAGTAAGCCATTCAGGATGAGTGAGGAGAAAAATTGCTATTTCTAAAGGACCCAAACCAAATTCTTTTGAATCGAAGAGGACCTTTGCACGACGAGACGATCGCCCCAGATGCCGTTTTCCTAATTGAATAGGAAGAACTAAAAAGTCTCCTTCTGTAGTTTTTTCCAATTTTGTTATTACTTCTTTTGTATGATCGTTAAGCCTGAGGTAATCTTCTCCTAATTCTCCTTCTCTCCCATTTAAAAAATTTGGTCGTTCTTTGGTGAGAAACTCCAACGTTAGTGCAAGCGCTCTATTATAACTACGTGATATTCTTGAGAATTTTGGTAATATAAGCCAACCTTCGGCAAGTTCTGGGAGTTTTGCTGGAATTTCTGTTTCAAACTGAAGAGTTGGGAAATATTTTCGAAGACAACTCAGCTGTTCCTGAGGAGTTTTTAATCTGCGTTCGGGAGGATAATAATGGAAAGATTCTATTTCTTCTAAGGTAAAAAATCGGTTTTCTTGTTTTTCAATTTTTCTTATTATTTCACTTAGATCTTTTTTTAGTTCTATCAATTGTTCTTCTAATTTTAAGGTACTTCGTTTAATTTTTTTTAGATTTTCTTCCGTCAATTCTACTTCCCTCCTATTGAATCCTGTTTTAATTATGGGCTATTATGATTTAACTGTCAAGATTTTAAATTTCCGGTCACAACAAATAATTTCATAAAGAATTAAAAAAATCATCTATTATTAATTTTATATCAGTAAATCTCTTATAGGATTTGATTACTATATCAGGTGAGCCAAGGATCATCGGCGAGATTTGTTTTTCAAACTTCTTATTATATAAACCTAATACCGGTTTTTTCCTTTCTATTGCCCGTCCAATTTCATATCCTACACCTAAAGATGGATTAGTAATTTCAGCGATTACAACATCTGCTTTTGAAAGTAGTTTAAAATCGAAATCGTGTGCTTGTTCTTTGGAGAAGATAATTTTTTTTCTCTCTCGCCAGAAATCTTTGTCGCCAATTTTCTTGTTCAAGATTATTCCATAACGGGTTAGATATTTAATTATCTTGTTATATAAATCTATATCTCGAAAGGTATTTGTAACAGAAGCTGCAAAGTAAATTTTCATAATTAAATTTTTAAAGTAAATATTTTGCTTTAAAATATTTTATGGTTTTTCTCAGACCATTTTCTAAACTATATTTTGGTTGCCACCCGAGTTCCCTTTTGGCTTTTTCGATTGAAAGGCATCCTCGTTCGAAACTGCAGAGTGGAAGAGGAGCGTGTTTTTCTTTAACTCGAGAATTGATTAATTCTTTTAATTTATAAAAGATTTCTAATACCGATGTTTCCTTTCCCGTTCCTATATTTAAAATGCCACTAAATCCCCTTTTAAAACTTAGCATAGTTGCCTCGACAGCATCTTCGATAAAGATATAATCCTTGGTTTGTTTTCCAGTACCATGAATTACGGGTTGTTCATTTTTTAACATTTTACTAGTAAAAATTGCTACCACTCCTGCTTCCCCATAAGGATTTTGTCTTGGTCCGTAAACGTTTCCGTAACGTAAAGAAGTAAATGGAATTTTAAACATTTTAAAATATGATTTTAAATATCCCTCTACTGCTAACTTCCCGACTCCGTAAGGAGAAATAGGAGAAGGAACATATGTTTCCGGAGTGGGGATTTCGTTTGCCTCTCCATAAATCTCGCCCCCACTTGAGGCGAAAATAATTTTTTTAACTCCATATTTTTTACAGTTTTCTAAAACATTAAGACTACCAATGATATTTACCTTAGCATCGGAAAGCGGTTCTTCTACTGATTTCCTAGCATCAATTTGGGCAGCATAATGAAAAACTATTTTCGGTTTTTCTTTTTTGAAAATCTGAGAGATTTTAGAATCACAAATATCTATCTTATAAAATTTAGCTTTCGAATTTAAATTCTCCCTTTTGCCAGTAGATAAATTATCAATCACCACTATGCTGTGACCTTCTTTTACTAATTTATCTACAAGATGGGAACCTACGAATCCTGCTCCGCCGGTGACTAAGATTTTCATAATTTTTTATATTAAATATTTTTTCTAATATCTGGAAAATGAAAATGATGTCAATTTTATTTTCCACTTTCTAGCGTTTTCTTTCATTTCCCGGCAAGTCGGACTTATCCCGTCAAACCAAAAAGTGTTAGTTTTTAAATTAGGGCCTAAAATTTTTTTCTTCAAAGCCACCCAAAATGCCAGCGTCCATATCAAAGGCAATTTTAAAACATACGTCCAATTGTTAGTTTCATATCCTAAATCAGGATTATTATCAACTATTATTGGAATCCCATCTTTCATGTTTTAATTATAAATCAATTTTTTATTTTAACTCTTTAAAAACATCTTTAATTAGGGGTTTTACCTCCGGAATTCTCTTCTTAATTGTTTTCCAAACAAGTTTATAATCAATACCGAAATAAAAATGAATCAGTTTGTCTCGCATTCCCGCCATTTCTTTCCAAGGAATTTCTTGATATTTCTTTCTTATTTCTTGAGGGATTTTCTTTGTCGCTTCTCCTATTATTTCAAATTTTCTAATAACCGCACTTGAAGTCTTATCATCTCCTCTAAATTTCTCAAAATTCATATTTTCAACAAATTTTTCAATGTCTTCCATTGATTTTAAGATATCTTTTAGATAAATTTTATAGTTTCTTTTCATAGTGGCACTACTTCTCTTAGGATAGAGGTTTTAATTTCCTCTCTCAATGCTTTTTTTGGCACAACATCAACCTTCTGTTTTAACTTTTTTTCAAGAAATAGGGAAAGCCCAACCAAATCAAAAAGATCGGCCTCTTCTTCAAAATCAACCAGAATATCAATATCGCTTTTTCTCTTTCCTTCTCCTCTAATAGTGGAACCAAAAACTCCTATCTCTTTTATTTTAAATTTTTCCTTTAATTCTTTTTTAATGGATAATAAAATTTGCTTTATTTCTTTAATGTTTTTCATATTTCATCTCTTTTATTTAAATACCTTGACCTTTGTTTTATTATACCTCATTTTCTACCAAAAAACCAGGAGGCCCGACTTCCGCCGGGCTTTACCTTATTTTCCCTAATTTTTTTCTCAATTTCCATTTATAATAAACCCTCTGTTTTAAGTAAATTTATTTTTGGTTTAATTTTTTCAAAATCTTTATCCTCACTCCATAAAAATGTTTTTTCTTTCAAATAGAGTGCCAAAATATCGATATCATTTTTATCAATTTTCCCCATGAGTTTTTCTGCCTGTTTCAAATAATCTTTGTAATAAGTTTTTGAAACAATTTTGAGCGGTAAAAGAGAGATTCCTTTTTTAATCTCTTTTTTAGAAACACCGGATTTTTTAGAAATTAGAGAAATATATTTTTCAACTTCTTTTAAAGTAAATTCGTTAGTTATAAATTCAAACTTAGGATCAAATAAAATAAATCTTGATTTCCCACCAAGAAGAGCCGAAATTAAGATATTGGCATCAACCACAATTCTTAATCTCATTTTAAGATTTGATTTTCTTTAAAATATCATCAGGTTTTAACCCCCCTTTTTTCAGTCCTTTTCTGATTTTCTCGGAAATAATAAAAAACTGCAGTTTTTTCAATTCTGCTAATTTTTCCCTTACTGCCTCTGAGATAAATTCCTTTTCATCTGAATAACCAAAATCTTTTATCATTTCTTTGGTTTCTTTCTGAATTTGAGAAAT
>Ga0172364_10004907_pt1 | contig 10642 bp, 9 predicted proteins | sample LakKivSesite10cm_FD_114545 | JGI IMG/M metagenome (GOLD analysis project Ga0172364, IMG submission 114545) | Sediment microbial communities from Lake Kivu, Rwanda - Sediment site 10cm | ecosystem: Environmental > Aquatic > Freshwater > Lake > Sediment | place: Rwanda: Western Province, Lake Kivu... | reverse complement strand
CGGATGCAGTCCTTGCAGGCCGTGCATCGCGCGGGGACGACCTCCGGAGTCAGGATGAGCTGGCCGGAGACATACGCATAAAGGAGCGATGGCAGGCGGCGCCGAAAGAGGGACGATGCGGCCAACGAATGACGGAAATTCCGGACTTTGACCTCTTCAATCCTTTCCCCGACTACCTCGATCCGGCCAATATCGCCAATCCCAAGGCCTCTGGCCTGGGCCTCGGATATCGTAAAAATGTCCATAGGATCATAGCCCACGACGTGCGAAGCAACCGCGTCCACCGCGACGGCGTCCGTCCCTGAAATGATCAGGCCGATTTTCCTGGGGTTCCCTGCGGAAGGGCCTTCGCCCTCCATTCCGACCACGGCATCCATCAGAGTGAGCTGCCGGGGCACGGCGGAGAACACGTCCACCAGCATCCGGCTGAAGAGGTCATTGCGGGCGAAACACCGATGGCCATCGAGCCGGAGACCGCCGGGAATAAGGCCATATATATTTTTTATGGCGCCCGTAAAAATCGTAAAGGAATGCGTTTTGAGTTTGGGGAGGTTCAAGACAAAATCAGACTCGAGAACGGGTTTGGCGATATAAACCTCCTTGAGCATATGGCCGGGGATTGGAACCCTAAGGAAGCCGAATTCTCTCAGGTTGACCAGAGGGACATTGACCTCCGCGCAGGCTTTTCGGTAACCGGACTCAACAAACGGGTCCCCCCGGCCGAAGCGGACATCATCGCCGACTGTCAAGCGGACATCGAGCTCCAGAAGCACCCGCAGGACTTCGCGGACAAAGGCCGGATGAGTGCAGATCGCCCGGTCTGGAGGGGCGTAGGGAGAAAGATGGTTGATCTTAACAAAAATTCTCATCCCTGGGTTCAGGAGACCTCCCCGGCCGCCAAGAAGCTCAAAGCTGAGCTTAATGGCTCTGGACAGAACATCTGTGTCATAGGACGGGCATTTGACCAGGGCCACTCTGGGCCGGTGTGTCGAATCCCTGCCCGAGGCGGCATCGCTTTTTCTACCTGTCATCAATGACTCCCTTTATATTTTATGCGAACCGTCTCCCAAAGGCGAGGAATGTCACACCGGAGGCGCTGTGTGCAGGTTCCCGGACGTTGATTTGTCGGCGGGTTTGCCGTAAATTAGAAAATACTTACAGGCCATGAGAACGAAGAAGACTGCGCGATTAAAGTTGCTCGTTATCGCGCTGCTGGCCCTCTTGCTGAGTTCAGGTACCCTCGCTTCTCTTCGAGCGGAGATCTTCTATCCCTGGAAGGCAACCCATATCGGCGCCCTCGAAGCAAACGAATGGTTCGGCCTTGTATTCGCCCCGGCTAAAGGCATATGCTTTGGGCTCCGACTGAGGGTCAAGCGAGAAGGGAAGACAGCCGAGGGAGAAGATTTCTTTTATCTCGTTTCAGAAGTTGGTCCCCATTCGCCCGACGGCTCGTATTCACGGCTGGCGGCCGACCTGAGCCTTCCGTTTAAGCAAGGGAAGGATACGCCAATTCTGATCAAACCTCCCTCCAAATCAAACATTCTGACCCTGGAATGGTCCCGGCAGAACGAAGGCACTGTGCTGGGCCGGATCCGGGCACCCAAGAACATGGAATTCGAAATCGTCCACTATTTCCCTTGGGGAACGCCGGGACGATTCCGGCATTTGCCGGACGGCCAGGTCCAGGGAGAAAACACCGAAGGAAAAGCCTATCACTATCTTTTTTGGAGCCATCGTTCGGGCGAATATCGAGCCTCGACCGAAGGCCGGGACCTGGCCTTGTCTTTCTCCACGGATAGCGATAGGACCGTGTACTTTGTCGCAGCCGTCGGCGAAGACAGAAGAGTCCTGAGCAACCAAATCTACCGCTATAAAAATTGGAAGACCATTGAGACCTTTCTCATGGAAGAAAGCCAACGCTATCAGAGCCAGCGGGTCAAGGTTGAGGGCCTCTTCAAGGGCGCTGCGTCAGCCGTCAGCAATAACCTCTTCTGGATGACTCTTTACCAACCGGACTTTCATCGGCTCTATGCGCCGGCCGGCCGGCGCTGGATCTTCCCCGGGGCCGATGGAGCGCCCGATCACTGGACGATTTTTGAATGGGATTCCTTCTTCAATGCACTCGAGGCGTCTATCGAAAGCAGCCGACTGGCGCGTGATATCGTTCTAGCCGTCCTGGATACGCAATACCCAAACGGGAACATTCCAAACTGGAGGAGCCGGTCCAGAGGGACGCCGGACCGATCTCAGCCTCCCGTCGGGGCTTTTATCATCCTCAAGCTTTTCGGCCGGATCGGAGACCTGGACCTTCTCAAAGCGGCTTATCCTCGCCTTGTGAAATGGCACGCCTTTTGGACAGCGGCCAAGCCCGACGGACGGCCTCGCCGGGACGGAAATTCCGACGGCCTGCTCGAATGGGGTTCTGACGCCGACCTCATTGCCGGGTCCGTGCCACCGTGGGAGGAAAATGCCAGCGGCAAACAAAGAGCCATGTGGGAGTCGGGGCAGGACGACCTGCCAAACTGGGAAGACGCGTCGTTCGACGAAACGACCGGAACGCTGACCATGAATTGTCTGGACCTCAACTGTCTTTATGCCCTGGATGCATACTGTCTTTCCCAGATGGCCAACATCCTCAACCTTCCCCAAGACTACGATTACTACCTGAAGGAATACGAGCGGATGAAGACGCTCATTAACGAAAAGCTCTGGAATGAGCGGGAAGCTTTCTACTTTGACCGTCACTGGGACGGTTCGTTTTCCCGGCGCAAAGCGGCTTCAAATTTCTACCCTCTCCTGGCCAGAATCCCAGACGCTCGAAGGGCTTCTCTGGTTGTCAGGCGGCTCCTCAACCCGAAAGAATTCTGGGGAGAGTACATCCTGCCGTCCATCTCCCGCGACGACCCCATGTTCAAGAACCAGCAGTACTGGAGGGGAACTATCTGGCCGCCGACCAATTATCTCGTCTATCAAGGCCTTAAAGCCTACGGGTTTGATGCGGTAGCCACAGAATATGCCCAGAAGAGCCTATCCCTTTTCTTACGCAGCTGGGAGAACTTCCAGCTCTGCCCCGAAAATTTTGATTCCCGGACGGGCGAGGCGGGAGGACAGAGGCACCAGAGCTGGGGACCCCTGTTCGCCCTGATCGCTCTTGAGGAATACCTGGACTTCACTCCCTGGGACGGATTCCGATTCGGCATCCTCGATCCCGAGCGGAAAGGCAAGCTCCAGCGGATGGCCATCCAAGGAAGGCATTATCAGGTGGAGGTTTCCGCCTCAGAAACCAAGCTCAAAGAAGAAGAGAAGCAGATTATTCGGACCAATGGAGGCGCTGTCTTCCGGCACTTCCTTTATTCCGAGAATGAAGTCTCATTTGAGTTCAAATCCCTGAAGTCCCGTGAAGTCGAGATCGGATTCTTGAAAAACGGCAAGTATCAATTGCTGGTGGACAATCAGCTAAAAAAAATATTTCGGGGCCACTCCCTGAAGTTCGAAGTGCCTGAAGGAGAACACGCCGTCCTCATCCAGCTCCTCGAAGAAGAGGGCTAGCGGGAGGCTCGATAGGCACGTTTCATCGTGTCCCCCCGCAATCCTTGTCTCAGAGCTTCGAGCGCCAGCACCTCATCAGGCGGAATGTTCCCAAGGTTGACGTTCACGCCAAAGCGAAGGATGAGGTCCTGCTGCTGGTTCTTGAGAGGGGCTTCCCATATCAGGCTTGAGGGATCCGGCCCTCCGGCCAGAATGCGATTTATCTCTTCGATTTGGGTCTTTCCTTCCGCGTCAAAGATGCCAACTCCGCGGCCTGCTTCTCGGGCCTCGATGATCACCTTGAAGGCGCCTTCGGCCAGGTCTTCCCGGATGAGGTCATGAATGACTTCGATCGGGAGTGTCTCTGCGGGGTCTTTCTTACCGACTTCGGTAATAACCTTGAACCCATAATCCAAGGCCAGGCGAATGGCGTTGCGGCGGGTCGGGCGATCCATCTCAATTGTTCCGTCGGAAACCTCGATAGCGGTGAAGCCGAGAGCGCGCGCCCTCTCGAGATAAGCCGGCAGAGTCTTTTGCCAGACGGCCACCTCAAAAAACGTACCGCCGGGCATGACATCAATCCCCGCCCCAGCCAGGGTTTTATTTTTTTCTTTAAGCTCGTTCCGGTCATAAAAAGCCGATGTCCCAAAGGTGAGCTTGAAGATATCCATATAGTCGCCGGCCAACCCAACCAAGTCCGCTAACTGAACCCGGCCAAGGCCTTTATCAATCACCATAGTCAGGCCCATCCGGCGGGGCTTCGTGCTTCTGCCTGGGCAGGGCATGCGGAAAACCCCATTCCAAGCCTTGTCCGTCATGACTTCCTCCTTCTCGGGAGCTTTCTCTCAATGAGGTCCCCCCAACAGTTCCGCGGGCTTGAAAGGACAGCCCCGCAAAAAACCGTGGCTTTGTGCTGGGCCAGGCACCGGCAAGCCGCAAGACGGCCTTCGGCGAGGCGGGCTGAATCAAAACCGGGCACGGGAACCCGGTCGTATAAGATCGTTGTCTGGCTGAGCTTCTCCGAGACATTGGCGAATAGCGCTTGGCTGGATTCCCGCGTATCCCCTAAGGGCCGGATAACTGTCTCTTCGAACCCCTCTTCAATCCTTGGAAAAATGAGGAAGCAGTCAGGATCGATGAGCGTTTTCTCCGAATGCCGGTAGGACGAGAGGTCAATAACGATTTTACGGCTCCGGTCGTCCTCCCTCGGTCCACCCATCTCGGCCGGAAGAAAACGCGGAAAATGCTGCCGGAGTGTCGCCACTCGGATGTTGTCGGCCAGCGACCCCATGAACCAGCGGACATTTCGGCCTTCATGTCGGAAATGAAGCGTTTCCGTGGAAAAAAGAGCGAGCCCTCGCTCCAGTCCGGCAAGGAGATAGACCGATTTTCCGCTGCCCGCACCCCCGACGATGACGTACAGTCGGCGCTGAGAGGGCTCATAAAGAGCGCAGGCGTGCAAGTTATAAATCCGGTGCCGCTTTTCCAGGAGGAAAAGAGTGAACCGGTAAAGGAACCCGAGGTTTCCCCAAAGGCTGAACCGCGGGTCGGACGCCTGTTGGCTGAGAGCCATTAGGGGCCCTCTCCAAGAGACTTGAGTCCCCGAAATCCGATAGCTTGGACGCGTAGAGGGATTTTCAATAACCGAGATTTTTCCATCGACGCTCGAGCAATAGGGGAGAGGCTCGACTTCGAGGAAATCGGTGAGAAGAGAGTGGACTTCTAGAGGCGGGGGAAGGACCGGGAGGAGAGACTCCCGGTTAGTTATCAACCCGATGCGGGCCTCGAGTATGCGGACCGCCCGACGGATCGTCTTTGATCGCACCGTCCACCTCGCTTCGTATCTTATCCCAAAAAAAAGGCCGCCTCAATCGGTGCCAGAAACCGACACTCTCGGAGGTGCGGGCCGCCCCGTTTTAATATCCGACTAAATCGGTCGATTAAATAGAAATTAGGCTCCCTCCAGACGGCTCCGGGAGGGCCGTCGGGCGGACCGGAACGTGAATCCAAATAGAGCGAAAATCGCGGCTCCCAGCACACCCATTGTGACAAAGGGGGAACGGATGCCAAACCGGTCAGACAGAAATCCGGAAAGAAGCGAGACCAAGGCTCCGGCCAGCATCTGGAGGTTCGAGACCAAACTGAATGCCTGGGATTGAGCCGCCTCGGGACACGAGTTGCCGACAAACGCCTGAAGGGCCGGGTAGATAACGAAGAGAAAAGCCCCAAAGATGAAGAGCCCGATAACAGCCAGATCTGGCCGAGAGGACAGGCCGATGACGAGAAGGGCGATCGATGCGCCAGCAATTCCCGCCCGGAAAGCCCTGGCGCGTCCAAACCTCCGACTGATCGAGCCGAACAAATAGGTGGTTAAAGTTCCGATTCCGATCCAGACGGCCATGAGAAGTCCTGTCTTCCCCATGGGTATGCCAAACTTGTGGTGGAGCAGAGAAGGACCGAAGTAAATCGCCACGGCCCAGGACCCGCCGCCAAACAGAAAGCCAGGCATATACCTGCGGACGAGACGCGCTGCCCCACGCCAGGAGTTCATGTCAACTGCGCTGGTGTCGTCGTGCGGAAAATGGTGACCCCTGACCAATAGATAGCTCACCAGGCCCAGCAAGAAGCAGGCAGCGGCCCAAACGAAGAGAGGAAGCCGCCAATCGGCTTTTTGAGCCAGATACCCGAAGGAGAGAAAAGCCAGGAAAACCCCAAACATCCCCGAGCCACTCTGAACCCCCATCGCCCGGTCGATCGCCTGGGAGGGATGCGTCCGCGATACCCAGGCCATGCCGACAGTGTGATAGAAACTATCAAAGGCCCGAAAGAGAAGATACAGGACAAACAGCTGGAAGTAGCTCGAGGAGGACGGGATGAGAAAAAGAGTCAAGGAAATGCCGACAAAGCTGGCTCCGAGAAGATGCCGGTATTCCAATTTTTGAGCGAGATGAACGACGATGATCTGGAACAGAAGCGTCATCAGCAGCCCGAAGTTTGAGAGGACCCCGATTTGAGAATAGTTCCGGATGATGAAGCGCTCGGCGTAAAGGATCGGGAAAATCATTGGAACGGCCACCGTCGCGGCGTCGTTGAGGCCGTGAAAAAGCGATGAGGAAATGAGGACGCGGCGAGCGAAGGTCATGGCCAATGGTTTTAGTCAAAAGAGCGCCACTTGTCAATCCAGCGGTCGAGGATCGGTTGCATCCCTGCTCAGAATTTAGTAATGTAGGGCCTTCAGAAACCATCAGGAGGTCAGAGCATGGCCAGAGTGTCGCGAAGAATCTTCTTGAAAACGGGAATTGGCTTGACCGCGGGCGCGGCCCTCGGCCGGGAATTGCAGCCCGGTCCCCAGGACCGGGAATCTGCCGGCAACGATCTTTGTGTCATCGCCAGCGGCAACGGCATCCGGGCAACAGAAAGAGCCATGGAGATAATGCTCCAAGGCGGAGATCCACTGGACGCCGTCGTCGCCGGTGTCAATATCGTCGAGGAGGACCCGAACGACACTTCGGTTGGATACGGAGGCATCCCGAATGAAGACGGCGTCGTCGAGCTCGACGCCTCCGTGATGTACGGCCCGACCCATAAGGCGGGAGCAGTGGCTTCTCTCCGCAATATCAAAACCCCGTCAAAGGTCGCCCGGCTGGTTATGGAAAGGTCCGGCCATGTGCTCCTCGTCGGTGAAGGCGCCCTGAAGTTCGCCCGCGCCCATGGCTTCAAGGAAGAAGACCTGCTCACGGAAAAAGCCCGACAAATCTGGCTCAAGTGGAAAGAGTCCTTGTCGGATAAGGACTATTGGCTGTCTCCCGACGAAAAGAAAATCCAGGCCGAGCTTCGACCCTATCTCGAGCACTTCGGCACAATAAATTGCCTCGCCAAGAATAAGGCGGGCGTCCTGGCCGGAGTCACTACCACAAGCGGCTACGCTTTCAAGATCGCCGGCCGGGTGGGGGATTCGCCGATTATCGGAGCCGGCCTCTATGTCGATAATTCTGTCGGCGCCGCGGGGTCCACCGGCTTTGGCGAGGCCAACCTCCGGTCCTGCGGGAGTTTCCAGGTCGTCGAGTTCATGCGCCAAGGCTTTTCGCCCGAAGAGTCTTGCCTCAAGGCGATGCAACTCATCGCCGACAGAGCCAGGCTCGATCCCCGTCTGCTCGATGAAGACGGACGGCCAAGGTTTGGCCACAGCTTCTATGCACTGAACAGAAAAGGGGAGTTCGGGGCGGCCGGAATGTGGAGTGGGAGCAAATACGCCGTCCACGATGGCCGGGAGAACCAACTCAAGGAAGAGCCCTACCTCTATAAGAGGAAAAAATAGCCCTTACTGTTCCTCAAAAACAATGGCCGTATAGCCCCTCTCCGCGAGCCACCGGGCGGAAGCCTCGGCCGCATTTCTGTCCTCCGCCGGGATACGGACCCGGTAGAAGACCTGTTGCGGGGTCTTGAATGTCGAGATATAGACATCGGTGAATTGTTTGGCCAATTCCTTGCGCATGGCCTCAGCATTGGCCCGCTCAACGAAAGACCCTGTTTGGACGCAGAAGCGAAGGGCTCTAAGCGGCGGCGAGATATCTGTCAGCACTTCAATCCTCACCGGAGCAGTCCCTGTTCCGATCATATCGATGGCCCGGGCGGCGGCATAAGAAAGATCGATCACCCGGTTTTTAGTGAATGGTCCCCGGTCGTTGATCCGGACAACCACCGACCGGCCGTTGTTGAGGTTCGTCACCGCCACAAACGTGCCCATCGGCAGACTGTTATGGGCAGCGGTGAGATCGTTCATGTCATAGATTTCCCGGCTCGCCGTCCTCCGGCCGTGAAATTCCCCGCCGTACCAGGAGGCCGTCCCGATCTCGATATTTCCACCAGGGCGATGATCTAGCTTGGGCCGGCAAAACACCGAGACAACCGCCGCCAAGAGGATAAGTCCCCAGCGAAATCTTAGCCGATCGCTGGATTCTTTGCCCATTACCCTCTAGAATACAACCTTTCGTTCAGGATGACGATGAAGAAGGCGCGCTACTTTATCCCCGCCCTCCTTTATTATCTCCTCGTTTTTGCGCTGTCCTCGCGAAGCTACAGCCTCCCCATTTCCGCTCCCGGCCTTGATAAGATCGCCCATTTCTTTGAATTTGCCCTGTTGGGCTTCCTCCTGTCCTTCGGCTATTTCAACGCCTTTTTCTTCTCCCGCGTCGTCAAGTCGGTTCTGGTTTTCCTCACGGGACTGCCTCTCGGACTGCTGGATGAATTCCACCAGCGGTTCGTGCCGGGCCGTTCCAGCGCCCTCAGCGACGTCCTGGCCGACGCCGCCGGCATCATCGCCGGAATCTTGGCCTACTTGTATCTGGCCCAAAAAATCCGATCAAAACTGAAGGACAAATCACCTTAAAGGGTCCTCTTGAGCTCTTTTTTAAGAAGGGCGAAGGCTCTCGCCGGCGTCGAACAGAAGGAAAAGAGCTTAACATCCTCCGCAGAAACGGCACCTGCCTCGATGAGGGCCTCAAAATGGATGACGCGGCGCCAGTACTCCTCTCCATAAAGCACGATCACCATCTCATTGCGCGAGATCTTCCCGGTCTGGACAAGCGTCAGCGTCTCAAAGAGTTCATCTAAAGTCCCATACCCGCCCGGAAAGGCAACAACGGCCCTGGCCTTGTTCAGCAGCCAGAATTTGCGGGTGAAAAAATAGTGGAAAATAAAGGATAGTTCGGCTGAGATGTAGGGGTTGGGAAGCTGCTCCTCGGGCAATGAAATATTCATCCCGATGGACTTTCCACCCGCCCGAGAGGCCCCACGGTTTGCGGCCTCCATCAGTCCCGGGCCTCCCCCCGTGCAGATGACAAAGTTTTTGCCTTTGGGCTTGAGCCGGATGGCCCAGGTGGCCAGCCGGAAGGCCAGTTCCTCGGCATCCCAGTAGTATTTGTGGAGGGGTGACTTCTTGTCGCCAGGAGTGAGCCGGGAGGATCCCAGGAAAAGAACTGTAGAATGGACCCGGTATTTATCCAGCCGGTGCATCGGCTCTAGAATTTCACTCAGAATCCGGATTGTCCGGGCTTCCTCCGAATCGAGGAATTCGCTGTTGCGATACGCTTCAATCGGTTCATGCCCTTTTTTCATTTAAACCTCTCAGGTCGCCAGCACAGTTTTCTATTCTATCCCAAGCCTTTCTCCCAAACAAGGCGTCCTAGCCACTCACTCCGCCTCAGCCCAAATTTGGCCCAATGGCCCACATTTTGACTTCGGGTGGGGCCATATGTTATCAATAGGCGTCGTCATTCAAAGTCCAACGATCATGAGCGCATTGAGCCTGCAAAGCATTATGCCTTATCCGGGCCGTTTGATTATCATCGGAGGAGGACCCGGAGGAGACAGGGTGCTGGTGGTTTATGCGGTCACGGGGAGGTCGCCTTCCAGCCAGGCCAGAAGGCTCACCTTCGAAGGAAGCGCAGTCTGGACCGAGCCCCTGGACGAAGAGGTCCTCAAAGAGGGTAGGCCCGATTTGCTCGTCTATCGGGCCATCGCCGTTGACCGCAGGATCGCCGTAAGCAACGGCCAGCAGACCGATGATATCGCCATGGCCTTAAAACGCGCAGGCGAAGAGGAACGACCGGAGGATATCCTCTCCCGGGCCCTCGGGCGCTGGACTTATGAGCCGGATTCCCCCCACTTCACTCCCCGAATTAGCGGCTGCGTCATGTCCGGGGCCATCGCTGGCCTGAGCATCATCAAAAGAGGGGAAAACGGAGTCCGGAAGGCCTCCTTTTTTTCCTGGACCATCGAGTCCGGCAGGGGACGGATGGTCTCAACCTATGCCGGACCTGAAGGCCTTCCGCTGCCGTCATTCCAGGGTGAACCGATTGAAATCACCCTGGGCCATTCTGGAGCCAAGGAAACAGCCGAGGCGGTGTACCGGGCTTTGATGCCTCAGGATCCGGCGAAAGATTACCGCGTGGGAGTGGCCAGTATTTCCGCCTTGCGGTCCAACCTGCGGAACTATGACGTCCATATCATCAACCGCTGGGAAGGATAGTAAAATGAGTCAGTCTGCCAAATCCGCCCGCCTCCAATACTTCACTAAAGTGGGCGAGGAATTCCCCGAAAGCCTCACCTTCGG
>Ga0172364_10004905_pt1 | contig 10642 bp, 4 predicted proteins | sample LakKivSesite10cm_FD_114545 | JGI IMG/M metagenome (GOLD analysis project Ga0172364, IMG submission 114545) | Sediment microbial communities from Lake Kivu, Rwanda - Sediment site 10cm | ecosystem: Environmental > Aquatic > Freshwater > Lake > Sediment | place: Rwanda: Western Province, Lake Kivu... | reverse complement strand
TGGATTGGATGACCGGGAAGCCCGTCAGGTCCCCAAGGAATTCAGGCAAGGGCAATCTAGATAAGTTCGGTGACCCATCGAGCTGCATGAAGTTCACCTACACGGGCATCCGCGTCCGCAACATGGATGCATCCATCCGATTCTACACCCAGGTCATGGGCATGAAGCTCGTGCTCAGGGAAAGAATGGAGGCAACCGGCGGTGAGTTCGCCCACCTAAAGAGCCCCGCCTCCGCCCAACGCCTGGAGCTCAACTGGTATCCCGAGACATCCCCCTACTGCACTCCGTACTCCGAAGGGGCGGAACTGGACCACCTCGCCTTCTGGGTCAGGGATGTGGACAGCACACTGCGGGATCTGAAGGGGAAAGGCGCTCAGGCTGCAGTGGAGCCCTTCTCTGAGACAGGCTATCGACTGGCCTTCGTCAAGGACCCGGATGGGATATGGATAGAGCTCATAGGCAGGGAGAGGCGCAGACGCCCCTGATCCACGATGCCGCTGATCCCAACCTGGTCCACCGATGGGGCGGAATCAGCAAGCGGGTTCGCGTCTGACGCCTGAGATACCCCTAGGGGGCATTGGAGCACCCATCCCCCAAGCCGGATCCTATAGAAACGGTGCTAGGCCCGGCTCGAGGCTGGGCTCCTTGCCGCCTCTGCCTTTGCCTCGGAAACGCTCGTCTGGGAGGCTTTCGTCTTCCCTTGGTGGGATCTAGGCTGGGCTACAAGGTACGCCCCCGATCTCAATCCCAACAGGAACCCGATGTACCCGCCGACCCCGGCTATCAGTATGACCTCAAGGACAGTCGCGTGAAGGTCCAGACACAATCCTCCTCGGGGACGCTACCGGATTCCGCAAGCCGAGTTCCACTCATGGCAGGTTTGCAGGAACCGACTATGCTGCCCGCCAGCTGTAGGCGTCCGGAGCGAGACCTCAATCCTCGTTCCCCTATGGCTCAGGCCACCGCCTTTGAGCTAATAAGTATGTTGGAGCAGCGCAGCCCAAGGTTTCAACGCCCTCAGCGAGAGGACTTGCCCACCTTCGCCCTCACGATGGAGCGATCCGGAGGACCGTCAGACTGGCGGTCACAGGAGAAGCTTCGTGGTCTGGACTTCCCGGTACAACCTACGCCGTATCATGAGCGACCAGAGCAGAACGCCGCAGACCATGGAGGTGGCGGTCACGACCGTCCACTCGATGATGTAGACCCAGAGCAGGGTCCTGTTCTTGACCCTGACCGCTTCCTCCTCGATCTCCGTAAGCATCGTGCCAACCTGGTCATAGGTCTCCAGCACCTCCTCGAAGTGGAGCTCAAGGTACCGAGGTATGGCATCCGATATCATCCGCTCCGCCTCGTCGATCCTTCTCACAATCCCGTCGGTGTTTGCACCAAAGGAGTCGCAGAACTCCAGAAGCCCGACCAGAAGGGCCTTCCTGGTGGTGGTCTCGAACATCTTGGACCTGACTGCGTGCACAAGCTCCACATCCTGCGGCACGGCTCGGTTATCCAGGTATATCATGAGGTTGCACCCGAAGTCTATCGCATACTTCCAAGGGCCTCCATGATAGCACATCGTGTGGATCTGGCCGGGCTCGGACCCGGGCCCGATGATCTCACCCGTCACTGCAAAAGTCCTCACGCCTCCCTCAAGCTCCCAGGTCACCATGCCCGGGTGATCCTCGAACATCGCGCTTTCCACATGTGCCAGCACATCCGCCCCGTCCTTTGTCGTGACGATGTTGTGCTCGAAGTTAGTCATGAAGGGCTGGGTCGGGTCCCAGGGGAGGCTCCTGATGAACTCGTTGTCGGGCCTGTCGATGATCAAGCGCAGGTCCCCGGCCGGCTGCAGTACGAAGGTACCCGGCACATCATTTGTGGGGAGAAGCGCCCCTATGGAGGTGTCTCCCCAGGGCGGACGCGAGAACGCGCCCCCGAAGCTCTCCCAGCCCCCGCACATGAGAAGCCCCATCCCTCCCTCGCGAACCCCTTGGGCCAGCATCTCCGTATTGTGCGGCGTCACCGCCTCCCTATTGGCGTTCGCCATTATCAGAACATCGAAACGCGATGTGAGGTCGGAGTAGGAGCGGGGCATGTAGATCCTGATCATCCTGAAGACCTGCAGCTCCGAGACCGCCTGCTGCGTTGGCCCCCAGTTCGCCCAGTCCCGGAGCGTGGCCTGGACGAAGTACATGGAGAACAGGGGATCGGACCTCATCCACCAGAAGGGAGTCGAGCGGGCGAGGCAGCCAACGTAGAGGACTCCAATCCGTCCGCCTTCCAAGCTTCGAGCGACCGGAAGCTGCGATATGACCAGGATGACTCCCAGCGTGAAGTACAAGACGCCATGCCATGCTCGCGATGGGACTGGTCGCAAGCCCACCGCATCGGCTCCGTACAAGGGCAGCCCACCGCTGGCGGGATACCGTCCCGTGCTTAACAGTTTTGCGATGGTGATGGCTGTCCCCCATCGTTCATCCGGACGATCTTCGCCTACAGCCAGACATACCCCCTGCAAGACCCCGGGCAGGCCCCGGAGAGGCTGCGCGTCAAGCTACGGGATCCAACAAGCTAGCGGGAAGGAATCGCCCTCGCCGCCAGTAGCCGAACCTTTCTGAGGCATGCACAATGGACGAGGCGCATCCGGCGCCCGATCCTAGCAGATCGGACCGCCGGCGGAGCCCCGACGATTTTTCCAGCCAAATCTATGGTACAATTAATTTGCTGCAAATCCCTAGCCGGCGATGAGATCGGCAGTCTAACGCCGCCGAATATCGGACCAGGATTTCACCTTGAAGCGCTGTGTATGGCGCGCGTGGTTGCCGCTTCCCTGAGCATTGCCCTCCTCACCATCAGCTCCCACACTACGGCGCCCGTGATCATCAGCGTGCACGTGACGGCCAGCCACTCTATGATGTAGATCCATAGGAACGCGGTATCCTTGGCCTTGATGGCAAGCGCCCCCGCGTCCTCCAGCCCCGCGACTGCCTGGTCCAACAGCTCCGCGCAGGCAACCAACTCCTTCCTTATGTAGAGCCCCTTGGCCTCGGCGAGTTGCCCGTCCGCCGATGCGATCCGGGCCTGTGCGTCCATGATGTTTGCGCCGAGCTTCTCGGCAAAGGAAAGCACCTCGAGCGCCATCTCCCGCAACTCAGAGTACCCGTTGATCTTGCGCCGAAGCGCGTGGGCTGCCATGTAGTCGGTGGGGAGGGGGGCCTGGGCACCATAGAGCATGAGGTTGGGGATGAAGTCCACGTAGAACTCCCATCCCGAGAACGGCACGACGCTGGGGTTCGGATCGGTAATGTAGGGCATGAAGGAAAGGCTCCTCCCTCGCCCCGCCTCCATGACGACCGCCGCAGGGTTGTTGTCCGGAAGGTTGGCCGTTGCCAGAAGAACGGAACCGATCTTGGGGAAGACCTCCATGTTCAGGTAGTGGAACCTGGGCGCCGTCTCAAAGGGAAGGGACGACATCAGGGCATCGTCGGCCCTCTGCACAACGAGCCTGAAGGGCTTGAAGAAGCCCGAGTCGCTCACAACGTGGTTGCAGGTCACCCCCATGACCTCCCCGACGGACGAATCGCCCCAGGAGGGGTCATTGCCCCGTCCACCGAAGCTCTCCGAGCCCCCCGACATCACGAATCCCATGCCAGCCTCAACCACCCCTCCGCTCATCCATCCCAGCCATGCCAGGGTGTAGCTCTTCACGCCAGAGTCGCCCACATAGATTACGTCATTGGAGTCCACAAGGCCGGCATAGGTCCTTGGCATGTATGTTCGCAGGAACCTGTGCACATCCTCCTCCTTCATCCCGAAGAGGTAGGCCGGCACCGGGTACGCCTGCACCGTCGGGTCGGCAGACATTATGGAGGTCAGCACGGTGTTTCCGAGGTACAGCACCCTCGCCCTGCCGAGATCGTCCGTCTTGGCCAAGCTGCCCGGCACCAGCAACGCATAGAGAATCAGCATCAGGCGATGGGAATGCCGCCGCAATGCAGAGATAAATCGGCGCCAGCACTAATATTGGTGACCCACATCCGGATGAATCCCGCCGGATTCTACGGCAGAGGCATCACAACGCGCCTCGCGGCTTTGACCATCACCGGGCCAAGCAGACCTGAAACGGGCAGGGGCTCGTAGCCGATGAGTCGGCGCGAGCCGGAGGCCTTTGCCCCGAGATCCCCGCCGTAGCGGGCTCGGAGATGCCCGGGCACGGGGGGCAGCTCCTTGAGGCCGGACACCCGATTGATCAGGGTGTTGGTCACATCGATGGAAAGCACGTTGTGCCCGGGCCTCACCAAGCCCGAGATATCCAGAATCCGTCCCCGCATCCAACGCACTCCAACATCGCTTCCATTCAGGGAAACCTCAGCTATGTTGCCCACCGTCCCCAGGTCCAGGCCAAGCTGCAGGGTATCCGCCAAGTAGGCAGGAGGTATCTGGAACTCGATCCGGTATCTCCCGGTGCCGCTGAAATGTCTGGTGCGGAGGTCGTCCGTCCAGGAACTCAACCCGGACAGGTTCAGGGCCAGGCGGGGGAACCCTTTTCCCTCAAGGACGAGCTGCCAGTCCCCGTCTATCACGTAGGGCTGGGGGATCCCGTCCACGACGCTTGTCAGGCACGTCCCGTCGTCGAACCTCAGGTGATGCACACCGTTGCGCACGGCAAGGGCCTCAACGCCTTCGTCTTCAACCTTGAGCACCCTGTCGAAGCTTGACCGTGGAACGTGGCGGGCCTCTTCGACCTCTCCGTCGAAGATGATGAAGGTGGAGTCGTAGGGGCCCATGCGGAGCGGAATCCAAGTAGCACCGTCCCTGTCCTCATATTCCGGGATGCATCTCACCTCGCCGGTGTGGGGATTCCACTCCGTGGGCGCCTTGCCGGTCACCCGGAAAGCCACCCGCATATCGATTGCCTTGTCCTGGATATTGGTCACGAAGTATATCTCCTTGTCCGGCAGGCGCCTGTGGATGAAGCACAGGCCTTCATTCTCCCGAATTGCCTCCTTCACAAAATCGATGCCCAAGTCTGGCCTCACATATTGGCGCAGCACGTTCAGGAAGGGGTCCAGCGCGCTAGCATGCCATTCCAGGACGTCGTGGCGATCGATCACGTTGTGGATGTGGTAGGTCCTGCCCCTGCCGTAGTCTCGGGGCGCGGTTTCGTTGACCCGCCAAGCAGGCGTATCGAACATCTCCCCAGCTATGGCGCGAACCGCCGAGTCCTTCCGCTCGTAGTCATCCAGACCGACCGAGCACTCCGGGACGCGCTCCAACGCGATCACCACTCCCCCGCCCCGCACCCAGTCGCGAATGCGCCCTAGGGTTTCCAGCGGCATGGCCTTGATGTTCGGCAGCAGCAGGATGCGGTACTCCAGATCCCGGACCCGTATCACGCCGTCTACCATTCTTGCATGCTTCAGGAGCACGTCGTCGTTCACAAGATCGAAGTCGTATCCATTCGCCGTCAGGAGCTTCTCCAAGCTGCCCCAGTCAAAGCCTCGAGTCCATCTGCGGGGATTGCGAACGTCCAACGCCCACTGGTTGGCCAGCGGAAGGTAGACTGCCACGTCGGCGACCACCCGGCCCTGGCGCAGGAGATAGGAGCATCGGGCAACGTAGTCGCTGAGCAGGCGGTAGTACCTCCACCAGATGTTCGTGTGGCTGATCAGAACCTCGGCCTGGAAGCGCCGCGATGGCGCGATGTCCCGCTCGGGTGAACAGGTGTAGCCGTGGTTGTAGAACTTGTTGGCACCGTTGCGGAGGAAATCGTCGCTTGCGATCTTCAGCTCCTCCAGGGTTTCCCGGTAGCTCTCCCAGTGGATGTAGGTGTAGGCCTCCACCGAGACCACGTTGCGCCCGTAGAGGTGCGCCCCGGAGGCCACGTACTTCTTGGGGCCGATCCGGGTGTCGAACCACGGCACGGCATCCTTCTCGCCCGCCGTTATCTCCATCTCCGGGATGTGCGTCATGCCGGCGCCCTGAAGGATATCGGTGGCGAACCCGTATGGCTGTATGCGGCCCATCACCCCATTCCCCTCGCACCAGTCCAAGAAGGTCCTGAAGAAGGCATCCAGCCCGACATGGTGGAGGTATTCGTTCACGTCGTAGCGGATCTTGGGCGTGATGCTCCCAACATCCCACCAGATCGCGGGCAGGTACCGGGTGAGGCCGTACCCCTTGAATTTCCTGAACCCGGCCAGCAGACCATCGCTCCAGTAGATGCCGTTGTGGAGCAGGTCCACCTCGAAGCTGTCGATGAAGAGGGATTCCACCGTTCGGCCGAACTCACTTCCGAAGGCCTTCCTGAAGGTGCCCCCCAGGAACTCACAATACCGCTCCATGGCATTCTTGTCGAAGTGGTCGATAGCGTGACCCTGGCCAGTGTGCATCAGCCAGAAGGCCATCAGCTGCCATTCGCCCTTGGGAACTTGCCACCGAAGGGACCGGCCCTTGACTCTCGAGGTGAGATCCACGAGGGAGGATTCCTCCAAACGCCCATTAACGAGCCTACCCGCCACGACTGCCAGAAGCCTATCCCCGGATCCCACGTCCCTGGCGGGGAGATCACCCGTCCTCGGCACCTCCCCCACCCTCGTCGGCAGCTCGCCCGAAAACCACCGTCCGCCCGAAAGGCGAATGGCCGTGGGTACCATGTTCTTGCTCCGGTCAGGGGGCTCCACCCAGGCCCCTCCGATCACCCACCCGGGGCCGCCGAAGTTCAGTGAGAACTCCATGCCCCGCTTCTTGGCCTCGGCCACGGCATGGACGAGGAGATCGAGGTGCTCCTCGGAAAGGTAGGGGACGTTGCCCTTCTCGTAGACGGGTTCCATGGTGACCTGTTCAACCCCACCTATGCCCTTCTCGTGCATCTGCTCAAGCTGCCAGCTGATATCCTCCTTGGTGATGGCATTGCCCATCCACCACCATCGGGTGTGGGGCCTGCAGGATGCCGGTGGGTCGGCAAAGCTCCTTCTCATCTCCTCGGTGGAGGGGCTCCTCTTCACCGCCGATCTACTGCTCATCTTGATGACTTTGCCCGATGATTTCATGCACCACGCCCCTACCCCCGTATTCTAAGAGCTTTCCCTTTCTTCGACGATGTGAATCCTCCATCAAACATAAAGGCGGACGCGCCATCGAATTCACCGCCGAGGTCCAAGACTTCTCGGAAGAGGTGCGTCTGTGAACCTGCCCACTCTTACCAGCAGGCCAAGGCTCTTCGTCGACTACGGGGAAATCGAGCTCATGGAGAACGTCACCCGGGTTTTCCACCAGGCATCGAGGCACGGAAGCCATCCGGTTATCAAGCAGGAAGCGGCCTGGGAGAAGCATTCAGGCATGACCGCCTCCGTCATCTACGATGAGGAAGAGCATGTGTTCAAGGCCTGGTACCTCTCGGGCTTCTACGCGCCCGGCCAAGAACATGTCCAGTGTTATGCGATCTCCAACGATGGGGTCACTTGGGAGCGACCGCTGCTTGGGTTCCACGAGGCCTTGGGTTCAAGGGACAACAACATCGTGATCCCGGCCAGCCACCACGGAGGCAAGGACCACTGGGAGACAATGGTCAAGGACCCCATGGATCCGAACCCTGAGCGAAGGTACAAGGCCATCGGCTGGTCAAGCTACGACTGGGATGGGCCCATGTCAGGCATCTACACCGCCACCTCGCCGGACGGCTTGCACTGGAGCCACACTCCCGAGCCGGTCTTCCACCACCACCCGCGGCCCGGAAAGCAGGACCTCGGACCCGTGGGCGATGCGCAATCCATGATGGTCGATACCCTGAGACGGCGCTACGTGGCCTTCCTCAGGGGAGGCCTCGATCGGCTCATCAGCTTTAGCGAGGACTTCGTGCACTGGACGCCTCCAAGGCCCTTTCTTAGGGCTTTGAGCGAGGAGGAGAGCCTCTACAACAACACCGGGTTCGTGTACGGCGAGCAGTACCTGGGATTTCTGACCCACTTCGACAAGCGTCCCAAGCAACAGACTCAGACGCTGAGGCTGATCACCAGCCGAGATGGTAAGAACTGGGGGCGAGTCCCCGGGGAGCCCCTGATTCCACTGGGCGAGGTCGGCGAGTGGGACAGGTTCCAGATCCTGCTAACCGGCGCGCCCCCTGTGAGGGTGGGTGGGAGGCTTCACATCTACTACAGAGGTACGTCGCGCAGGCATGCAAAGGTGAAGACGGAGTATGACCCTTCAATCGCGGCGGACCAAGATCCGCGGACCATCTCAATCGGCCTCGCCACCCTCAGACTTGACGGTTTTGCGTCGATGAACGCAAGCTTCAACGGGGGCACCGTAACGACGCGACCCTACCGCCTCGGCGGAACGAAGCTCATCCTGAATGTCAAGTCGGACTACGGAAGGGTCCTCGTCGAGCTCATGGACGAAGGCGACAAACCAATCAGAGGCTACGCAAAGGAGGACTGCCGCGTAGTGCAGACCGATTCCACCGAAGCCGAGGTTGGCTGGGAGAGGAAATCCTTGGCCGAACTCCGCGACGTACCCGTGAAGTTGAAGTTACACCTCTACAACGCTAGGCTGTATTCGTTCCGTGTCGTCTGACTTGGTTGGAAATGACCCACAGTCCTCGGCGGTCACCGTCCCACCGGGTCGAGTTGCGGGGAAGACGGCTCGTCCCCACGGCTACCTTCCTTGGCTTCAGATGACGCCGGCCTGCGTCGACCTTTCTGCTCACCGATCCCAAGGTACGCCAAGCCCGAGGGCATCCGGCATCTCGTTGAGAAAGTAGAGGTTGAACCTGACCCAATGGGCCCCACCCGGGACGTCGTTCAGGTATATCCTTGCGGTGTACCCGTTGGCTTCCTTGGGCTGCTGTAGGACGAAGGGATGCATCGGCTCCGACTCAATGTCATCGATGACCACCGAGCCGGCCCTCTTCGGAAGGGGTTGCAGGAAGCTGTGGCTGTGCAGGTATATGGGATCCCACCGCAGGTGCTCGATCTTCACATCGCTGCCCTTCACCAAGAGAATGTCCTGGCCGTCGACCCTGCCCTCCCAGTACAGAATCCTGCCTGCCTTCTTCCTGTGCTTGTCCAGGATCTCCCCATAGCGTCGCTGTTGTTCCGCCACCTCCTTCTCGATGTCATCGGTGCTCGGTGCACCGGCTAGCGCCTCTTCTGCGTGCACGCGATCCCTCACCATCTCAGACACATTGACCAGTAGCTGGTCCGGGCCGAAGAGCTTGAAAGAGCACCCCGGCGTTGAGCCGAACCGTCCGCGGGTTGCCTTCAGGCGGCCGTAGAGCCTGCGGAGTTTCCTCTGATTTGCTTGTGTGGGCGACTCCCTGTACTCAAAGTAGGAGAAGAAGGTCTTCACGTAGAGGTTATTTGTCTCGACGAGGAGGCGCATCAAGCTCAAGGAGTCTGCCACCCTCGCCGCGAGGGCGTGGTCCTCGAAGAGGAGTTTGGCGGCCCGGAACTTGCGCTGCATGGCCCTGGCCGTCAGAAGCCCGTGGTCAAGGTACATTATCGTCTCGCGGATCCAGGGCTTGCAGCGGAGGTATATGGATTGAAGGAACTCAATGTGCGCCCGGCCCCCGTCGATGCTTGGATAGCCCTCGGCCACGAAGCTGCCGGTGCGGATGTGCGGGAGGGAGCTGAACGCGCCGTATGCTGCTGGTTCGATGTACAGCCCGTATTTGTACGCAACGGGCGATAGGAGGCAGATCTCGGCCATCCGGTCTGCAACCTTCCTCCCGAACTGGATTGCGCAGAAGTCCCTCGCTATCTCACGGAGATCCCCCCTGTGATTCCACATCAGCCTGGCGACGGTGTAGGCCGTAAGGCTCCGGGTATCCCAGCTCTCGCTGGCGGGCATGTCCAGGCTTGCGCCCTTCAGGTTGCTCTGCCCCTTGCGCAGCATGGTTTCAAGGCCCGCGGCGAAGTAGAACCCGGGGAAGGTGGGAAAGAAGGCAGCGCCATCGTGGTAGTCCATGGTCTCGCAAACCACGAGCATCTCGTGGGGGGTCAGGTTGAAGGTCGGATTGTAGGCCTGGAACCACCATCGATCGTTCTGGGTGAAACTTGGGATGAGGTAGAGGTTCTTGATCGGGATCTCCTCGGTGAAGATGCGCCGGTAGACCTCCGGCTGGGAGTGTTGCTCGTGGGCGTTGGTCATCCAAGTCCTGTGGAAGAGGATCTTGCCGAACTCGCCGACGACCACGTCCCACACCGCCTTCACGAAGGTGCGATACCGTTTCTCCAGAGACCACTCACAGGTCTCGTCCCCGTGGATCAGGTCGAACGTCCGGTACGGCCCCCAGTAGCTCTGCTCTTCCCCAACGAAGGTCTCCACGCCGTCCAGCTCCGGAACGGCCTCGAAGAGCCTTCTGAACTTGGCCTTAACGGCGTCCCACAGCCTTGGATCCGCAAGCGAGAAAGCTGCCCCGAACTCGCGCAGCAGCGAAGGATGATAGGTGAACTCGGTGCTGAAGGCAAGGTACCTCATGTGCAGCGAGTGCGCATACTGGGCCAGCCTTCGCGTGTTCTCTCGGTGTCTGCGGTTCTTCTCGGCCTCGGGCTGTGATTCCCAGGGCACCAGGTTCAATGGGTTCTCGCCGAACACCAGGTTCAGCCTATAGCGAAGGGCCCGCCTGATATCATCCTCATTCCTC
>Ga0172364_10004904_pt1 | contig 10643 bp, 4 predicted proteins | sample LakKivSesite10cm_FD_114545 | JGI IMG/M metagenome (GOLD analysis project Ga0172364, IMG submission 114545) | Sediment microbial communities from Lake Kivu, Rwanda - Sediment site 10cm | ecosystem: Environmental > Aquatic > Freshwater > Lake > Sediment | place: Rwanda: Western Province, Lake Kivu... | reverse complement strand
CCCGCCTGCCTCGGCGGGGCGGGCCTCTGGTAGAACCGCCTGCCGTTGCCGCCGTTGGCACCCTCCGGCTGGCGCTTGGGGCGCAGGAGGACGTTCTCCTCGCCGAGCAGGCCGACCAGTTCGCTGACCAGCGCCCGGCTGGGGGCGAGCGACCAGGCGGCGTCGGGGCGGACGGTGACGCGCACGTCGAGGCGCGACAGGGCAGCGAGCTCCAGGTGCAGCGGGCAGTTGCCGCGGTGGCGGACCAGCACGTCGTGGAGGCGCCTCAGCCCGTCGGCGTCGGCGGCGCCGGCCGACAGACGCAGCGTCACCAGGCCGGTCATCTCGGCGATGGCGCGGTCCAGCGGGATGATCTCGTTGACGATGAGGCTGACGCGTTCGCGCCGCCGGTCGACGCCGCCGCGGAGGAAGACCATGGCCTCCTCGGCCAGCAGCGGGCCGTACTGCTCGTAGGCCTCGGCGAAGGCGACCGCGTCGCACTTGCCGGTGAGGTCTTCGATGGTGAGCATGGCCATGGGCTTTCCGGCGGAGCGGCCGGCCTTGGTGATGGTGCGGCGGACCTGTGCGATCATGCAGCCCAGCGTGACGGGCACGCCGGCGGCGTAGTCGTCGAGGCGGGCGATCTCCACGCCCTCGGGGGCCGACAGGCTCCGCAGCTCGCGGGCGAAGCGGGTCAGCGGGTGGCTGGTGATGTAGAAGCCGAGGGTTTCCTTTTCGGCGGCCAGGAGCTGTGCCTCCGACCACGGCTCGACGCTGGGGAATCGCGGCGGGGGCGCCTGGTCGGCGGCGGGTCCGGCCTGGCCGAAGAAGTTGAGCTGCCCGCGGCGGCGGTCGGCGGCGGATTCCTGGCCGATGGCGGTGGCCTGGTCGAGCGCGGCGACCATGGCCGCCCGCGAGGCGCCCAGCGAGTCGAACGCCCCGCACTTGACCAGGGCCTCGACGGTGGCGCGGTTGACCGCCCGCAGGTCCACCTGGCGGCAGAAGTGGAACAGGTCGCCGAAGCGTCCGGCGTCCTTGCGTGCGGCCAGGATCGCCTCCACCGCCTTGGCCCCGACGCCCTTGACGGCGGCCAGGCCGAAGCGCACCTGCTCGCCGTCGACGGCGAAGTCGGCCCCGCAGGCGTTGATGTCGGGCGGGGCGACCTTGACGCCGGCGCGGGCGGCCTCGGTCATGTACTGCACGACCTTGTCGGTCTCGCCGCTCTCGAAGGTCAGCAGCGCCGCGAAGAACTCCCGCGGCCAGTACGCCTTGAAGTACGCCGTCTGGTAGGCCACGATGGCGTAGCGGGTGGAGTGGGCCTTGTTGAAGCCGTAGCCGCCGAACTTCAGGATCAGCTCAAACAGCCCGCGGGCCTCGTCGGCCTCGATGCCGTTGGCGGCGGCGCCTTCCATGAACGCGCCCTGCTCGGCGGCGATGAGCTTGGTCTTCTTCTTGCTGATGGCCTTGACCAGGCTCAGCGCGCGGTTCAACGGCAGCTTGCCCAGGCGGTTGAGCACCTGCATCACCTGCTCCTGGTAGACCATGATGCCGTACGTCTCGGCCAGCACGTCGTCGACCAGCGGGTGGATGGAGGGCACCGGCTCGGCGCCGCTCTTGCGGGCGATGTAGGAGCCGATCAGCTCCATCGGCCCGGGGCGGTACATGGCGTTGGCGGCGATGAGGTCCTCGATGCGGTTGGGCCGCATCTTCATCAGGACGTCCTTCATCCCGCCGGACTCGAACTGGAAGATGCCGTCGGTGGTGCCGCGGCAGAAGACATCGAAGACCCGCTCGTCGTCCAGCGGCAGGGCCTCCGGGTCGATGTCCTTGCCCGTGCGCTGGCGGACCAGCTCGCGCGCCCGCTGGATCGTCGTCAGGGTCCGCAGGCCCAGGAAGTCCATCTTCATCAGCCCGATCCGCTCGCACGTCGGGCCGTCCCACTGCGTGATCGCCTCGTCGCTGTCGGCCTGCTTGTACAGCGGCACCAGCCCCTCCAGCGGCTCGTCGCAGACGATCACCCCGGCCGCGTGCACCCCCGCGTGCCGCGCCAGGCCCTCCAGGCGCTGGCCGAAGGAGATCATGTCGTGCACCTGCGGCTGGGTGTCGTGGAGGCGCTTCAGCTCCGGCTCGGTGGCCAGGGCCTTCTTGAGGGTCATGCCGAGCGCGTCGGGCACCTTCTTGCAGAGCGAATCGACCTCGCCGAGCGGCACGCCGAGCACGCGCCCCACGTCGCGGACCACCGCGCGGGCCTTCAGCGTCCCGAACGTGATGATCTGCGCCACGTGCCCGTACTTCTCGCGGACGTACTGGAGAACCCGCGCGCGGCCCTCCTGGCAGATGTCGATGTCCAGGTCCGGCGCCTCCTGCCGCTGCGGGTCGGTGAACCGCTCGAACAGCAGGCCGTAACGCAGCGGGTCCACGTCGGCCACGCCCAGCGCGTAGCACAGCAGCGTGGCCACGCCGCTGCCGCGCGGTGCGGCGGGGATGTCGTTCTGGCGAGCGTACCGGACGAAGTCGTTGACGATCAGGAAGTAGCCGCTGTAGCCCTTCTGGTCGATGACGCTCAGCTCCCATTCGAGGCGCCTGGCGTACTGCTCCGGCACGTCGCGCCCGGCGAAGCGGCGGGCCAGCCCCGCGCGGGCCATCTCGGCCAGGTACTCGCCCGGCTGCCGCCCGCCGGGCGTGGGGAAATGCGGCAGGTGCCGGACCGAAAAATCCAGTTCCACGCGGCACATGTCGGCGATCTTCAGCGTGTTGGCGATGGCCTCCGGCCAGGACCGCAGCGCCTGGTGCATCTCCTCGGGGCCCTTGAGATACACCTCCGGCGGGTAGTTCAGCGCGCCGCCGTCGGCGAGCGTCTTGCCCGTGGAGATGGCCGTCAGCACCTCGTGGGCCTTCTTGTCCTCGCGCCGCAGGAAGTGCACGTCGTTTGTGCCGACGATCCCCACGCCGAGCTGGCGGGCCAGCTCCACCAGCGGCGGGTTGGCCGCGTCCTGGTCGGGAATGCTGTTGTTCTGCACCTCGATGAAGAAGCGGTCGGGGCCGAAGATGTCGCGGTACTCCCCGGCGATGCGCCGGGCCTTGTCCGGCTGATGGGCCAGCAGGGCCGCCGGCACCTCGCCCTTCAGGCACGCCGTCAGGCACACCAGCCCATCGCCGAACTGCCCCAGAAGCTCGCGGTCCACCCGCGGCTTGTAGTAGAAGCCCTCCAGGTAGCTGCGGCTGGACAGGCGGATCAGGTTGCGCCAGCCGGTCTCGTTCATCGCCAGCAGGACGAGGTGGTAGGCGGCCTCGGTGGGGTTGCCCATCGAGCGGTCGGTGCGGCTGGTCGGCGAGATGTACGCCTCCATGCCGAGGATCGGGCGGACGCCGGCGTCCTTCGCGGCCGTGTAAAAGTCCACCGCACCGAACAGATTCCCGTGGTCGGTCAGGGCGAGGCTGTCCATGCCGAACGCCTTGGCGGCCTCGACGAGGTCCTTGATGCGGTTGGCCCCGTCCAGCAGCGAGTAGTGCGAGTGAACGTGAAGGTGCACGAACCCGTCCATGGCCGCCTTCCTTTGCCTGTCCGTGGTGCCGGCGCGGCCCGCCGCCGCCGCCGCCGGCCGACCGCGGGAGTATACCACCCCGCGCCGCCCGCGCCAAACCCGCGCGCGAAGGCGACGCCCGCTTGCCTTGCCGCAGGCCGCCGGTTACGTTGCCCGGCCGAAGGGAGACGAAAGATGATCCGCTGCGCGCTGGCCAGGTTCTCTGGACGATGGGCCGGCCGGAGTGAGTCAGCGTCGCCGGCGATCCGGGCGAGGCGAGCCCGTGGCAGCGGATGATCCGGATGCAGTGGCCCGACGGCACGCCGGGCGAGCTGGACGGCTCGAGTTTGCGCGGTTTCGACGATCACCCGCTGCGGCCGATGCTCGTCGGCGAGCGGGCCTACGGCGAGGCCCGCGGGCCGAGCGGCTGGTACCGCCTCACAGATCCCAGCCCTTGCGGGTACTCGCGCCTCAGGTCGCCGGCGAACTGCCCCAACACAATCTTCTCGCCGTCAAAGGAAATCGTCTGGCTGCCGATGGTCGCCGTTGCCTTCTCGCCGGCGCCCCGGACGGTCGCCTTCGGCGCGTCGCCCTTCTGGAGCGTCATCACCACGAAGACGAAGTCCTTGACGGGGATGTCGATGACCGTGCGATCGAAGCTCCTCGTCACGTGGTGGCCGTCGTAGGCCGCTTCGTGCCCCAGCGTCTGGGGCCGGGCAGCGATTGTCGGCGAGGCGGGCGCCAGCACGGTGCCCCTGAGCGTGGCGCCGTCGGCGCCGCGAATCGTGAATGCGTTCCCGGATATCTCCACCGCGTTCTTTCGTTCCGTCACCAGGTGCCAGCGGCTATTGCCGGCCGAACCGGCGACCTTGTCCGCCACGGCGAACAGGGCCGGCACGCCGGCGGCCCCCGAGTAATCCACGGCCCAGCCGCGCAGCCCCTTGATCCCCAGGTCGTGGTAGACGTCGGCCGTCCCTTTGCGGGGATGCACGGGCAGCGGCGGAAGGGTCCGGCCGCTCCTGGCCTTCTTGAGGCTTGCGTATACGTAATCCATGTCGAGCGTGAGGATCGCGGAGCCGTCCTTCGAGGCCCTGAAGAACCGGCCGGGCGCCGGCGCTCCCTGCTCGACGGCTTCGCCCAGTTCCAGGACGTTCTGGTTGGCCCGGCGGGGGATGGGCGTCTTTTCCCCGGTGCAGCCCCAGCCGGCGCCGCGCACGGCCCAGTCCGACCCGAGGCCGGAGATCCGGAAGTCGCCGGTCTCGGCGCTGTCCCACTCGCCGCCCGCGTTGTTCCAGTTCAGGTAGATGGTGGCGACGATGTCGTCGCCGTCCCGCCAGCGGTTCCGGAAAGCGAAGCCGCCTTTCCAGTCGTCCAGCATGACGTTCGGCAACACCTGGCCCGGATCCTTCTCGGCAACGCCGGACGCCGGGCCGGGGCAGTTCACCAGCAGGAACGCCGCCGACAGCGGGTCCAGGAAATCCTCCGTCAGGTACTCGCCCTTGAGCCTGCCCTCCTCGGCCAGTTTGCGCGTGCGGTTCCAGCCCCACAGGACCGCGGGCTTCATCGCATCCGGCACGAGGGCGAACCCGCGCGCGTAGTTGTCCACGCCGCACGGCGACCCCCCCGGCCCGTAGCTCTGCATGAATGCCCCGTCCCGCCGGAACATCGTCAGACCGACGTAGCGGGGCAGTACCATGCGCATGTTGGGACGGCCGACGAGGTCCTCGCCCAGCGCGTTGCGGTACGCGTGCGCGAACGGCAGCACGGCCCGGTACGAGTGCTGTGTGTACGCCTCGCCGGCCATCGCCCAGCCGAAGGAGCCGACCGCCCAGGTCGCCCAGTTTTCGACCCACTGCCGGCCCACGCGCGCCCAGTGGAGGCCCCAGGGATTGCACCCGCGGGCCCGGGCCACGTCGCGCATGATCTGCCACCTGGTCAACTCCAGGACGTGCTCGGCCTTCCGCTGGGCCAGCCACGCCTGTGCGTCCTGGTCGCTGACGGCGGTCAGCGTCAGGGCCCACAGGATCCGTTCATTGGTGCGGCAGTGCCCGGCCTGCACGGGCGCGAGCACAGCGAACCGCCCCTTGGGCAGGTTCACGAGATCGCCGCTGCGAAGGCGCCGGCCGTTGATGAAGACGTACGGGTAGAGGAACCAGTACGGTCTTTCCTTCGGCGGAAACCGGATCGCGTAGCGGCCGGGCCGGTTGTTGTCCAGGACGGTGTGGAAGAACACGGTCGCGCCCAGCCTGCTTCCCCACCCGCCGACTTGGAATACCCCGGGACCGCCTTCGCCGGCGGACTTCGGCTTCTCGAAGGCGCTGGTTACCGTCTCGGTCGCGCACGCGCCCTTCCTCCTGACCACGCAGTTGACGGAGACCTTCGTTCCCGCGATGATCCGCGCGTTGGCCCCCCCGACGGCTTCGGTCGGATCGCTCGCCAGGCCCAGCGGCAACGGGCCGGTCCGCAGCCAGTTCGCGATTGGCTTGCCGCTTTCCAGGACGGCAACCGCAGCGCCGTCCAGCCCGGCGGCTGACAACCGGGCATCCGCATCCACGACGACGATCTTCGGCTCGGCCGGCCTGGGCCAGAAGTCCTCCTCCTCGCCCACCAGCGCCAGACCGCACATTCCGGTCCCCGACCGGTACATCGCGCTCCAGTTGCTCGTGTCGGACCAATTGGCCGGAGATCCCCACAGGTACGGCGCTCGCCGCGCGAACAGGGCGATCATGTTCCTGCGGAACTCCGGCGTGCAGGCGCCGTGGATCAGGTCGAAGGCGATGGCCGCCTCGCCCGCCGCGATGCCGGCATCGTGGACCTTGACGTACGGATGGTGCACTTCGGTGCGCACCCACTTGCCGGCGTGGATGTCGGCCTCGATCAACTGCTGCGCCTTCTCGGCATACTGCTTCTCGCCGGTCAGCGCGTAGAGCAGCCCGTGCCCAACCGCCATGCGAGTCGCGGACTTGGCGTCGTCGCCGGTCAGGCGCGGGACCAGTTGTCGGCCCCAGGCCGACTCCAGCTTCTTCCGGACCGCGGGCAGGTCGCTCTTCCGCAGGAGCAGATACGGTCGTTCGCCCGGCACCGGCGGCTTGAAGCCGGCCGTCCTCGGCCGCACGGGCTCCACCGTCCCGCCGACGGCCCCCTTGCCGGCCTCCCCGCAGAACGTCCCCTGCCAGGAGCCCTCGACCTTCCTCCCGGCCTGTTTGAATCGGACCCTGTATTCGCCCAGCCCCGAGCGCCCGATCTTGCCTCTGTTCAGGTGAACGTCCACCACCAGGCGGATCGCCAACTCGCTCTCGCCGCCGGCTTGGGAAGCGCCCGTGATCACCCCCACGTAGTCTCCGGGATTGAAGTCGCGGCTGTAACCCCACACGTCCGGCCGCCACTTGCCGTCCGCCGTCCCCACGCGCAGCCAGAGGGTCTTGCCGGTGGTCTGGCTGCCGGCGTCCCAGACCCCCCTCTCCAGGGCCAGGAGTGCTTCCCAATCCGCATCCCCCGGCGCGGCTCGCGCCACGCCTGCCAACCCCACACACAAAAGCGCGAAGATGCGTAACATGCTATTCTCCTCTCACCCGATTCAAGGATGCGTCGAAACGCACCTTGTGACCGGCCACGGTGAGTACGCTCCCCAAGCCGGTGCCGGTCACCGTGGCGGACGGCGCTTTGCCCTGGCCGACGAGCATGACCACCCAGATGTCGGCGTCGCCGCCCTTGACGTTGACCCGCAGCGGATCGCCCTTCGCCTCCACCACGGCGCCGGCCGGATGCACCACCCAGCCTTTGACGAAACCGTCGTTGCGGCCCTTCAGGAAGAACGTCGGCCGCCCTGCCTCCGGGCCGCCGCTCGCCACCACGCCGCCGTCGCCCGTCTCGTTGCCGAGGTTGCCCTGCCAAGTGTAGGTGTGCGCGGCCGCGCTCTTGATCCGATCCAGCGTGGACAAGAGCGCCTCGCTCTTCCCGGCGGCGAACTTCGCCAGCAGGTGACGCTGGACGGAATCGCACTTGAGTTCCGCGTACGTCGCGCCGCCGTCCGCGATCACGTACGCGCCGTCCTTGGCAGGTTCGCACGCGCCGGCCTTTCCCAGCGAGCTGCCGCCGCCGTATCTGCCGTCCACGAGAAGCGCGCTGTAGTCACCGATCTTGCCGCGCTTGGCGTGGCCCCCGAAAAAGCGGGTGTTGAACGCCATCAGGTTCATGGCGAGCACGTCGGGCTGGTCCCAGCCCATCGCGTTCTTGGCCGCGTCGGCCGATAGCGTCACAGTTATGTCGTTGGCGTCCTGCCAGCGGTTGCGCAGGAAGGCGAAGCCGCGGGTCTCGTCGTAGTACACCGGCGGCAGCACGCCCGTCGGGTCCTTCGCCGCCGCGCCCATGGGGTACAGCAACATGGCCAGCGGCGAGTTGCCGCGGCCGGGGTCGAACCGCAGGGCAGGCGGCTTGGGCGACCGGATGCCCTCGGCGCGGTCGTAGAACCAGAGGTAATACGGCAACTGGTCCTCCGGCACGGTGCCGAGTATCGCGCTGAGCCAGCCCTCGCCCGGCCCCGAGCCGCTGGCCACGCCCCACATCACCGACTGGTGCACCACGTCCATGAATGTCCAGGCGTGCATTACCATCTTCCACCAACTGCGGCCGGCGACGGCCTTCATGAGGTCGCCGTCGCCAAGTTGTCGGGCCGCCAGAGCGGCCGGCAGCAGGAACGCGCCGGGGTATTCGCTGTAGCCCGGCCCCTCCTGCGAGACGCCCCACGGGTCGTAACAGGTCTGGATGTGCTTGATCAGGTATTGCCGGACGTGATCGTACCGGGCCTTGAGATTGCCTTCCTCGCCAAGGGCGAACATCAGCAGGATTTCCGAGCCGCCGTGCACGCCGCCCTTGTTGAACGGATACTCCCGGGCCACCCGGTCCCCGGCGGGCATGGCCTTCAGATGGGCCGACGCCCGCTTGCGGACCGCGGAGCGTTGCTCGTCGGTCCAGCCGGGATACCCCCAGTCGTACGCCAGCGCGATGCTCATGGCGCCCATGCGCCCGGCCAGATTGTCGGGCTTGACCAGGGCGGTCTCCATCGCCGCCTTGTACGACAGTTCGGCGTACTTCTTCTGCTCCTCCGGCGTCATCGCCAGCAGCGCCAGGAACGCCGTCTCCCGTGCGCGATAGCCGAAGGTGTAGTCGTCGGGCTTGATCTGGGGATAGCCGAGGCCGTACAGCGGGTAGGCGGCGTGGTAGGCCTTCGACAGGGCCGCGTTGTCCGGGTACGAGGCGTCCACGCGGGCCCTCATGGCCTCGTAGACCTGCTGATGGTGCGTTCCCTTCCTGCGGACCTCCGCACGGACCGCCTCCAACAGCTTCGGCGTGGCCAGGATGCGGGGGTGTTCCGCCTCCGCGCCGCAAGGGGCGCCCGTCGCCAGAACCGCCATGCCGATCGCCGCCGCCGTCCCTGCTCGATTCCAGACAACCATGTCTGTGCTCCTGTTCTGTCCCTACACCCCCCATAACCCTTCACGGGGACAGTAGGCACGCGCCTTATTTCCCGCGTCCGGGCGCACGCTGGCGGAGCTTGTGGCGCCGAATCTCGCCCGTGGCGGTCTTGGGCAGCGAAGCAACGAACTCCACCCACCGCGGATACTTGTGCGGCTGGGCATTGGCCTTGTAGCCGCTGCAGCCCTTCTGGTCGATGACGCTCAACTCCCATTCGCGGCGCCTGGCGTACTGCTCCGGCACGCCGCGCCCGGCGAAGCGGCGGGCCAGCCCCGCGCGGGCCATCTCGGCCAGGTACTCGCCCGGCTGCCGCCCGCCGGGCGACCGCGGCAGTATAGCACCCCGCGCCGCCCGCGGCCAAACCCGCGCGCGAAGGCGACGCCCGCTTGCCTCGCCGCAAGCCGCCGGTTACGTTGCCCGCCCGAAGGGAGACGGAAGATGATTCGCTGCGCGCTGGTCAGCGGCAAGGGCATGGGGCTGAGACACGGGCGGAACTTCGCCGCACTGCCGGACGTGGAGCTGGCGGGCGTGTGCGACATGGACGAGCGTCTGCGCACGGCCGCGGCGAAGGAGCTGGGCGTGCCCGGCTTCGCCACGCTCGACGAGATGCTCGCCTGGTGCGACGCGGAGCTGGTGCTGCTGATCGTCAACGAGACGCGGCGGGTCGCGCCGCTGCGGCAGTGCCTGGCCGCCGGGCGCAGCGTCTTCACCGAGAAGCCCCTCTGCGGGCGCGAGGGCCAGAGCCGCGTGAGCGAGGCCGACGCGGCCGAGGCCGCCCCGGCCATCCGGCAGTGGCGCGACAGCGGCCTGCGGTTCGGCATCAACTTCAACTACCGCCTATTCGAGCACTTTCGCCGGCTGCACGACGACGCGGCCGGCGGGGCGCTGGGGCGAATCCGCATGGTCCGCGGGCGGGCGCACTTCAACTGCTGGTCGCACGTGATCGACCAGATTCTCTGGACGATGGGCCGGCCGGAGTGGGTCAGCGTCGCCGGCGACCCGGCCGAGGCGGGCCCGTGGCAGCGGATGATCCGCATGGCGTGGCCCGACGGCACGCCGGGCGAGCTGGACGGCTCGAATTTGTGGGGTTTCGACGACCACCCGCTGCGCCTGATGCTCGTCGGCGAGCGGGCGTACGGCGAGGCCCGCGGGCTGAGCGGCTGGTACCGCCGCTGCACCGCCGACGCCTGGAAGCAGGAGGTGCAGGACGAGTGGCGGACCGGCGCGTCAGGCGGCGGCTGGCACGAGTACGAGGCGTCGTTTCCGCGGATGGCCGAGGCGTTCGTCAGGGCCTATGCCGCGGGCGAGCCGCTGCCCGCCGACGGCCAGGCCGCCTGGGACGAGCTGCTCTTCGAGGCCGCCGTCCACCGCTCCGCCGCGGCCGGCGGCCAGCGCGTCCGGCTCGCCGACGTCGAGCGCGACGCAATGGCGGGCGGGTAGTTCATAGGACCACCGGGCAGTTCTTGACTGGAATGAGCCAAAGGCGTAGCTTCTGCCCTCGGCAGTGGGCTGTGGGGCCGGGCAGCCCCGCGGAGGCTGTGTATGACTGCGGAGATTGCCATCCTTAACCCGCACGGCGTGGCTTTGGCGGCGGACAGCGCTGTCTCAGTCACGACACCACACGGGCAGAAGACGTACAACACAGCCAACAAGCTGTTCGCGTTG
>Ga0172364_10004902_pt1 | contig 10645 bp, 7 predicted proteins | sample LakKivSesite10cm_FD_114545 | JGI IMG/M metagenome (GOLD analysis project Ga0172364, IMG submission 114545) | Sediment microbial communities from Lake Kivu, Rwanda - Sediment site 10cm | ecosystem: Environmental > Aquatic > Freshwater > Lake > Sediment | place: Rwanda: Western Province, Lake Kivu... | reverse complement strand
GGGGGTTCTAGGAAAAGCTTCGTCTTGTACCATACATGGAATTCCAGGGACACCATACCAATCAGGCCCACTACAAACCAGATATTATGCCTCCAGGATACAGTAATAATCTGACGTTGTGTTACGGATACCCCACCCTGTAGAAAAAGGGATTCACATATAGCAATCCTAGCTAATTACGACACCGCCCAAAATCTCAGGTCATAAATGCTTGACAAACCGCTCTCCCTGGGTTATACTATAGTAGTATAATACAACAATACAGAGGTATCGGTATATATGGCTTTCAATCGTGAAGAATACCTCACCGTGCCAGAAACAGCTAAGCATCTTCAGTTGAATGAGGAGACGATAAGGCGAAACGTTCGCTCAGGTCGCCTCAGAGCGGAAAAAATCGGGAACCAATGGTTCATTCGTAAAATTGACCTTTCCCCGTTTGAGAGTATTCAAAATTCCCGAACTAGAGGCTAATCTAATAGGAGTAGAACAAGATTTAGTGGAGAAACAAGAATTAGCAACCAAGCCCCATTAAAGGAAGCAGATATGACAGACCTGCTTGATAAGTTCCGCAACAAGATACAACTTCAAGATTGTATTCAGGGGATGTCTCTTCTGAGACCGCAATCGGTAGACCTTATTATTGCCGACCCACCCTATAATTTATCAAAGGGTGGGAATTGGTCATGGGATAATGCAGCAAATCTCCCCGGTTTTGGTGGGAAATGGAAAAAGACCGCTGAAAAATGGGACTCTATGTCTTTCGAGGCATACTATTGTTTTTCAGAGAATTGGATAACAGAAGCCAAACGCATATTAAAGTTATCAGGGTCTGTTTGGGTCTTTGGGACATATCACAATCTCGGCATCGTAAACGTAATATTTCAACGATTAGGCATCGAGATAATAAATGAAATAATATGGTATAAACGCAATTCCTTTCCAAATCTATCAGGTAGAAGATTCACTGCGAGCCACGAATCTATTTTATGGGCTCATACAGGCGGGAAGAAAAGGGAGTATTATTTCAATTATCAAGCTGTGAAGAACTGTGAATTCCCGGAAGACCAATTGAAAAAGCCCGGCAGGCAAATGAGAACGGTATGGGATATTCCCAATAATAAAAATGGCGTGGAGCGTCGTTTTGGTACTCACCCAACCCAAAAGCCAATTCGTCTGTGCCAACGCATAATAATCGCTTCGTCCCAGCCTGGTGACACAATTTTGGTACCTTTTGCTGGAACCGGGAGCGAATGTGTAGCGGCTAAGCTTCTGGGGCGAGACTTCATTGGTTTCGAGATTGATGCTACATACAAAAAGATAGCAGACGCTCGATTGAAAAATGCTGAAGCTGAAGCTATCCAACTAGACTTAACGTGCGGAGAGGTTGAAGAAAGTATTGTGCATACGAGGTGAAAGGATAAACAATGCGCACACAAATTCCGCCTGGCCCGGAAAAGATACATCCAACAAGTTCGTTTCCTCCATTAATAAAGTGGCCCGGCAGCAAACGTTCACAAGCAAGACAGATCGTAGAGCTATTTCCCAATGATTATCGGTGCTACTACGAGCCGTTTGTTGGTGGTGGCTCGATTCTTTTCCAACTTGGGTTCTCAAAAGCTATTTGTGGGGATATATGTGTACCGCTAATTAACCTATGGAAATTGATTCAAAAAGCTCCCTGGGACTTGCTGGATAATTACCGAGTACTTTGGCATCGTCTCCAAACTGAAGGGCACCCGGTTTATTACGAGGTGAGAGAGAGGTTCAATCACACCCAAGATCCCTCCGACTTATTTTTCCTTAGTAGAACTTGTGTGAACGGGCTCATCAGATTCAACCAAAGAGGTGAGTTCAATAACTCACTACACCACACCAGAAAGGGCATTGACCCAGACAGACTGGAGAAGGTTTTAGTTCTATGGTTACCGCGAATTCAAAATGTTGAATTCATTGCCGATGACTATGAATATACTCTTAGTACTGCTGCTAGTGGAGATTTCACATATCTAGACCCACCGTACTTCCACACGAAAGGGAGATATAACGGCCGTATTGATTACGAGCGGTTTTTCAAAGTGCTTGAGGCTCTTACAAGAAAGGGGGTCAGATTTGCTTTATCGTTTGACGGAAGCCGTGGCAATACTCGATATCCCGTGGAAATTCCAAGTAATCTATACGAGAGGCGAATAGAAATAGAATCAGGATATTCGCCTTTCAGAAAGGTGATGGGCGGCAGTTGCGAAATAGTGAAAGAGACTGTTTACCTAAATTGGTAAACTTACAAATTCAGAGTGCGATTCTAGGTTTTTTGTTGAACCATGATATTAGACTCCTAGGACGAATCTAGTAGTCTCTGTCAAGCTTCAGATAGTTTGATGACGCCATTAGTTGGCAAAAACTGATATAGGAAATCAATCACTTTGTGTCCCGCTTGTGATTCAGCATACGCGTGAATACTACAATTCTTGCCGCTATCAGTAAATTCCAAGCTGAAAACAATGTCTGCGGCTGCTCGGCGAGCTGTTTTTTGTAAATCTGCTTTTTCTTCGCCAATAAAGGCAACCGCGGAAGCAAATTGCTTAGGATCAACTGACAGCGATTCGGTGGCATAGTTCCAGTGGCCTGCTTGGACGTCCTTTTGAATACTGGGTATTGTTGAAATAAGGTCAGTAATGTATCTGACCAGTCGAGGCCCAATAGAGGGTTCCACTTGGTCGGAACGCTCTTTCGACTCTACGACCAAAATGAGAGGAGCTTCATATATGCCGAAGATTTCAAATAGATGGTCAGGACGCTTAGCCGCCTTCTGGGTGACGCGAGGAAGCGACAGCCAACGCAATTCTAATGATTTGTCTGGTGTTAGCAGTGAGACACCGCTCCAATCTCCCCCTGGTGGGTTACACATTCCTTCAAACGCTTTACCACCCAATAAACGTGAAAACAACTGATGAAGTACTGTGTCTACATCCTGCTCACCTGTTCGTATGGGGACAGCAGGGACTAACGGTGAAACAGTTTTTTGTTTTAGAACGCTGGCTTTCCAATGGCTTTTCAAAAAAGCGCGCCTATTCAGGGTTGTTGCGGTAGCAGAATCAATGAGGATTGCATCACTAACTGCCAATACAGCTTCCCATAGGCCGTTAATTTTCATTAGACCTATAGGGTTATTCTCAAGAAGTGTCCAGGTCGCGGTGGGCGCTGGCCCATAAACTATCGTAAGCAGATCGTTCCCATCTCCAATAAGCATCCGCGCCAGCGGAGCCAAACCTCGGTCAGGACGAGCATCGTCTCCTCGCGGCTTGAAACCCATCACCCAGCAAATTGTGAGCTTAGGCCGATTATATATCCATTTTATAAACGTGTCTGGCAATTCTGGATATAGTGTGAGCATTTCAGCTGCGAATGAGGAAATGTTGGCTGGTGGAATCACACATATTGGTAGGTTAGATGACGTAAGTCCAATTGCATACTTGGAAGCGGAATCCATAAGTTTTCGTGCACTGTCGGTGAGAGCTTCGATATAAGCCATTTTTCCCCATGGCAAAGGGGCTTTCTGTGTTACGTAATCACCTAGCGTTCCTCCATCGGAAATGAACTTGTAGGCATCCTGCCACTGGGCAGGTGTCATGCTGTCTTTACGTTTTCTGCTGGTTGCAAGCAACGCTACAAAGTGAAGGAGTTTATCTCTCAAACTTTGTTCATCTTGTTCATATGGTTCGCCAAAAATCAGGTGCGAAATTAGGCTTAAGAACGTATCATATCCATAGATATCTTTGTACAGCTGCATAGTATCAATATCAGCTCCTGGGCTAGCCAAGATTACTTGAGTGACTAAGCTATCGGTAGAAGCAGACAGAGAAAGATAACTGAATGGAACTGCTGGATTGGGTAAGCGGGCTGATTTCCGACTTCGGCCTGCATCTAGTTCATAGCCACCGACTTCTGTTATATATGCATAGGGAATTCCGGCTTTAGCAAAAGAGTAGGCTCGCCCATTTCGTTGCCAAGCTTGATTGCCAGCAGGCAAAGCACCACAATATTCGATTGCGATCAACGGTTCCTCAAACGTATCTCTAACCTTTGTGATGATGGCATCGGCAGTCTCTCGTAGCACACCGCCTTTCCCACGTATTGAAGTTAGGATGTCTTGGGGCCAACGTCCAAAGCCAGGAAAGTACCTAAAATTTAGGGTCAGGTCATAGGCTATTACCCTCACTTGAAAGAGTGGGCAAACTGCGGAATCGAAGGGACCGTGCGAGTTGATTACATCGCCACCTAAGGCCCGTATGATCAAGGACAAAGTCCTCTCACATTCGACGATGTTGTCTCCGTGGATATTGAACTGTATGTTAGCATTTCGAGATTTCACGCCTACCTCTAATTGAATGCCGGAATCTTGTTTCTATTATAACACGCTAACCAACGGTCACCCCAATGGTCTTAGAAAGGCAGCCTTTGAATTTCATGACGTTGATAAAAGGTCGAGAGTGAAGTAATATGTGCTAGGCACGCTTCGACCTGTCATTAAAGATGAACAATATAGAGAACATTGAAAGGAGGTGTTCTATGGTTAGCAATACCCTGCTGCAGCAGCTTGTTGATGAATTCTGTAAGCCTCGCCCAGAGTTTGACGGGAAGAACTACATCACCCGAAGGAGAGAATGGTTTGATAGGCCAATGCAATTGATTAAGCCGCTTCTTCAAAAAGACAAGCTGGCTGTACTTACACCTGGAGAGGCACAAAGGATTTACAAAGAAATGACTGTCGGTGGACCACAGCTTTATCCTAAGAGCTTCATCGACAACGGTATTGAACGTATTCGCGTATCGCTTCATTACTTGCTGTATGGTGAAGACTCATTAGATTTACGCTTTTTCAACGTAGTCGGCAACGTTGAGAGTGAGTATCGCTTGAACGGAGTTGGACGCGCTTTCGCATCTACTGCGCTACTTCTACTTAACCCAAATGAATTTGGCGTTTGGAACGGAGCAATTGATGGGGGACTAAGAAAATTGGGGCTGTTTCCTGGGAAGAAGCGCGGGGAGCACCTAGGCCAGATGTACGTTAGGATCCTAGGTATACTGAAGCAATTGAGAGACAAATGCGAGTTTCCAGACCTCAGTGTCACTGACGAGTTTGTAGAGTTGATTTATCATGGAAGGATAGGAGAGAACATCCTAAAGGAACCACCCCTACCTGAGGAAGAAGCGCCGAGTGAGCCAAGCTTAACTGATAAAGAAGATACACATCTTAAGCTGCAATGGATGCTTGCAAAGATTGGCAAATGGGAGGGGTATGATGTATGGGTAGCTGTCAACGATTATGGTAAGGAGTTCAGCGGCGAAAAAATGAGTGCTTTTTGTCTTGCAGAGTTGCCCCACTTCGCGGGCCCGGAAGTGCTAAAAATAGCCAAATTAATTGACGTCATATGGTTTAAGCAGAGGAGTTCGCAGCCTGTGCGGTTCTTCGAAATCGAACACACGACCCCAATCTTCTCAGGTTTGCTACGGTTCAATGACGTGAAGATAGATTATCCGATACCCAGGGCTACCATAGTCGCTGCTAAAGAGAAGAGGGGGCTTTTTGAAATTCAAATCTCGCGAAGGACGTTTGTACATAGTGAACTGGAGGCAATTTGCGACCTTATGGATTACAGGGACGTTGAGAGGCTTTTCGAGTCAGAGAAGGTCAGAGCAGGAATGCTGTGAGGTTAGTAACCCAAGGCCTCTGACAATAGCTATCCTTACGTGTAGACTAATTGATGTGTACCATTCCCTTTGCCATAACCATACACACATTGCACTTTCTGACTTAAGTGCAATATCTAATTATCAGTGGCCTTGATAACTTGGCCAAGTGCTCACTAATCTTGATGTTGATTTGGAGGTCTACACGGATTAACATAGTGTTTTGGGGGTTTGTTGGCAGACATGCAACAAGGTGATAGAGAAAGCGAAAAACCAGTTGCTAGCCTCAACTTGACTGACCCAAAGAACGCACGCATAATAGAGTCTTGGTCAGCGCTTATCGTATTGCTTATCGTCATACCCTTTTGCTTTTTGCTGTCTGCTTTGGGTTACTCGGGTTACTGGATGTATGTAGTAGTCATTCTGCTGATTCCCGGCACATTTCTACATGAGATTATTCACTATCTCTTCTTATGGCTATTCAGCGGTTTGAAACCGCTTCTTGGCTTCAAGTTCCCGTTTCCGTATTCAGCACTTGCGCCGGGTGCCCGTATTACAAGAAACCAAATGATATTTTGCGCTCTAGCACCTTTAATATTTATGACGTTGATTCTGGTGCTATCCTCGTTATTTATGAGTCCACTGCCCAAAGTAATATTTTTGGCTTGGGCATCGGTTCATGTTGCATCGTGCTTTGGAGATTTCTTTCTCATCTTTTGGTTGCTTAGATACCCTAGACAACTCAAGGTAGGAAATGTGAACCTGTCCAATACTCTGTTTGAAGATGTTTAACAATCACTCAGGATATTCTGCAGTCATAATTACTGGTGAAATTACAGGGATGCCAAGGAACAATTTTCTTGAATTACCCTCAAGATCAGCATACCCTATATAAGGAATGTACAGCCTAGTTCTTGGAATCGATGGCCGAAGTTTTAGTGCTATAATAAAATAAACCAAGCTACGGAGGAAGAATAGAACCACAACCTGATTTCAGAGATGTACATCAACTAGCACAACTTTTCCACCAGCTTCATAACACAGTGAACCCTGATGCACTCAGTAAAGAAGCTGAAAGAATACTCGGAGCAACCGCTCCCGAAGATGAGTTCATGGCGATTGCCACGTGGAGTGGGCGGTGCTCTCTGATTCATAAGCTACCGCCAGACAAGTACCCGCCCATGACAGACAAGACATACAAAATCCCAGACCTTTTTGCTGTTTTTGAATACGAAGGCCGGAGTGTTCCGACCCTCATAGAAATTAAATCAACATACATTCCAAAGAGACCGTTTGCCAAACTCAGCCTCTCTTATCGACAGCGTTTACGGAACTATGGCAAACTGCTGGGACTTCCTGTTCTTGTCGCACAGCAGATACGACCAGTCGGTATATGGCTTATGGTGGACTTAGAGACGATAGGTATTAATGGCAGATCAACTATCAACCCAAGACATGATCTATCTGGTCTGCTGCTAGGCACATTCCATCTCGCATTTCGTGCTGGTACTAAGTTCATTTTCCGTATTGAAAAACAGCACACTATCAGTGAAAAAGAGCTTAGTGGAATCGTACGAGAGGCATATTTTGAAACTGCCGATGGCAAACAGATAACTCACATGCATTCGCCAATGATGCTACTTTTTGGGCTGGGTGACCCAATTGAGAAACAGGAGGACGATGGTAAGACATTGACCTTGGTCTGGGAAATACCTAGTGGGATGGCGTTTGCAAACTACCAAGCTTTGCGTGCGGCAATATTTTTGGATAAACAACTTGGTAAGGAGCCGTTCCCTTGGGCTACTATGCTGAAGTCAGGGAAATTCCCAATCAGTTACTCAAGTATTGAGGCCGCCCGCGATGACACTGACTTCTTTAGCTATGAAATCAGCACTCGCCCTGAACAGGTGCCTAGTTTCCTCATGCTCAAACAGGATAAACAGTTCAAATGATGCCTCGCCAAAGACGTTAACATGGGACGAACACCAATAAACTGGAAAATGATAAGCTGGGAAGACTTCCAAACACTCTGCTGCCAGCTACTCCAACGGGTGCGTGGGTATGACGTCAGACCCACAGCGGTCAGGGGCCCTGATGGTGGCATTGACGCGGTGGTCTATGACCGGGATCACTCTCCCAAGACAATCATAATGCAATCCAAACACTGGACTTCTCATTTGTCGCCATCGGCATTCGCAAGCCAAGTAAATGATGAACTCACGAAAATAGCTGGACGCCGTACGCATCTAGACCACTATATTCTAATGACGAGTTACCCTTTGACCAAAAAGATGAGGGATTTATTTGAGGATAAAGCCCGTGTCTACCCGTTTACTATGGAGTGCTTAGATGGTCCCGTCATGGAGAATTGGCTTGCTGAGCAACAAGATATAAGGCAAGAATTCTTTGGTACCCCACTGGCAAGACACAATTGGGAAAGTCTACATGATGTTTGCTTCAAGAGGTCAACGGTGAGACTCAAAGCCTTGCGCGAGAACAAGAAGTACATATCAGAACTGTACATAGATAGGGCGATTCAGACTGAGTTCGGGAAATTCCTAAATGGAAGAAAGACCTGCTTCGTTGTTGTGGGAAAGGCGGGAGCTGGCAAAACCAACTTGCTTTGCCGTTTCACAGAGGAGCATCTGAGTAATGTTCCCTGTCTACTTTTGCTAGGAAGCTCTATTATCCTAAACAGTGAGCGTGCGCTCGCACAGAGAATACTATCGGAGCTGTTATTCGATGAAACTGTGAATGTGGAAGTCGCTGGTGAGAACCTTGCGAGTATGCTTGCTGGGCGAAGACAACATATGCTTGTTCTGATCGACGCAATTAATGAGAACTCAAGCGTAGACCGAATTCGGGCGTCACTTAAATATCTCACCGAATTCGTTCGCGACAAACGTATTAAGCTATGCATAAGCTGCCGTGATATTTTTTGGGATTTCTTCAAGGACTGTTTTATAGAATCTGATGTCTATAGCCCAACTGGGCGGAAAGACATGCCAGTGTTCATCATCACGAAGGAAACACCTGACAAACCGGTTTCAGGATTGGGTGACTTCGCTGACGCTGAGTATGAGCGCGCTTTGGAGCGGTATTTCGACTACTTCTCAATCTCAGGTTCCGTCACCGCAGAGGCTAAGGAAAGATGCAGGCACCCCCTTTTGTTGAGATTCTTTTGTGAAGCATATGAAGGTCAAGATATTGGAATTAAGGAAGATATACGCTTGTTGGAGCTTTTCGATCTTTACTGGGAAAGAAAGCTAGAGAACCTCAGGATAACTATGGGTTTGCGGACAGCCCAGAATCTAAGAGCTTTTCTATTAACACTGAGCCGGCTAATGAGAGAGGGGAGGACCAATGCGTTGCCTGTGTCTGCAGTTGTTGAACAAACAAGAACGGATGTTGACTCTGCGCAGTCTATTTATACCCGAATACTCGACGAGAATATTATTCTAGAAGAGGAGGTAGAGAAGCCCCGCGGAGTGCGCATGGTTCGCTTCGTGTATGATGAGTTCTTTGAGTATGTCATAGCGAGAGGAATTTGGGAGCAATATGAGGCTAGTCCAAACAACAATCGAATGCTTCAAAAAGAAGTATTCGATCTAGCAGCAGACAGTGATTCCTTCCCCAATTTCGCAGGCGCAGTCCAGTACCTGTTGCTCATGGTCGAGAAGGGAGATAAAGACTTGTTTCTAGAGCTAGTGAGAGGCTTGGCATGCCGGTGCTTCCCCGGACTTCACATCTCCACCATACCTGTGCTCTTGGATAGAATCGAAGCTCTTGGTCCGCGTGTTGCTGATGCGCTCCATGAATGGATGGTAAATCTCCTGAGAAGTACGCCAGAATTTTCATGGCAACCACAGTCGTGGGCATCAAGGCTTGAAGAACGTAAGCTACTATGGCTAGCAGATATATTCCCTGATATTAGAGTAGCTATGCATGTTTTGGTTGAGAATTTAGTCATCAGAGATGGCCATTCAATAGCAAGACTTGCATCAGCAGTTGAAAGCCTAGCTCGCCACAAAAACTACATTGTGAAAAGGATTGCAATGAATAAAGTACTGTGGATAGCAGCTACGAAACCGTCGGTAGCAAGCAAAGTCCTCAAACATTTAGCAAAGAGCGAATCAAAGCCAGTCCGGAAATTCGCAAACAACACTGAGCGAGCTATGAGGGAGAGTCTATTGATTTGTCAGCCCGCGAATAGGCGAAAACATTGTGGTTGGGCTACTCGTGTATTTCGTGCATTCGCAAAAGAACTTGCGAGGACATCGCAACAGAATTATATAATCTGGTATCTAGAGCATCTGTCTGCACTCCGCCATAGAATAGGCAGAGAACTGAATCTCGATAACACGCTGACTTATCTTTTAGAAACCAGCAGGGTCGTGTTTCTCCTGAGAGAGAGCGTAGGTGCCACACTTGGGGGGTTGACGGATCGTGAACGCCAGATTATCGAATGCCGGTTTGGTTTGGGTCTTCCTGGGTCATTGACAATTAATGAAACAGCTATGTTTCTCCACTTAAGCCCCACGACTATTTGGCGTGGGGAGGCTAAAGCATTGCGAAAGATGCGGCATCCTCAATATAGTAGAAAGCTCAGGGACTACCTTGGCAGAAGGGTTACTCGGGTCCCCGAATATGCTTTGTTGGCATGTATTTTTGGATTTGACTATACTAGATTCGAGTTCGAGCTGTAGTGAAGATGAACTAGCCTGACTACACCACTGAACAAATGGGCTAGAATGTCAAGTGATCCGAGTGTAAAGATTATCCTCGCTTGTGAATGCCTTCTCTGAGTTCGAGCATGTGAGGAAACTTCATCAGTGTAACATTTGTCCAGATTGTTGACCTAATCACTCACGTGGATAAAATTTGGGACAGCCGGCACACACCTCTGATGTTGCCATTCTGTACCATTTACCGCTTACTTTAATTGCATGTTCTTTTT
>Ga0172364_10004898_pt1 | contig 10648 bp, 8 predicted proteins | sample LakKivSesite10cm_FD_114545 | JGI IMG/M metagenome (GOLD analysis project Ga0172364, IMG submission 114545) | Sediment microbial communities from Lake Kivu, Rwanda - Sediment site 10cm | ecosystem: Environmental > Aquatic > Freshwater > Lake > Sediment | place: Rwanda: Western Province, Lake Kivu... | reverse complement strand
TACGTACTGGCGCTGGATGAGATCCGTGATCTCCTCGATGACGTCGGGCCAGGCGGGGCGAGCCCGGTCGAGACACAACAGCGCCCGCCGGCCCTCTGGCGTCGGCTCGGCGGCCATCTGCGTCAGCCGCGTGCGGGCGCGCTCGGCGTAGCCGTTCTCGCCGAGGACGAGCGCGGCCGAGGCTGCGGCCGCCTCGTCAGGGCCTTCCAGTATCTCGGCGAGCTTCTCGACCACCGCCCCGCGCGCCCCCAGGAGGCCCGCCCGCCGGTCCCGCGAGACGCGGAGGAACGAGTCGGCGATCGCGATCCGCACGAGCAGGTCGCGCTCGGTTTCCGTCAGGTATCGTGGTTGGCTGGCCACGGCCTCCCGCCCGATGAGCGCCGGCGTCAGCCCCACCGCCCGCGCGGCGCAGATGCGGACCTCGGGATTCGGCGCCTTCCAGACGAGGTCCAGAAGGGTCCTGCCGCCCGTGTCGGACTCGCCGAGGAGGCACAGAGCCTGCGCCAGGGCGAGCTTTCTGACCTCGCCCGCGCCATCGAGCCCGTTCAGGACGATTGGAACGGCGTCCGGGCCGAGGTCGGCGAGCCTCGCGGCCTGGCGCCACGCCTCCGAGGGGGCGATATCGTCGAGGAGCGCCATCAGGCCGCGGGCGGCAAGCTCGACCTCGCTCGCCCCGGCCGCTGGCCGGTCGGTCAGCGCAGGCGGGGCGAAGGTCCCCGTCCCTTCTGCGTATGCCGCCCTGGCGGCGAGGCCGAACGACATCGCGACCGCCAGGGCCGCTGCCGAAGGACGCTTCCACGCGCGCAAGGTCATTGCCCCTCCAAGCAACCCGCCTCGGCAGGACATTGTATCCTGCCGGAGGTCCCGGGCGCAAGGGCCTGCCTGCGCCGCAGAGCAAGGCGGCGCGGCAGGCAGGCTGCCCGAACTGAGATCGCTGTCGAAGCGCGGGGTCAGAACTTCCAGTCGAAGCCGACCGCGAGCCCCTCGCCCCAACGCATCCAACCGTAGGACAGCGTGAGCTTCCAGGCGAGGCCGTGCCTGTCCAGGTCACGGTACCAGCAGCCGCTTATCCCGGCCCGCGCGCCGTCTTCGGAGTCGTACTCGACGAGGAGACCGGGCCTGAGGCCCCGCTCCTCGCACAGCCCGGTAACCAGTTGCTTGAGGTCCGCCGACCAGCGCACGAGGATGCCCCAGCTCTCCTCCACGTCGCCCGTGCCGTACCAGCCGTCGATGCGCACGGTCTCCGTCTCGGCGCCGGCGGGCGCCGAGGCGCCGACGAACACCCGCCGGCGCGCAAGATGCTTCCGCCTGACGTCTTCGTAGACCATGTCGATCTTCATGGGGTTGTTCGGCCAGCGGTCGATCGGCGGGACCCACAGGCCCGCCGTGAGCGACGAGCCGAAGCCGTCCTGATCGGTCCCGTACTGATACTCGACGCCGTACGCGACCTTGCCTATCCTGCTTCGGCCGGGCCCGGTCCAGCGGAAGAGCCAGTTGTGCCCGTCCTGCCCGTTCGTCGTGAGGGCTATCTCGCTCACGCCGAACGGATCCCACGCGCGGCGGGCGAAGCTCTCGACGGCGGCGGCGTCCGCCTCGCTCACCGACATCATGCGCGTCGGCGAGCGCCAGAGGGAAACCGTCCAGGCCCCGTCGGGGACGCTGGCGTCGGCCGAGAGCGTCGCTCCGTACGATCCGACGGGCAGGAACCGGGTCTCCGAGGCGCAGCCAGAGACGACCGCAGCGGCGAAGGCCGCGAGCCAGAGCCGCACCCCGAAGGTCTCCCGCCCGGCGGAAATCACTCGCCGCCTCCTGCGTCGTCCCTCGGAGACCTGCCTGTCGGCAGACGCGGCGCGGGCGGGGCCTCCGGCCTTATGATCATGCGCATCCGGCCCGACGTCGACTCGACCCGGTTGTCGTCAACGAAGATAACGATCCCCGGCGCCGTTAGGATCGCCTCCGGCGAGACGATCTCCGGCGCCGGCTCGCCCGAGAGCGCGACCGTCCCGGCCGACCCGTCGTACTCCGCGCGCGCCGCGCGCGCGGTGCGAAGGAGATCGCCCTTGTCCGAGACAACCTGGATGACGACCGCGCCCGCGAGGTCCATGCGCTCGACCGCCGGGGGAGACGCCTCGCCATGCTTCGAGTCCCCTGCGGCGGCGAAGACGACGGTCGCCTCGTCGCACGAGAAGCGCAGCGTCCCGGTCGCGGCCCTGACGCCTCCCGAAAGGCGTGCGGTGCGCGACGCCGGGTCGTAAACGCCCTGCCCCTCGCAGGCGACAGCCGCGCCTTTCGCCCGGAGCTCGACGGCACGCCCGGCTGAACCTAACGTGCCAGGCGCAAGATGGATCTCGAAGGCCCCCCCGTCGGCAGGCGAGAGGTTGCGGAGCTCGACCTTCTCGGCACTCGCGGCGAGGCGGCCGGACTCGACGGCCACTCCGCCCTCGGCCGCGGCGTGCGCGGGCGACCCACCGGCGAATTCGATGAACGAGCGCGCGGCGCGGACCGTGAGGTCCTGCCTGGCCAGGACGACGCCGCCCGCCAGAGCCAGTCGGCCCCCATAGTCGGGCATGCCCGGTGACAGGCGGGCGCTGGCGGTCCACTCCACGGCGCCGTCGCAGCGGACGCGGAGCGCCTGCCTGCCGCCTGCCTGTGCGGCAGCAGACAGGTCAGGCACGGCCGACTCCCAGGCGAACTCCGACGGCGCGCCGCCGTCGGAGGCGATTCGGTCGCTTCCGAGATCGATCCGCCCGCCGCGAAGCTCGCCGGACGGGAAGATCACGCGCGCCGGGTCCTGGCCGGTCCCGCGCAGGACGAGCCCCGCGGCGCCGGGGAGCACTTCCATCGCCGATGCGCGGAGCTCCACCGGGACGTCTGCGCCGGCGTCGTCGGCCCGGCCAAGGAAGACGGGCTGCCTCGCCCGGCCGGTGGCGCGGACGAGGCCCGTCGCCCAGACGCCAGCGATGCCGACGACGCTTCGTTCGTCCGCGCGAAGGTGGATCTCGACCGCGTCCGAGCGCGCTGCGGCGTCCCGGCCGGTCACGTCCACGGGCCCGGCCAGCCGCAGGACGGTGACACCCATGCCTCCGCGCGCGAACTCCAGCCGGCCGTCGCCGACGAGACGGAAAGGTCCCGCGTCAAGCCCGGTCACGGTGACCACCGCGTCGCGGGCGATCTCGCCGCGGCATGAAGCGTTCCTGTTTTCCCGCGGCGCCAACTGACGTCCGGACGCGGCAACCGCCGACACGTCGGGTGATGCCGCGGGAAGAGGGAAATCCTGAGCGCCGCGGCATGAAGCCGCCAGGAGGCGGAGACCGTTGCCCTCGAGCTCCAGCGTGATGCCCGGCTCGGCTCCGCGCCCGTCGGCGTGGCGTGCGACGGACCCGCGCACGGCGGCGTCAGTCGCCAGCGTCCCGGCCGCCTCGTCCCAGGTCAGCTCGGGGACGTCGAGCCTCGCCGGCCCCGCGGGCGTCGGCCAGACGACCTCGACGTCCCCGGCCAGACACGCGCCCTCGCCGGTGACAAAGGAAGCGGAGGCTGCCCGCGCCTCGAAAACCTCGGGCGGAAGGGCGCTGCCGCCAGTCCCAGCGAACTTCACGAAGCGGACGTCCGCCAGCTCCGCGCGCGACCCGCGCATGGACCCCTCGCGCGCAAGCACGAGGAGGTCCACTTCGCCGGTCGCCGGGTCGTGCCTGCGGAACTCCACGGCCCGGGCCTCGAGCGCGACTGGGCCGGGCCCGATCTCCTCGTCCGGCGCCTGCGCCACCGCCTCCGCGGCCACGAACAGCGCGGCGACGGCGAGCGCGCAGGGACGGGCGCGACAAGGGGCGTTAACGGCTGTCACCTTTTCGCTCGGAAGACCGGCGGCACGGTCATGGCGTTCTGGTCGCGCACCCATCACAGCCCCGTGTCCGCAGACGGCGTCACGGCGGGGGGCCAGGCGCCCCTCGCGCGCAGGATCTCCTCGGCGACCTCGCGGACGGCGCCGTGGCCGCCGGCCGCGCCCGCGACGTAGTCCGCGGCGGCGCGGACCTCGGCGCGGGCGGTGAGTGGCGCTGCCGACCAGCCCGCCAGGCGCATCACGGGCAGGTCGAAGACGTCGTCGCCGACGAAGGCGACCTCGTTGGGCTCCAGCTTGAAGTGCTTGACGATCTCGCGGAACGCCGCCGCCTTGTCGCCGGCGCCCTGGACGACGCGCTTGATGCCCAACGCCTGCGCTCGCTGCGTGACCGCGGCCGACCTCCTGCCGCTGAGGATCGCGACCTCGATGCCGGCGTCGAGCAGGCAGCGTATGCCGTAGCCGTCGTAGGCGTTGAACCGCTGGTACGCCTCGCCCTCCGGGCCGTAGTAGAGGCCGCCGTCGGTGAGCACGCCGTCGACGTCGAGGACGACGAGCCTCGTGAGCTTGGGCCCCGCTACGGACACGGCTACACCTCCAGCCTGAGCCCGACGATGTCCTGGATGTCCAGGAGGCCCACGACGCGGTCCCCGGCGTCGGTGACGGGGAGCTCGTTGATCTTCCTGTCGCGCATGAGTGCCATTGCCTCGGCGACCAGCCGGTCCGGGCCTATGCGCCTGGGGTCGCGGGTCATCACCTCCCCGACCGGCCGCGAGACGACGCCGGCGTCGCGCGCCGAAGCGCGGCGGAAGTCACCGTCGGTGAAGATGCCGAGCAGGCGCCCTTCCGCGTCGACGACGCACGCCGCGCCAGCCCTGGCGGCGGTGGTCGCGCCGATGGCCTCGTGCACCGTCGCGTCCGGCCGGACCCCGGCGACGCGCCCGCCGACGCGCATGATGTCGCGGACGCGCACGGCCGTCCTGGCGAGCTCTCCGGCGGGATGGTACCGGGCGAAGCGCTCGCCTGTGAACCTGCGCGCCTTCTGCACGGCGAGCGCCAGGGCGTCGCCGAGCGCCAGCATCGCCGTCGTCGAGCACGAAGGCGCCAGCCCCAGCTCGCCGGCCTCCGCGATCTTCCCGATCGGGACGACCACGTCCGCCGCCTCGGGCGCGGCCAGGGGCGAATCCGCCTCGGCCGTCATGGTCACGACGGGCGCGCCGATCTTGCGCAGGTGCGGCACCAGACGGAGGAGCTCCTGCGTCTTTCCCGAGTTGGTGAGCACGAGCACCACGTCGGCGCTCGACACCATCCCGAGGTCTCCGTGGAGCGCGTCCGTCGGGTTGAGGAAGTACGCGGGCGTCCCCGTGGAGGCGAACGTCGCCACGAGCTTGTCGCCGATCTTGCCGGCCTTGCCGACGCCGGTGACGGCCAGGCGTCCGCCCGCAGCGACGAACTCGTGGCCTTCGCCGGGGCGTTCGCCGGTGCGCTCGACTATCAGTTGTCCGGCCCGCTCGAAGCCCTCTCCGAGACGGCCCTCGAGCTGCCGGACGGCCTCCGCCTCGGCGCGGATGACATCGCGCGCGAATTTCAGGTCCACGTGCCCTCCAGACGGCCTTCTCGGCGGCCCTTCCAGAGGACGATCCTAGGCTGCGGCTAGTGCCCAGTCAAGCGGCGCCTACCTGCGGAACGTCCACTCCCGTGTGCCGTACTTCCGGGCGGCGAGACGCCCGGCCTCGGCGAGCTCGTCGGCCGAAGGGCTGGAACGGGGCAAATGGAACGCCTCCGCGAGGGCGTCGAGCACGCGTGGCGTCGTGCAACCGTCGGCGAGCTCCGAGACGGCCGCCACGAATCCGCCGTGCGGGCGGCCGGCCCTGTAGGCCGGCTCGTCGGGCGGATGCGCAAGGTACCGGTCGAGGTCGCCCGGGTCGATCTCGACCGGGATCACGCCATGTACCATCGCGGCCAGGCGCCGCCGCGCCTGGGCCATGCCCGCGACCTTCCGGCCGCCGCAGGCGAGGTCGCCCGGCGGCTGGAGCTCGACGCGCCTGTCTGCGTGCGTGCGGCAGCATGCACAGGCAGGCACGCCGACGGCATCCAGGGCGCGCGCGACCGTCGAGGCCGCCAGGCGGTACGCGCCGCCTATCGTCCCGGCGGCTGGACAGGATGCGTACGGGAAGACGATAGTGAAGCACGCGACGCCCGGCCCGACGAGCACGGCCGCGCCGCCGGACTGCCGGCGGAGTATCTCGACGCCGTCCGCCTCGCAGGCCTCGGCGCGCAGTTCGTCGCGGGCCTTCGAGGCGACGCCGAGCACCGCGGCCAGAGCAGCTTCGCCTGCCTGCGCGTGTTGCCGCACGCACTCCTGGCTGCGTGTGGACACGCACGGGCAGGCAGACAGGCGACCTCGACGGGCCGGCGTCCAGACGCGCGCAACGGCCTCGCCGCGGTCGAGGAGTATCTCGTCAAGGGCGAGGTCGCACGCGACCTCGCCGGCCGAGCCGATCAAGAGTCTTGCGCCACGGGCGCAAGTCCCCGTCTGCCCGGCAGACAGGCGGTCGGATGGGCCGGGCACCTGCCGTCACTCGCCTTCTTCGACGAGGTTGCCATAGTCCTCGGCGGAGAGCAGGTCCTCGGTCTCGGAGATATCCGTCAGCTTCATCCTGACGAGCCAGCCGTCTCCGTAGGGGTCGCGATTGATGAGGTCCGGCGACTTCTCCAGGAGGGGATTGGCCTCCAGGATGCTGCCGGATACCGGCGCGTAGAGGTCCGTGGACGTCTTGACGGACTCGATGCAGCCCATCTCGTCGGCAGCGTGGTACTCGGTGCCGGGCTCCGGCAGGTCCACGAAGACGACGTCGCCGAGCTCGTTCTGCGCGTGGTCGGTCAGGCCTATCGTCGCGACGCTATCCTCGACCCTGATCCAGTGATGCTCGCGCGTGTAGAGAACATCGTCGGGAATCTGTGAATTGAGCACCATGCCCCCCGGAGTGCGTTCCCCGCGGAGTTCTTCATGCCCGTCGCGCGGGAGCGGCAACGAGAATATCTAGGTCCCGCGGGCGGCGGGTGTCAAGAAGAATCCCGCAGGGGCGCCGGGCAAAATCGCGCCGTCGTGGGCCACGATCCAGACGTTCTTGTCCCGCCGCGACGTCCGGCTTAGAAGTGCCAGCTCCCGCCGATCACCCAGGGCATGATCGGGAACGGCGAGTCGCCCGAGAGGTTCGATAGGTCCAGCTGCATGCCGAGCCTGATCGACACGACGCGGTTGATGTGAATGTCGAAGCCGGTGTCCATGACAAAGCCCTGCGTGTCGTCGCTCTCCCTGGCTGTGGCCTGGTCCTTCTTGAGCTTGCGCGTGTTCATTGCCCAACCCATCGCGAAGTAGCCCTGCAGGCGCGACTCCGCCATGCAGGAGATCAGGTTCCAGTACAACCTGAGGGAGGTCCACTCCAGACTGTCGTCGTCCAGCGTCTCGATCTTGCCGCCGGACTCGAGCTGCACCAGTAGTGCTTGGCCTTCCTGGGCGGGGACGTTCTGCGAGTAGTTCCACTGGCCCCATATCATGAACGGCCTGGCGACTATCTTCTTGGCCAACAGCGGCGAGTTGAACCCGGCGCCAACGATAAAGTCCGTGGGTATCCCTGCCCCGTCGATATCGAGGCGGTAGTGCCTGATCTGCTCAGTGTCGGTGACCGCGAACCTTTCGAGCGCGCCGTCCAGCGCGCGGACGTACAACTCGCCCTCCCCGTCGTGCTGGTACTGGCCGCCGCCGAGCGACTTGACGTACGCGTCGGAGTATCCCTTGACGTCAAATATCGGCGCGAGGTCCGCCAGCCAGGTGCCCTTGGCTTCGAACTGCATGAAAGGCACGTCATCGAGCCAGCGCGTCGTGGTGATCGTGTAGCTGCCGGTGCTATAGCTCTCCTGCGAGACGATGAACTGCCCGCGGCGGAGCCTGTGGTTCAGGTAGGGTATCGCGTCCGCCCCCGCCGCCTTGGCGGCGGCCGCGGCCTGGTCGAAGGTCCCGCCGTACTGCGTCACGACCTCTATGCCGGCCAGCGGCGAGGTGTCGCTCCCGGCCACCTGCATTGCGGCGGACTGGAGGAAGTCGGGAGTGACCGAAGCCGCGCCGGCCACCGAGACGCCTTCGCCGTATATCATCAGTTTTTTCATCTGCGTGCGTTTCTGGATGAAGTCTGGCGAGTATCTGGACTGCGTGTAGGCCGTCCCGCGCATGGTTGCGCAGCCGGACGCCAGCATCGCGGCGAGAGAAGCGACGCACAGCCAACGGTTTTCGTTCATCTGGCCCTCCACCCTTTCCGGTTGCCGTGTGCCCCACACTGCAACCAACCGGAGGCGCTTCATACCCGGCAGCAGCGCCGGCGTCAACACGCATTTCGGCCGGCCGCCAGGCCCGGGTTGTTACAACGACACGTTGACCTGGGGGAGCGCGCGACGTAGCATCACGCCCGCGGCGGATGCCGACGGGCGGAAGCGAGGCGGCGATTGACGCGCAGGATCGACTCGGTTGTGGCACGGCCAGGGACGGTACGCCATTCGGCAGGCAGATGTGGGCGGCCCGACCTCTCGCGCAGGCGTGCGACTGCGCTCCTGCTGTGGCCTCTGGCCGCGCTGGCCTCGTGCGGAGGCGATCCTGCCACAAGCCCGGGCGGGCCGGTCGCGCCGGGCTCCGCGCACGCCCGTCCGGCCAGCGGGGCTGCGGATTCCTCCGCGCCTCCGACGGCGGACCTCGGCCGCGACCGGCGCGAGGGGCCGAGCGAGGCCGACAGGGATCGTGCGCGCACGCTCCTCATGCAACAGAAGCCGGCCGGCCAGCTCGTCGGAGATATCCGCGACGCGCGCACCGGCCGGCCGCTGCCGGCGCGCGTGAAGGTGATGGACGGGGCGGGCACCGAGCCGGGCTCGATGCTAGCCGGCGTCGGTTTCTGGTGTGACGGGGCGTTCTCGGTGCCGGTGCTGCCGGGGCACGTTGCCGTGGAGGTCTCGGCCGGCAGGCGACGCGCCGTAGACATCCGTCAGGTCAGAGTGGACCCCGGCCGGAGCGTCACGCACAGGGTGGACCTCAACGCGCCGGAGCCGCTGGCGTTCGAGAAGCGCGGGTGGTTCGGCGTCGACCTCTTCCGGCCCGTCGGGACGGGAGGCCGACTCAGGGCCGACGTGACGCTCACGCTAATGGCGCTCGCCGCCCGGGCCGAGGGCGTGGCCTTCTGTGGCGCGGCGTCCCCGTGGGGGACGGCGCATGCCGCCGATCCCGACGTCGATCTCGACGAGGCCCGGAAGCTGTGCGAGGGCCTCTCGGGCGAGGACCTCGCGCTCGCGCCGGTCGGCCGCGGCTCGGACGCGCCCATGTACGGCTCGCTCATCCACATGGGCGCGCATTACTCACAACGCATAGCCCCGATGCGGTGGGACTGGCACTGGCCGAACTTCCTGGCTATTGAAGAGGCTCGCGCCCAAGGCGCCGTGACGATCCTCGTCGACGTGGCCGCGGCGCATGAAGTGGACCCGTACTCGCAGATCGTGGCGCTCAAGCCGGGCCTTGCCGCCTTCTACAGCGACGCGCCCGTCGCCCTCGCGGGCGTCGCCAGCGAGCTTCCCTTCGACGCCGTCAGCGGCATGCTCCCGGACGCCCTGGCGATCTCGGGCTCCGACGAGGACCAGGCGGTCTGGTTCCGTCTGCTCATGATGGGATACCGCATCCCCGCGGTCCACGTCGGGAAGGTCTCGTTCGCCGCGGGGATGCCGCCCGCCGAACGCACGTTCGTCAAGCTCGCGCCGGGCGAGCGGCCTACCGAAGAAACCGTCGCGGCGGCCGTCAGGGCCGGGCGGGTGATGGGCTCGACCGGCCCGTTCGTGTTCCTGACGATCGACGGCAAAGACCCGGGCGCCGTGCTCACCGCCGACGACGCCGCGCACACGCTCAGGATCGAAGCGTTGAGCTCGACCGAGAAGAACGGCGCCATCGCGCGGCTGGAACTCGTCCGCGACGGCGAGACGGTCGAGGACATCCCAGGCCAGGGGCAGACCGTCATGCTTATCGAGAAGGACATCCGCGTCAGCGGGACATCGTGGTTCATCGCGCGCCTCAGGGCGGAGTCCGGCACGGTTGCGTGGACGAGCCCGATCTACTTCGAAGGGAAGGACCGCGCCGCGCCGCGGCCGGTCACGACGCGCGTGACCGGCCGGGTCACCGAGGCGCGGTTTCTAAAGGAAGGCCCCCCCCTGGAGGCGACGGTCACCGCGTTCCTCCAGGGGCGCGCCATCGCCACGGCGAAGTCGGACCCCGGGACGGGGGAGTACGCGCTCCAGGCCCCGCCCGCCGCGCGGCTGGACGTCTCGGCGGAAGGCTACGCCGGCGCCTCGACGCGCGTGTTCTTCCACACACAGGCGCCGGACGAGATCCGCGCGATCCACGTCAACGCGTCCGGACGCGGCGCAGCGGTTCTCGCCGCGGCGGAGACCTACGAGCGCATGAGACTCGCGTGCGCGACGGCCGCGATCGACTTCCAGCTCGCGAAGGCCCCGCTGAAGAAGGCCCCCCCCGCCGGCGCCGGTTCGAACCCGGCCGGGCAGTGAGCCGCGCGCGTGCCTGGAGGAGCGGTCCGAGACCCGCTTCGACACGGCGGCCCGGCCGGCGCAACGTGGCCGGGGGGCGCGCGAAGAGAACTAATCAATCCTCATTGCGGCAGGGTCATTCAGTTCTTCAACGCGGGCGGGAACCGTCGCCATGCTCGGGCCGATGGGGGTGGCGCATTCCCCGCCGACACGGCCCCACCGGGGCGGCCACGCCAGTGG
>Ga0172364_10004893_pt1 | contig 10657 bp, 12 predicted proteins | sample LakKivSesite10cm_FD_114545 | JGI IMG/M metagenome (GOLD analysis project Ga0172364, IMG submission 114545) | Sediment microbial communities from Lake Kivu, Rwanda - Sediment site 10cm | ecosystem: Environmental > Aquatic > Freshwater > Lake > Sediment | place: Rwanda: Western Province, Lake... | reverse complement strand
GAATACGATTTTGGAACCGTCAATTTCAAGGCATATGTGGCTCCAAACTATGACGATTCAGCCCGCTTCTTAGAAAAGCTAGGATTACTTAGGGCTTTGACGAAAGAGGACATCCTCAGACAAGTCGAGAAGAAAGCGCCGACTGCGGTTTCATCAGGAGAGATTGAAGAGGCCCTAGCAAAAGAGGGCTACGAAATAACCAAAGTTGAAGAAATGCTCAGACAACTCGCCAAAGAAGGAAAACTGAACGTCAGAGAGGCTGGATGGAAGAAACTCTATTTTCTGCCAGAAAGACCTCAAGTTTTGAAACCTTTAACAGAAGACATTGTGCTCAACGCGATAAGAGACTTCTTGGAAGCTGCGGATACGGATGCTGTCGGCTACTCCGAGCTCGAAAGCTTCTTGGCTAGAGAGTACCTGACTGAGCCACTCCACAATATGCTACTCGGGTTAAAGGCGAAAGGATTGATCGAGTCTAAGCCATGGCCGACAAGGAGACCAGGCGGCTACGCAGTGGACATGCGAGGCTATTGGACCATAAAGCCTACAGAACCAAAAGAAGCCGTCGAGAAAGCTGAGGAAATCAAGCACTTAAAACCCTTAACAAAAGAAAACGTCTTGTCCGTGCTAACGGAGCTGAACAAAGAGTTCAGAAGAGAAGTTGTCATACAGACCATTGAGAGGAAGCTGGAGGAAGGGGGCTACAGCATCGAGGGTCTAAACAACATTTTAGTCGGCTTAGAAAAGGAGGGAATCGTCGAGTTTGGTCCAGGGGGAAGATGGTGGGTTAAAGAAGTTGTTGAAGAGCTTGAACGTGCTAAGCCGCCAGCTGTGCCGACAGGCTACGCAAGAGTCCGATTCTTAAGGGACATGGTGCGCTTCATAGGCACAGACCGAAAAGTGTACGGACCCTTCAGAACTCATGAAGAAGCAGTCATTCCTACGCAGCACGCCGAGATTTTCGAAAAACACCGATACGTAGAGATCGTTAAACAGTCCATTACCAGCACGCATAGCCCTTCAAGCCCTCAAACTCCAGCAAGACTTCACTCTCAAGCATCCACAGATGAGGAAAAACAGCCCATCACAATGGAGTACAAGCTTCTCGAGTACGGTGTGCTTGAATGATAGTTCCAACTGAAGATGAAATTCGCAACAAGGCTCATTACATCTATGACAAAACGCAGGATATCTGGTGGATCCACGATCCTGAAGAGGAAGCCTTTCTGAAGAGGGGGAACTTCTGGCAGAAAGCCAAAGAACAGCTTGAAACGGAAACCCCAGAAGAGTGGATTGTCCGATTGGAAAGAAACATCGAGGCTATGAACGAACTGATCACAAAACACGGCTCAATCGAAAGAGTATATCGCTATGGCACAAGAAGGTTCTACGGAGACGAAGAATGGGACAAGTTTGTCCAATCTCACCTCTGGGCTGGAAGAGTCGAGCCCAAAGCCGACAAAGTGGAAACAATAGACTGGTTGGATCAACGCGAAAAACTTCAGAAAAGACTTGAAGAAATCAAGAAATCGGTGGAAACTCGCCCTAAAGCTCCAGAAACCGCGGGACAAGGGTACATGCCCACTCGCCGAGAAATCCTAGACAAGGCACTGGAGCTATTCTTTAAAGAGAATCCTGAGGCGCCCACTCCTGAAGAGGACGAGCTCAAAGAGGGAAACTATTGGCTACGAGCCCGAGACGAATTACTCATGACGCGGGCTATTCCACTTTCAGAATGGGAGCGCTACAAAGCTGAAGTCAAAAGCTTAGCTGAAGAGCTCGGCGTTGTAGAAGAGGCGGCAGAGGAAAGGATAAGCCGAGAACGAGAAAAATGGGAAGACGAAATACAAAAGCTCCGAGAAGAGATACGAAAGCTAAAGCTTCCACCTGGGCTTCCTGTTGAAGAGCTGCCCGAAGAAATACGTGGCTACGTGAGGCTTTTGCATGTCAACGTGACTGCCAAGCCAGAGAAGAAGCTGCTGCCGGGGTTTAAAGAGCCTACATGGGTTATTCCAGTCCACGACGAAGAAACATGTGATACAGTCGCAATTGTCCACGGGCATCCCTACACCGAATTGGAAAAGTATCAGCTCATGAAAATCACGAACAAGAGAGGCGCTGTTCTGACCGTTCTCGTCTTGAAGGAGGAGTATGAAAAACTTGCTGTTCCAACCCCGACTGAGCCCGAAATTGAGAAAGCCGTGAAGGAGGCTGAGGAGGCCATACCAGAAGTGAAGGTTACAGCACCATTAGACTGGAAATGGATATTCTCAATCGCTCAAAGAGTTCAGGAATGGCTGAAAGCAGCCGAGAGGCAGGCGGAAAAACGCAACTCGGTAGCTGTCTACACTCACGTAACATCAATAATCGAATGGCTTGAAGACGTTAAAGAAAGGCTGCTGGCAAAGACTGAAACGCTGCGAATGCACGAGGCTAGACGCCTAGAGCCCGTCATAAAGGTTCTCCGTGACCACGAGTATGAGGAGTTGTGGAAAGAGTTCAGCAAGGAATTAAGAGAAGAGGGCATCGATCCGACGCCGTACCGAGCCAGATTTGACGACCTTATCGCTTGGAACATGCCGCTGCAAGACAACCGCGCCATTGTCGTGGACGAGGCTAAGGGCATAATCCTCGAGAAAAGCATGCAAAAATACCTCAAGAAGCTGCCAATGAAACCAACAAGATTCAACTGGAAATGGGTGGGCTGGGGGCTCACAAGTCTAAGGGTGGACGTCGCCGCGCTGAAAGAAGCAGCCAAGCGAGAGAACGTCGTTCAGGCATATAGTACTACAACAAAAATGGTCGAAACGGCTGAGAAACTACAGAAACTTGTTGAAATGAGCCCCGATGTCATCGATTTCAAGGAACTAAGAAAGAAGTCAGGTGACTGAACTCGTAGTAAAGCTTCAACACGAGACAAAGGCGAGACATAAGCGACATCAAGGCGATGTTGGCGTGACACCGACACGGCTCGTCGCGGTCTACTACTTATGTACTTAAGCGCTATTTAAGCGCATGTTCAGAGCATGTTAAGATATTGTTCAGACAGACCGCGTCGACACGCTGGCGTGTCGCCACGCTACAGTCTCGAGACAAGGTAGCCCAGAAAGGCTTCTGGAATGTTTTTTGTGTGCGAAAGGTTAAATTAGGATACTCGTATGGTTACATAGGTGGTGAATAGAATGTCTCAGAATGATGTCGAGACGGAGGACCAAGGCAGCATGGACACGGTGCGCGGCAATGGTGATGAAGAGAAAATCGAGCTGTTCAAAAGCCTTGTCAGAGCGGGAAAAAGCGTCAACAAAGCCATAGCAGAATCAGGTCTGACCGAGTACAAGTATCGAAAACACTACGAGGACATATGGAGTGATCCAGAGCTGGCGACTTTCAAGCCTCAGCCTCTCTTTCCAAGGCTTCAGCAGAGCCAAAAAAGCGAGGCAAAACCTGCCCATGCAAAATCTACCGAAGAAACAGAAAAGCCCAAACCGCCTGCAGCAAGTGCTCTTGACGAGGCCCTCAAAGGCATAGAAGCCAAGAAGCCTCCAACAATAACTCCTTCCGAAGCCCTAGACGCCTTGAAATGGTACCAAGAAGAGTTCAACAGAGTCTTCGGAAGAGGCATGCCCATTGCCATAGGTGTCAGACCGCCCACACGTGAGGGAGCCCAGCCAGAAGCCGCCGTGGCCAGCTACGGAGTTGAAGGCTCACTGAAGCAGGTTAAGGCAGCTGAGGATGAGGCTAAGAAACTCTTGGAAACGTTAGGCTACAAAGTTGTGACCACAGAAACTCCTGTGACGGTGGAGGAAGCCAAGAAGCTTGTGGAAGGCATGGGCTACCAGCTTGTGGACACTAGGCTTGCTAGAGGGGAAGTGGACAAGATGCTTCAAGAGGCTGAAAGACAATGGCAACAGCAGCACGATTTAGACCTAGAAACCAGACTGGAAGAAGCAAAGATAGGCGCTGCAGAAAGGGTTGTTTCCAAAGCCATCGACAAAGTCATGGAACCCTTCACATACTTCCTAAAACAATGGTTTGAAGGAACAGTGGAAGCCCGCATGTTCTCTGCAACCCCGCAATCCACAGAAAGGACAGAAGCCCCACCAAACAATCCAGCAACCCAAATCACAGAACCAATCCCACACAACCTTACTTTGACACGGTACACTCGAGAACGACCCACTAGCCCCGAAGAAGAAAAGCCGAAGGAGGCGCCTTAGCTGTCTCTGGAAAGAACCGTGAGCCTCGCCGGCAAGGCAAGCGCAAAAATATTGGCAAAGACGCTTGAGAGAATGGTCGTGGGGCTCATAGCACCTTTTGACGCTGCGCATCTCCAAATCATGGTTGACCACGACTGGTACATTGTCGAAACGGTACGATGGACAGCTCAGCACCAAGCGGATCAAGCTCCTGATTATCCTCCAGAACTCAGCCCAGAAGAAAAAGACCGCATAGAAGCCTTGCGCAAACAAACAGTACGCATGGCACTCGCAGCCTTAGGGTTCAGCCGCGTAATAGTTTCAAAATTCCCAAAACCCCTTGCGGAGCAATACTTCAACGTTGGATACGCTGCTAAATGGCTCAAAAAACATCGACCCGACCTTCTGCCCGTTCTGGAAACAGAGAAAGGAACTCAATGGCTGCATAACGAGGTTGAAAAGGACATAAAACCCTATCTCTGGCCCTCAAAAAACACGGAGGAAAGCAGCAATGCCGCTACTTAACGTACGCCTTATCGACTCTGAAACAGGGGCTCCAATCCGATACACGCCAGTCTGGCTTGACAGCTTTCAATCTTCAACTGACCAGAACGGGCAGGCCCGATTCGATGTCACAGCAGGAACGTACACGCTCAAGGTGAGATCGCCCCTTTACGAGCCCTACACTGCACCCGCAACAGTTCCAGGAACAGTCACCGTAAAGCTAAGGCGGATCCTACTGTGACCCGAGTGCTGGTTCTCTATCCCATAGACGACATAGCCACTTCAGCCTCAGCCTACATCGCAGACCGCACAGCCAACATGCTCGAAGAAAAAGGCTTTGAAGTCTTCAGATTCGACCTCTGGAAAGCAAACCGCCTACTATTCACACTTCAACAACTACTCAACCCAGCCGACTTCATAGTCTACGCTGGACACGGCACGCTAGACAAATGGTTCGGCTCGCTCACTGCGGGCGGAATCATATGGCCACTAGCTGACCTTCTCAATTCTGGAATGCTCCAAAACAAGCTCTGCTACGCTGTCGCTTGCAGAACAAGCCTGAAACTTGGAAAAGAAGCGCCGGCACGAGCATACATGGGATGGAAAGTAGACGTGTTCGTCGCCTTGCCCACGGCTGAAAGAAACTACTTGGAAGACCTGGCTGGCACATTTCTCGAAATTCCGAAGGCTTTAGCAGAAGGCAAAACCGTGAGTGAAGCCTCGCGGGCTTATCGGGCTAAATGCTCTGAACTAAAGGCTCTCTACGAAAGCCACATGGAACAGTGGCCTAACAGTGATTTTTACGCCATGGCTGTGAAGAACAACATGGAAGGCTTCGAGCTTCTGGGAGATCCCTATGCCAGAATCACGTAGGAAACAAGGAGACAACATCGACGAACTCATTAAAACCGTGCGAAAAGAACTGCAGGGACCAGTCAACAGGACAATCGATCACCTGCTGCATCCACACTTTCACAAGTACCCATTCCTCATCATCGTCGACGGATTACTCCACGGACTGAACGAAATGGATCCCGCTCAGTCAATTCAGAAGTTCTTGAGGTATAACGCGCCGAAACTGATTGCGGAACTGGAACGGGCTCAAAGAAACCATCGGCGTTGCTGAAATGCAACCAAGAAACAAGTCTCACAACGAAAAACTGTTTGATGCCTTAGTTGAGCAGTGGCCACTATTGGTAGGTGGCGCTGCTGGCTTAGTCTCTGGTGTCACGCTCCTTTTCGACGACGTGAGGGACTTTGGCGACCTTTCACGGCCGCACCATTACATGTGGGGCATTCTTCTAATAGTCGGCGGAGCCATCGCCTTGACTGTTGGTTTCGCCAATGTCATTTTGAAGCTGTGCTCGTGAACGTGTTTTCGCAGCGCTCGTCTTGGATAAAGACTTAAAAATAAGGTAACATATAGGGATACATGGATGGTAATTACAGGGCTTAAGGCGATTGGAATGGACGTTTTTTCCTACCTTGGAAATGCCGTAGCAAAGGTCCTTCGCGGAGAGAAGCTCACCGCAGAAGAGCAGATCACGTCAAGCCTCCTCAGTTTGGCTGTAGTTGCGGCTGCTGTGCCTCTGGCAATCGAAGCAGGAGTGGTGACCTACTCTTACGGAAAATCTAAGGGCTGGTGGAAGTAAGTGGCTGTTCCAAAAGCGCTCGAAGCTTCGCTAACTGAAGAGATTGAGAGGATAATCAGACAGATTCTTCCACAAACCCCTGGCATGCCAGAATTCCCCTTCGAGTATGGGCGGGTCTACCTTGAAGAGCAAAAGTGGTATCATGTCTCTTTTAAGCGCACGTTTGCAGAGGCTCCAGCCGTCCTCATAAGCGCCGAAGTGCGCACAGGATGGTTCAGCCCAAAACGCTACGCCGTCCCAGCCGTAAAAATCAGCATTCCCAAAGTCGAGGTGCCAGGCGTCTCTGTTCCAACAGTGACAGTCCCCACAGTCGCAGTGCCATCTTCGCCCGCAATAAGCATTCCGACAATTGAGGTTCCAAGGGCTCCAACCATAAGTATCCCTGGGGTCGAAATCCCAAAAGCACCCACAATCAATATTCCAACGGTTAGCGTTCCCAGCATCGAAATCTCTCGTATAGGCAGAGGCGACCTGCGCCCAGTCGTCAGAGACCAGTTCAGAGCCGCACTTGGAGATTGGGGATTGTTCAACTGGGCAAGAAACGCCATTGCTGACGGACCAGGATGGGTGGTTGGCAGCTTCCTCAACTGGCTTTGGGACGTGATGATTCAGCCTCAAATCGACAGAGTAAGAGACGGCATCAACGACGGCTTGAGAAAGATGACGGGCAACACACAAGCCTCCCTAAACGCTTACCGAGACCACATACAAGCGGGCGTCAACGCAGGCTTAGCCGATGCAAGAGCTAAGGTTCAAGCAGCCCTCAACGCCTACAGAGGCTACATCCAAGACTCTCTCAATGCTGGGCTAGGTGATGCTCGAGACAAGGCACAATCCGCTTTAAACTCGTCCAGGGGCTACATCCAAGACAGCCTAAACAAGGGACTATTAGACGCCAGACAGAAGGTGCAGACCGCCTTCACTGATTTTAGAGAGCGCCTACAAGCAAACTTCAACGAAACCATAACCTCAGCCAACAGATCCCTAGCAAGCTTCAGAGATTCATCCAACACTTCGCTAGAAACTTTACGGGCTTCCACTGAAGCGAACATAAACGCTTCAGCAGACAAACTCAGGGCGAGCGTCGAAGATGCCTTCAACTCGCTTATCCCTACGCTTTGGACTATGGAAGGAATGCCAGAAGGCGTTTTGATGACGCCAACTGTTTACAGAAACATCACTCCAACAGGCTTCGACATCTTGTCCTTGGGAAAGATGACGGCAAGCTACATCGCCTTAGGAGTAAAGGCATAGGAGAGACTCGCCACGGAAGAACAAGAAGTCAGAATCCCCAAAGGAATAGAGAAGGAAGTTGAGAAGCTAATAAAAACTAGGCCGGAGCTAGGCTACAAAACGGTTAGGGAGTTCCTCATCACCGCTTGCTTTCTTCAGATCCTCCGTACTCGAGGAGAAGCCGCCGAATAGCATCCTTAGCGAATTCCGTCTTGCTGCGGTAGCCATGCTTCCCCACAATCCTAGTTACTTCCTCGTCTAGCTCCCTCGGAATCTTGTAAACAGCATAGTCAGTCTCTTTCTCTTCCTTACCCATATAACTCACCATACATGGTTACTTGTAAGATTTTCTTAAGAAAATATAAAGCTTGTGTCAGCTAAACGAGGAGATCTAAACGCTTTCTAGGTCTGTAGCCTTCTCGCGGGGGCCTGTTTCTTCCATCATCTTCTCGAATCCATAAACATCCTTGTTTCTTTCAAGCGCCTCAGCTAGGGTCTCCTCACTTTTTTCGGGACTCTTCCATATGGCATCAAGCATTTCTCTGACCTCGTTCTCGTCTTTGGATATTCTGCAGACTTTCTGGACGGTGACTTTTTTGGAGCATCCCTTTTCGCGGAGTTTCTGATTGAAGTCTGCCCCCTTTAAGAGTTGTATGTTCATCCTCGCCGCGTAGGATGCTAGGCTGATGACCATCTCGTCCTTGAGCCTAACGGTTTCCTTGGGGTTGAAGGCGCCTCCGGCGAAAACTCCCACTATTCCTTGCTTGACCTGTCGACCGTCTGGCGTGTCTACGCCGAACTCCTTGCTCCAACGGAGGACATCTAAGAAGTCGTCTACATCCTCTTTGCTCACTAACCCCCATTTGCAGGAAAGCACATACGTGATGGGCGGCGCAAAAATTCCAGGCGTAACTTCCCAGACGCGATCCACCTCAGCATTCATCCTGCGACCGCCCACTCCTCTGAGTAGATGCAAGGTAATGCGCCTAGGGTCCATACGGTTGGTTCTGTGGTTTTGATTCCAGAAGCGGGCTCCCGTGGTGAAGCGGTCGATGAACCACTCTGTCACAGCCTCCCAGTTGTGGCCTATGCGATTGTCTTTACCCTTTGTCATGCGAATGTAGTTCATAGTCATGGTTGTGGCTGCTTTGAGGTCTTCCTCAGGCATGGAAGAGTGGTGATAGTATCGGTAGTTGTTGAAGAGCTTAACCTCTTTAAGGTCTGGGTACAGCTGCATCGCTCTGTTCACAGCGTGCTCAGCCTCGTGTTCAGTGCAGCCCAGCTTATTTTGTATGTATGGAAAGCCTACAAGCCTCCTAAGCGCTGAATGCTCAAGAATCATGTCCCTGACGCTGTGAATCCTCTCTATTATTGAGACGGAGGAAGCGCTCTCAGCCAAGGCTTTGTCGGTTCTTTGAATAGCCTCTTCAATAGCTTCTTTCCTAGCCTTATCAGGATCAAGCCACGTGATGAGATAGCCATTCTTGAAGGGGGTCTGCCGGTCATCCATCTTGTACCCTCTAACATAGACCAAGCCCTTCCTCTCAAACCTTCGAACGTTAGCCATGACGTCTCGAACCAGCACGCCCTTGTCCTTCAAGGCTTCAACAACCTGCGTGGAGAAAAAGGCCCCATCACCATGCTTCTCGATGAAGTCAAATATCATCTGAGCCTTGCTAAGATTTCCGCCGCCCCGCACATCAAGATACTTCTCATTATACTTCACGAACTCATGACCGCCTACGCGCACGGCTTCCTTTCCCTTAGGTCTGAGAAGGTAGAGGTGATAGGGCCTAGTGTTTTGAGCAATTCCACCCCGACCCTTGAAGATCCGTTCAGACTCGTACATGGGCTCCTTCGTCCGCAGAATCAGACCCTTCTTCCAACAAAGAAACAGCGCGCTGTAGACAGCCTTTCCGCTGAGCCCAGTAGCCTTCACGATTTCCCTCTGGCTTTTCGGCACATTCTCAGCGAGCTCAGCTAGAACCAAGCTCCTGGTAGAAACATTGGGCTTCATACATTAAACTATGCAACATGGGGAATTTAAACCTTGTTTCAAAATAGAAACCATACGAAAAATGAGAGGAAGAATAATAGGGACTCTTTACCCGAAATAAGCCTCATTTAATAGTCAAAAGGCGAAAGTTGAATGGCGGGCCCGCGGGGATTTGAACCCCGGTTCTCCGGCTTTCTTCCATTCGCGAGTGCCCGGAGGCTTGCGCGCCTTCTTGTCTTTTGGCTCGGCGCCTTAATCCGTACTGGGCTACGGGCCCGACAGAGCAGAGTTAAGCGTAACTGACATTAAATGTTACCGTATAACCAGCAGGTTCTGGTACAGTCTCAGCGTCTACTACCCCCCTTATTTATAGGTGGGCGGTTCTTGTAAGAGAGCAGTAGAATCAAAACACATCTTTATGTGGCTTCGTTCCAGATGCGTTCTATCGTGTCTCTCTTGGGCTTGTCAGCATGTTTGCGGATCTTTTCCAAGATCGATTCTCTGAATTCGTTTTCCTTTTTCAGCAAATCAGAAGTGTCCTTGGAGAATATAATGCGGCAATGCTTGACAAGACTCAGTTCTTTTCTGATTTGTTCCTCTGTGCTCGCTGCCTTGATTAGCCAATCCGCATAGCAATCCCGATACTGATCTAGGGTTTTGCAGTTCAAGAAGTTCTGTTTCGCTTGGAATAGTGTCTTGTCTCGTTCGTTCGCAGGGAGCAATGCTGCGGAAAACCCGTTCTCCTCTTTTTCATCTCTTAGCAAAACGAATAGTTTGCATTGATCACACTGATTGTTGCAATTTCTTACTTCCTCTGTGTCAAAAATAAAGCGCCAACAACCTCTCCAGTTATCGACGACTATATTTATGAACGTGTTGGGTTTCTTGCTTAGTCTTTTGAAAGCTTCTTGCGCACGATTCATGACTGGGTTTTGTTCGCTCATTCTCACCATTCTCTGTGGCCTCTACGACGTGGTCTGAGGCTTTCTATTTCTGATGAGCCAAGAAGTCTACATTCTTAAAAGTTTTCCTTCTGATAAAATCTTCTTTTACGTTACTTGGAGCAGAAATGAAGG
>Ga0172364_10004891_pt1 | contig 10659 bp, 10 predicted proteins | sample LakKivSesite10cm_FD_114545 | JGI IMG/M metagenome (GOLD analysis project Ga0172364, IMG submission 114545) | Sediment microbial communities from Lake Kivu, Rwanda - Sediment site 10cm | ecosystem: Environmental > Aquatic > Freshwater > Lake > Sediment | place: Rwanda: Western Province, Lake... | reverse complement strand
CTGCCCGCAAAACTGTAGCCTTAACGTCCTTCATATACTTGCTCACTCATTCTCGAAAGATTTTGAATTCCGTTGTCTCTCCTCTTCATCAGATAGGTGCATCTGCGATATTGCTTCTGTGTTATTAGCCCTTGGTGCCTTCTTGAACGTTACATTCACTTGACCAATCGGTGGAGCATCGATCTTCTTGCCATTTAGGAGTTCTTCTACGGTAAGAATTTGTAGACGTGGATAAAATCCTTTTCGCCATGGAGATTCATAGAATCTGGCGTTTGTCGCTTCGGCTTGCATCCGTTTTGTTGGTTTCTGCATGGAAATGAATACTCCTATCTCGGCGTTCTCACGTTCTATTACACTGCGCAAGTCTCGGACATCTTTTGGGCCCGTGTGCCCCGATTTCACAGAAAAGATGATCTGTTTGGTTTTGCCACCTTCTATCTCATCATGGAAATAGAGGCGCCCGTCGATACCTTCATCGGGACCTTTTTTCTTTTCGACCGGACGAGCTCCAACGAGACTCAGCGCCCAACACTCGAATTGGAATGGGTCCTCTTCTGCAAGTTGCTTTGCCCCGGCCATGTCCGTCGGTTCACCGATGACCTCATAAGTCTGGCATACTTTCTCCCCAAACGCATTCTGGAGACGGTGCTTCATGAGGTTAATAGCAAGATGAGTAATATCAATACCTATCCATCGTCTTCTTAGACGATGAGCTACTGCAATTGTCGTGCCGCATCCGCAGAACGGGTCAAGAACAGTATCACCCTCGTTGCTGCTGGCTTCAATAATGCGTTCGAGCAGTGCCTCGGGTTTTTGCGTGGGGTAACCAAGGCGTTCTTTAGCTGTTGAACCAATGTATGGAATTTGCCAAACATCACCTAACTTAACTCCTCTGTTTTCATCTTCTAAATAAACCTTGTATCTTTTCCCTTTGACGGTGTGCCATCGCCAGCGTCTTCCATCTGTGTCAACATACTTATAATCCTTTTTTATCCACTCACCATAGGGTTCATATTGAACGTTAAAAAAGTATTTATCAGATTTGGTATAACAAAGAAGAACGTCATGCAACTTTTGGAATCTTTTTGCTGTTGCTGTCCACCTGCGATAATGCCATACAACCTCGTTCCTGAAATTATTAGGCCCGAATACGGCGTCCATAAGAAGTCGAAGGTGAGCACTTGCTGTCTGGTCGCAATGCAAATAGATAGAACCTGTAGGTTTCAAGACACGCTGTAGTTCTACTAGACGTGGGGCCATCATTGACAGATATGCCATCATGTCATTTTCACCAAGGAATGTGCGAAATGCCCGCATAATCTTGGAAACCCTTTCTGGTCCACTCTCGACTACGTCCTGATACGTTTTTGCTGTTTCCTGGTCCCACCGCCAGGTATCCTCAAAGGCTTTGATCTGGGCTTTTGATCTGCTACCGTTGCGCTCCTCGAATAAGATGTTATACTCTTGATTGCTCTTAAATGGCGGATCTAGGTAAATAAGATCCAGAGTGTCAGCCTTTATGTACTGGCGAAGAATGTCAAGATTATCACCATAGTACAAAACGTTTTCGGCCATACCTTACCTCCGTCTGTTACCAGTCAAACGTTTTTTGCCAGGCTTTTTTCAGTGATGTTATATCGGCTTCGATAACGGTTTTGCTATCCTCTGATTTTATGACCAGCGTTTTCTGTTCAGTTATCTTTCCAATTTGCCCGAACGGTAGATTAACCATAATCTTGGTAAAGGCATCGCACTTTTCTGGCTCAACCTCCACCAGATACCGCGAATTTGACTCGCTGAAAAGTTGTGCATCTATCCGCGAGCAATCCTTGCTTTTCGGCAGGCCCTGCAGATCTATCTCTATGCCGAGTCCACCTGCAAAGGCCATTTCTGCAAGCGCGACAGCCACGCCGCCCTCAGAACAGTCGTGACAACTAACCACTAAGCCTCGGGCTATGGCAGTTGAAATCTTCTTGGCAATTCTTGGAGCGCTCTTGAGATCGACTTTCGGGATGTTGGCTCCGACCTCGCCGTGGATGTGATAGTAATGAGAGCCGCCCAATTCATTTTTAGTTTGGCCCACGATAAAGAGAAGATTGCCTGCTTTTTTTGCGTCCATTGTAACGCACTTGTTGACATCATCGACTATGGATATTGCACTTATAAGCAGTGTAGATGGGATAGAGATTGTTGTCCCATCTTCGCAGACAAACTCGTTGTTCAGCGAATCTTTGCCCGAAATGAATGGTGCTGCGAAGGCCATTGCCCCGTCGTAACAGGCCTGGGCTGCTCGCACTAATGAGCCAAACGTTTCCGGCTTTCTGCAATCGCCCCAGCAGAAATTATCCAATAGGGCAATCCTATCGGCACGTCCGCCTACAGAAATGAGATTTCTGATTGATTCGTCGATTCCAGCCAGAGCCATCCAGTAAGGGTCGATGTCGCCGTACATAGGATTCATCCCGCAACTAATGGCAAGGCCCTTATCAGAATTGAACTTGGGTTTTATCACCGCTGCGTCGCCGGGGCCATCGTTGTTGACGCCAATCAGTGGTTTGACCACAGAACCGCCCTGGACTTCGTGGTCGTACTGGCGGATGACCCATTCTTTGCTGGCAACATTGTAGCAGGATAGAATTCGCAAAAGCTCGTCGTTGTAATCAACTTTTTCAGGCAGGCTTGGCTCAGCTAAGCTGGGACTTTTCCAGACCGCTTTGCGGGAGTATTTTGGCAGACCTTCGTGCCAGAACTCCATATCGAGTTCGCCCACCAGTTCGCCGTTGTATTGCAATCTCAACTTTTTATCGCTGGTGAACTTGCCTATTACCGTTGACTGGACGTTCTCACCATCGAAGATTTTCTTTATGGCCTTTAGATTCTCCGGCTTGACGGCTACAACCATTCTCTCCTGGGCTTCGCTAATCCAGATTTCGGTATAGCATAATCCGGCGTATTTCAATGGGACTTTTTCCAGGTCGACCTCGACTCCCAGGTCTTTGCCCATTTCACCCACTGCGCCGCTTAATCCGCCAGCTCCGCAGTCGGCTACTGCCTCATAAAGTCCGGCATCGTTGGCCTGAAGCAGTACATCCAGCACCTTCTTTTCGGTTATTGGGTTGCCTATTTGCACCGCGTGGGAAAAGATAGTCTCGTGCTCGTGGGTCATTTGACCGCTGGAGAACGTCGCCCCGTGTATGCCGTCTCTACCGGTTCTACCGCCGACCACGACCACAAGATTCCCAGGGTGTGCATTGCCGAAGCATTTCTTTCTGTCAATCAAGCCAATGTTGCCGCAGTAGACCAGCGGATTGCCCAAGTACCTGTCATCAAAGTAAATTGCCCCATTGACGGTGGGTATTCCCATTCTATTGCCGTAGTCCCGCACGCCGGCGACCACACCTTTCATAATTCTTCTTGGATGCAGAACTCCTTTGGGGATTTCCTGGAGTTTTTTGTCGGGCGGCCCGAAGCAGAATATATCCGTGTTGGCGATGGGCTTTGCGCCGAGTCCGGTTGCCATCGGGTCACGAATCACGCCCCCGATGCCGGTAGCTGAGCCGCCATAAGGGTCGAGCGCCGAAGGATGGTTGTGCGTCTCAACCTTAAAGCAAACCGCCGAGTCCTCGTCAAATTCTACGACGCCGGAATTATCGACGAAAACAGATATGCACCAGGGCTTATTTAGTTCCTTAGTGGCCTTGAAAACGGTATCTTTTAGCAGGCTATCAAAATGTATCTGCTTGCCGTTGATGGACATATCGACCGCGCTTTTGAGAGTTTTATGGACGCAGTGTTCGCTCCAGGTCTGGGCAATGGCTTCCAACTCTACATCTGTGGGTTCTCGCCCGAGCTTCTGGTAGTATTTTTGGATGGTCTGCATCTCGACCAGGTTCAGGAACAGGTCCTTTTCTTTGCTAAGAGCGATCAGTCCTTTATCGTCAAGGCTGCGGATTGGCCAATGTACTATCCGCAGCTCGTATGGTTTCAGATGCGGGCTGGGTGGCTCGGCTTCGTTGCCAACCAGCACGACTTCTATGCAGTCGTTTGCCAGGATTTTTTTTGCAATCGTATCAGCCTGGCCTGGCGTAATATCGCCGAGCAGGACGTATTTTCGTGCGGTGCGCACATTGTTGGCTCTGACGCCCATATCGGCGATTGCCGCCATTACCGATTCGGCTACGGGGTCGGTGACGCCGCTTTTTAGATGCACCTCGATGAGGGCTATTTTTGCCTGGCTGGCCGGCGGGCTGCTTCTGCCTATATGATATTGTTCGCACACCTGGTCGGACAGGAGTTCTCTTGCCAGGCGCTCGGCAAAATTCTGGTCGAAATCCGCTTCAATTAAAAAGACTTTAGCAGATTGAACCGCCTGGACTGAGCTTATGCCCAGCTCTCTGATGTCTTCCAATACACTGCTGCCGTGCACGTCTGAAAAGCCCGGGCGGTTAAATACTTCAAAACGCCATTGCTTCACGATAGTGCTCCTCTACTTTCGTCAAGCGAATAATTCCATCCTCGTACTATTAGAGATTTCACACGGTTTGGAACTGCAGAGACGAAAGCTCTTGTGGTGTGGCACGTGAGCTGATGTCGAGGAATTCAACCCCGACGACATGGCCTTGGCTGTCAAAGTCAAGAATAACGCCAGGACGTACTTCCTCTGACTCAACCACTTTACTTTCATCAAGACGCAAATAAAGCGTGTCGCTTTCCTTATCAACCTTAAGCCTCATTGCTTACCTCTCAATCTTCGGTCGAAAAATGCTGTGATCGCTTTGTTGGGTACTGCATTGGTGTTAACAATGACTCTAAGCCATCGGTTTCCATGTCTTGCTATCTGTCGTAAGAAATGTCTCGTACCATCAGGACGGTCCTCAATCTTTTCCGGGTCAGTCAGAGTACGGTTGATCAGCGACATTGGAATCGAACGTTCCTTTAACATAGCTTTGAAATGTCGTGTGTATTGAAGCTCTGACTCTTTACCCATGATTACAAACCCTCGAGATAGATACTACGGGAAAGAAGCTGCAGCAAGCACGAAAGGCCACATTTATACGCTCCAGTCAGCCCACCGCTGCAAAATCTCTTTGGTTGGCTTGCATCTTTTGGTTATTGTTATCCAGTCATACTCATCGATGAGTTTTGGTACGGTATCGCTGGGGTTTAGCTCGATCAAGTTTCTCCCCTGCAGTTCTTTCAACAAATGTTCCGGTTCAAAGCCATGCTTTTTACATAACTCTTTGACTTTGTCGCGCATCGATTTAACAAAACCTGCATATGAGCCATTTACATCTGCTCTAAGGAATCTATCACGGATCCTCTTGTCCCACGGAATGAGAGCTTGTGGCTTTATCGCAAACAATATTTTTGTGGCAGTAGTATGGCCAATCCATTTTTTTCCGACAAGATCATTGTAAGCTTGATCAATAGAAGCCAAATCGCTGTCACACAAACTCCACAAGTTTTTGTCCCTGTCGGGAAGCTTATTCTTATTTTGCTTATACCAGGACTCCAACACTTTACTTTGCTCTTCAGTAATGCGGCGAATACCCCAAGTCCTTAACCATTTTATAAGAGCCTGCCGATGGCTGGGGTTGCTGAGGTCACAGTAGTAGTTAGTTTTTTCCCTAAGTTTTTCGTAGGTCTTTTTCGTATCTAAACCCCGATAAACAAAACATGCAAATGCTAATGCAGCGAGTGCCATAGTATACCCCCCTATATGAGTTCCTTCCTTTTTATTTTGTAGTTTATCAGCGTGTTGCGCTTATTTCTGGCTGCTTCCAGCAGCTTTTCTATTTGTGCTTTATTCTGGTTTTTGATGGCTTTCTTTAGTTTTGACAGTTCGGCGATGATTTTGTCAATACTCCTGATGGTGTTGCCGGCGTTTGTAAGCAGCACGTCGGTCCAGATGTTTGGCGGTCCCGATGCTATACGTGAAGTATCTAAGAAGCCCTTGCCGGCTAATTTCAGCTCTTCGCTCTTGTTGGCGTTTACCAATGCTACTGCTGTTACGTGCGGCAGATGACTTATGTTTGCCAGGATTCTGTCGTGCTCAGCCGGGCTCATTATATTGACCGAGCAGCCCAGGTCCGTCCAGAATCTCTTAAGCGTTTGCACCGCCCGGCGATTGGTCTTTTTGGTGGTTGTCAAAATGCACGTAGATAGGTCAAATAGATCGGGTCTGGCGAATTCGATGCTCCGCTGTTCTGAACCGGCAATCGGGTGGGAGCCGACATAGTGGACTGCCTTGGGCAGTAGCTTGTTTGCCCAGCGGTGGGGCAGCGCCTTTGTCGAGCCAATGTCAGTGACGATACTGCCGGGCGGCAGGGCGGCCCCAATTTCACCGAAGATTTGCTCAAACGTACCTATCGGCGTGGCCACAATGACAAGGTCTGCGTCTGCCACGCTCTGGCGGAGGTCGTCCACGATTTTGTTCGCCACCGCCAGCCGTCTTGCTCGCCGTCGGGTAGAGGCTCGGTGCGTGTAGCCTACCACTGTAATTGCGGGCAGCCGGCGCGAAATCGCCAGTGCTACAGAACCTCCCAGCAAGCCCATGCCTATGACGGTTATTTGCCTTAAGTCCTTCAAAATAAAGACCTTATGCGCATAAGCGCGAACTGATTTCCGCTATAAGGTATAGCAAAGGCAGTCTGGATGTCAATTTTTTTATTTGATTTCCACCGGCAAAGTGGTAACATTTTGCACCTAATAGACAAGAGCCCACGATCATGGGCAGAATAATGCCGTCCCGCACTCTGTATGGGCAGTTTTTTTGTGGGTATCTCGTGCCCGTCAAGTCCCACAGCTTCTTGTGAAGCAGAGCGGGAGTGGGCAGTTAAAACAGCTAGTCGACGACAAAATATGCCGAGTACCGAAAACCGAATAACTGCCGGTGATTATTTGGATTTTGAACAGATAGTGGCTGACCTCGACCGTCAGATGAATGAGCTGCGAAAGCTCAGTTCGGTCAAAGGCATTGACTACTCTGCGGAGATTCGCCAGCTTCAGCGGGAGCAGGTCGCTGAACTAAAGCGGATTTATTCGAATCTGACGGCCTGGCAGACGGTCCAGGTCGCACGACATCCCAAAAGACCTATGTTGGCGGATTACCTTGAGCTAATGGTAAAAGATTTTCGTGAACTGCACGGCGATAGATGCTTCGGCGACGACCGGGCAATTATTACCGGGCTTGGCCAGGTTGCCAGAGACAAGGTACTGATTGTCGGCCAAAACAAAGGCAAAACGACTAAAGAAAAAGTGGCCTGTAATTTCGGCTGCCCCAACCCTGAGGGCTACCGCAAGGCGATAGCCAAGATGAAATTCGCTGAGAAGTATGGCATTCCGGTCGTCACATTGATTGACACGCCGGGCGCCTATCCTGGGATCGGTGCTGAAGAGCGGGGACAGGCCCAGGCGATAGCAGTGAATCTCACTGAAATGTCTCGCCTGAAGGTGCCGATAATCTGCATCTGCATCGGCGAGGGCGGCTCAGGTGGAGCGCTGGGCATAGGCGTAGGTGACAAGATGGCAATGCTGGAATTTGCATACTACTCGGTCATATCACCTGAGGGCTGCGCAGCGATTCTCTGGCGTGACGGTTCACAGGCTGCCGACGCCGCCCAGGCCCTTAAGTTGACCAGTAAAGATTTGTACAAGCTGGAACTGATCGATGCGATTATCCCGGAGCCGCTCGGCGGGGCACACCGCAATGTTCACGATACCGTCTATAATGTTGAGCGGTATATTGCCAGGACCCTGGCAGACCTTAAACGCACAAAGATCGAGAATCTGCTGGAAAGCAGATATAAGAAACTGCGCTCAATGGGCAGTAGTTGTGTGAATAATCGCAGGAGGCTACGCGTAAGTGCAGTTCGGATAAGCGCCGTGGCCAAAGCTGTCTCGGCCAAGTCAAGGTCATTATCTGCTAAAGTATGACCACGCCAGCAGTTAGTTGTGATTGCCTTCCAGATGTATTGTTGTAGCGTTTTTGGAAAGGGGACCAATTATGTCACTTGAGAAACAGACCTCAGAAGGAGAAAAATCCAGCCACGCATCGGGCAAAGATAAGCAGGTACTTACCAGACGAGACTTTATCGGGACGGTGGCAGCAGTAGGTGCTATGGGCTTAGCTGGCTGCACAGCTAACAATAAGCAGCCGAAGCAAGAGGAATCCGAAATGCCTATATGGAGTGGAAGCCTAACGCCTACAGTAAAGCGAACTTCCAGCAGCCTAAAGAAGGATAAATTTAATATGATTGTGATAATCGCCGACACCTTCAGGGCCGACCACCTCGGCTGCTATGGAAGCACTCGCGTGAAGACGCCGTACCTTGATGAACTTGCCAAGCAGAGCGTCGTTTTTGCCAACGCTTCTGCCGAGGGTCTGCCTACTATTCCCTGCCGACGAGTGTACCACACCGGAAAGAGCGTCCTTCCTGAATCTAAGTGGCAGCCCCTTGCTACCAGCGATGTCACTTTTGCGGAGGTCCTCAGCAAGCATGGCTTTACGACCGGCTTTATCGTCGATACGTATCATTATTTTAAGCCCGACTATAATTTCCATCGCGGGTATGATTCCTGGCAGTGGGTCCGCGGACAGGAAACCGATAGGTTCAAGAGCGGCCCAAAAGAAAAATTCGACCCAAAAAAACACATGCCCGCTCACCTGTGGAACGAGCAATATGACAAAAACATGCGCCAGTACCTGATGAACACGCAGGATAGAAAAGGCGAGGAGGATTACTTTTGTGCCAGTTCGTGTAAGGCAGCTATGAGTTGGCTCCAGCAGAATATAAATAATAAGCCCTTTATGCTCTGGATTGACATGTTTGACCCTCACGAGCCGTGGGATGCACCGCCGAGATTCCAGAAGATGTATCGGGCTGAGTATCCTTACCAGAGATACTTATTCGGCTACGGCGTCAGGATCCAGGACATCCGGCCCGACGACTTGCCTGTTATCAAAGACCTTTACGCTGCGGAAGTGACATTCAGTGATTATTGTATTGGCCAACTTCTAAAAAGCGTTGAACAGATGGGCTTGATGGACGATACAATCATAGTTTTCTCTACAGACCACGGCACTCACCTCGGCGAAGAAGGTTGTGTGCAGAAAACTCCTGGCCTTCTTAATGCCTGTGTCACTTATATTCCATTGATTGTAAGGCATCCCGATACGAAATTTGCAGGCAAACGTGTTGATGGTTTGGTCAGCGCTATTGATTTTATGCCCACTTTCCTGGCTCTGCTCGGAGTCGAAGATTATAAAAATATGGACGGCCAGAATATGTGGAAGCTGGCTACTGGCGAATTTCCTGCAATACACGACAATGTGTACACAGTTTTTCAAAGATTTGGTGCCATCCACAATTTGGATTGGCACTATTTCCAGAATATAGCCGGCAAAGACCATGGTAAGGGTCCCTGCCTTTACAATCTAAGGAACGATCCAAAGCAAACCAAAAACGTTATTAAAGAATTTCCAGACGAGGCGAGAAATCTCAGAAAGCTCTTGCAAGACCATCTCAAAATTGAGATTCCTGCTGTGGAATCAGGCTAGGCCTAAGGTCTGGCCACCGTTTGCGTACTGCTTTGAACGTTTCTGATTTCGATGTGCAGGTTTCGTTGATGTTGGCCAGCTATCGGCAGTGTAGCAGTCAGGTTTTGGTCATTTGTCTGACGCATCTGTTGCATTTTCATCTGTGCATCGGCGACCACAGCCATATCCGCAGCTACAAGGCGCGCGTTGTTCTCAATGGCGATGTTTGCGCTGCGTAGCTCCTGCTGGTTCTGCTCTATATGCGGGGTGATACAACCTATTTGATGAGTGTTTTGTTCAATCATCGCCTGCAATTTGAACTTGTTCTGTTCAATCTGGGCCGATTGCTTACCACAGCCGACTAAAACTAAGCTCATCACAACTATTACCTCGCCCAAAGCGCCTCTGACAGCCGGTCCTTTTCCCTTAAGTGTGCTTTTGCCTCTCATTTTTGACCCCTTTCTTCATGGCGCTAAAACCTGCCACACAAGAGATAGCAATCTACACGTTTTTAACTTTTCTCGGGTCTTGACCTTCTTCGATAGCTGTTATTTTTTTTACTCTTCTTTGATGTCTTCCTCCACTAAACTCGGTATTGAGCCAGACTTCAACGATTTTTCGCAGCAATACCTGTCCGATTTGGTCGCCTGAGACGCAAAGAACGTTTGCGTCGTTGTGGTCGCGTGATATCTGAGCGCTTAGTTCATCGTGGCAAAGCGCGGCTCTGATTCCCTTTATTTTGTTTGCGGCTATACTCATTCCCAGGCCGGTTGCGCAGACCAGGATAGCCCTGTCGGCTTCTTTTTTCGACACCGCTGTTGCCGCCGCATAAGCGAAGTCGGGGTAATCAACCGGATTATTGTCATTGGTTCCAACATCAGTACAATCATGTCCCAGTTCAGTGACTATAGCCTTGATTAGTTGTTTCGCCTCGAAACCGCGGTGGTCGCTTCCTACAGCTATCTTCATATCATTATCTCGTCAATTCTTTTCTTAACCGCCTTTTCTATCAAATCCGCGCAGTTGTTGAAGAACTCTTGTGACTGACCAATCGGATCAGGAATTTCCTCATTTTCTGCCAACAAAGTACACTTATTTGTAGCTGCTGGCCTCATAGCCTT
>Ga0172364_10004889_pt1 | contig 10660 bp, 9 predicted proteins | sample LakKivSesite10cm_FD_114545 | JGI IMG/M metagenome (GOLD analysis project Ga0172364, IMG submission 114545) | Sediment microbial communities from Lake Kivu, Rwanda - Sediment site 10cm | ecosystem: Environmental > Aquatic > Freshwater > Lake > Sediment | place: Rwanda: Western Province, Lake Kivu... | reverse complement strand
GAGAAGGGGGAGAAGAACATAGAAAGAACACCGTGCATGGTAGAGGGCATCACAGATCACATTTGGAACTGGAAGGAATTATTGATGTTCAAGGTAAGCCATGAAATTTAGGACATTACCAAATTTTCCCCCCTGGTAACCCACGAAAAATCCTCACCACATACTTTGGTTTCGACATTTAATTCTGGTGAGAGGAAATATACGGTAATATCTCCGTTTAGACCTGTAACTCGATAATTACCTTCAACCAGCTTATCCTCATAGCGACTTGAATCGAAGGATCCTGTAAATGATATGATTATATTACTACCTTCCCAAATGCTGTTTATCGTTCCAGATGGTATTATGTATTCGTTTTCCATTAATGAAAGGTTCCAGCTTTCATTTAGGAAAATTAGATTTTTCTCCCCAATTATCACGAATCCATTATTGCCCACATATTTCCCTTCTTCAGGACTCACGCCCGCCTGTGCGGGTGCACAGAACGCGCAGCATGCAAGCAGAATAACAGCAACTGCAATAACCCACCGCGAGATGCACCTGAGGTTCGCCATCTTCACTTCCGCTCAGTTACCCTTCTATCGAACCTACACCTATATATAATAGTAGGATATAATAGTAGGCTCAACCTATGGGTAAATGCTCTATGTTTTGAGGCGTACTAGGGATCAAGAGCAATGAGGCGAACGGGAAATATCCTTTCAGTAGCAGCTGTAACAGTTCTCATACTCACGGTGGCTTCGCCACTCATCCTGGCTGAGGAGATTCGTATTGATAGTCTTGGTACCTCGCAGATCGGGAAAGAGGTAACCATCTCGGGGGTGGTCATTGCGATCGCCAGTAACGTCGAGCCGTCAAAGGAGGTCAGTGTCGGCATCCAGACCTTCGAGCCGGGCGATACGGGCGTGATCACCATCGATGACGGCACGGATTCGATCCAGGTCAGCTGTGCTCCGGCGCTCTTAAGCACGTTTTATAAAGGGCAGAGGGTACTGGTCTCGGGCATCTACGCCGGCATGGGCCTGATCCACGCGGATACCGTGAGCGTGGATGCAGAGGTAGGCTACCGGGATGTGACAATCAAGGAACTCAAAGACTTCCCCGGATATTACTTTGATCAATCAGTCCGCATTCGTCGCGGCGCTATCACGCGCATCGTGCTCACCGCGGGCAAGACTGAGCTAGAAGTCGAGGATGATACGGGCACACTAACGGTGGATTACGGTGCGGAGCTCAAGAACGTCTCGGTCGGTGACGAGGTAGGTGTCGAGGGGAAGTTCTACCGGAACAAGCTCTTCGCGTTTACCGTGAGCACCGCTGCGGCTGAGCCTGAAGTGACACCGGAGCCGAGTCCGACGCCGAGCCCGACCTCAACCCCAACGCCAACACCAACACCGACCGCTACACCGAATCCAACCGCGACACCTCAGCCAGCAGCGAAACTCGGTATGCCGATCTATCTCTCCGCGATCATCATCGCGGGGGTGGCGATCATCGGCTCGCTGCTTGCTCTGAAGGTGCGAGAATTGCTCATACTCAGACGCTATGGTAAATAACAACCGCTTGAAACTGCGGCTCAAGACGGACAAGAAGCTCGAGGAGCCGAAGGTAAAGGATGAACGAGCTGTGGCGAGGAAGCAGATGCTGCGGGCTGTTGGCGAAGTGAAACGCATCGACCAGGCGGAGAAGCTGCAGCAGAGAATCGTGGCGAAGAAGCAGCAGACGCTCGCGAAAGCTGAGCAATCCGGGGACGCAAACGCGATCGCGAAGGCACGAGCAGCGGCGGAAGAGGCGCTGGCTGTATTGCAGAAGATCCAGACGAGCAAGCGAGCGGCAGAGGCTGATTTGAGGCGGGCGATCGCCGCGCTGAAAGGCGAGGTCGTCGAACCGCGCGCAACTGACCTTGAGGGAACAGCGGCCCTCTCCAGTGCGAGCAAAGACGTGGAAAGCGCGCTGCCATCGGAGCCGGCGCGCGGCTACGACAGCGAGAGCTGGCTGACCGAGCTGCAGAAAAGCGCAGATTACGTGGAGTTGTACCCTGTGAATGCGCCATTTGCATACGTGGTGATCCAGGCCACTAGCCCGCCGAAATATGCCGTGCACGAGGTGCCCCTTACCGAGGGCGAGCAGGAGTTCCTGAAGGAGATCAAAACGTATCTCTACGAGACGTTGGATATCAGCTTTTCCGGGTTAGTGAAGCCTGATGAGTTCCTTCGAGAGCGGGTGAAGGAGGTCGTTTTGAAGTTTAACCTGGAAGGAGCGCTGAGCCCTGCGAGTATAGACAAGATCATGTACTACATTACGCGCGACTTCGTCGGCTACGGGCGGTTAGATCCGCTGATCAGGGACAAAATGGCCGAGGATATCTCCGCAGACGGGCCGGACATTCCGCTCTACGTCTATCACCGCAATTACAGCTCGATCGAGACGGATATCGTCTTTACGAAGGACGAGTTAAACGCGCTTATTTACCGGCTCTCGCAGCGCTCCGGGCGGCATATCTCGATGGCCAGGCCGCTCCTTGACGCGTCGCTCCCAAACCATGATCGCTTGCAGTTGAGCATCGGTGCCGAGGTAACGACGCGCGGGTCGACCTTTACGATCCGGAAGTTCAGGGAGGTGCCCTTCTCGCCGATCAACCTGGTGGTACACGGGACGTTCTCCTTGGAGATGATGGCGTATCTCTGGATGGCCGTGGAGCATGGCGCGAACATCCTGATCGCCGGCGGTACGGCTTCGGGTAAGACCACGGTGCTCAACGCCGTCGCGATGTTCATCCCGCCGGAGTGCAAAATTGTCTCGATCGAGGATACACGCGAGATCAATTTGCTGCACCAGAACTGGATCCCCGCGGTGACGCGCCAGGTGGAAGAGGGCGGCCACGCTATAGAGATGTACGACTTGCTCAGGACCGCGCTCAGGCAGCGGCCGGAGTATGTGCTGGTGGGTGAGGTGCGCGGCGTGGAGGCGCACACGCTCTTTCAAGCGATGGCGACCGGGCACATCACCATGTCCACGATGCATGCGGAATCGGCCGATACGGTGGTCAAGCGGTTGACCAAACATCCGATTGACGTCCCGCTCATGCTCCTCGACAGCCTGGATATCATCGCGATCCAGCGGCAGGTGAAGGTGGGAGACCGGAGCGTGCGGCGCTGCACGAAGATCCTCGAGGTAACGGGGATCGATTTCGAGGAGGAGACCTTGAAGACGAACGAGCTCTTCGTCTGGCGGCCTGATACCTTCGAGTTCACCGGCGAATCGAAACTCTTTGTGAAGATCATGGAGAAGCTGAATATCAGCGAGGATGAACTGATCGCGGAGTTTGCACGGCGGCACCGGATTTTAGATGCAATGCAGCAGCGGGGAATGGATGACTTCCAGTCGCTCAACCGGGTGTTACTGGACTACAGTATCGATCCTGAAGCGACGGAGAAGCGGATCGTGGTGGAAGAGTACGAGGAGCGATGAATGAGCACCGAAGGAGAAGCGGTAGCGCGCGAGGGGCTTGCATCGGAGCTCTTCCGTGGCTTCTTCCAGGCGCGCCGGGAGAAGTACACGAAATTACGTGAGAACCTGCTCAAGGCGCGGATCTTCGTGCCCGTGGAGCGGTGGTTATCCCGGGCGGTCTTCTATTCGCTCATTGCCGCCGCGAGCGCAGGAGCGATTTACATCCTCATGAAGTTCCTCGTCCTCTCGTTGATTGCGGAGTTTTCACTCAACACGACCGAGCTCGTTCTGAGTTTCCTCTTCGCGCTGGGCACCTTTGGGGCTTCCTACACGGGATTCTCGGTTTACCCGCGGGTGCGGGCCTGGGAGCGGAAGGGTGCGATCGATCTCAACCTCCCGTACGCTATTGGCTACATCTCCGCAATGGCTTCGATCGGTGTTTACCCCTACTCGATCTTCAAGAAGCTCGCCGGAGCTGAGGAGACGTATGGCGAGGTGAGCAAGGAGGTGCAGCTTCTGGTGCGGGATGTGGAATTCCTGGGCTTCGATTTCATCACCGCACTCAAGAAGCTCACCGCCACCACGCCGTCCATACACATGCGGGCGTTCCTGCAGGGCGCGGTCACCACCGCCCTTTCTGGCGGCGAAATGGGCTCGTACTTCGTGCGCACCGCGGAGGAGTACATGGAAGAGCGGCGGAAGAAATACCAGGATTTCATCGAAACGCTGGGCCTCTTCGCGGAGTTCTATGTGATCGGTCTGGTTGCCTCACCACTCCTGCTCGTCGTGGTCTTATCGATCATGGCCTTCCTCGGTGGCGCGTCTCTTGCGGGGCTGGCAGCAATCATCTATCTCATTATCCCGCTCGGGTCCGCGGCATTCATCTTCTTGATCGGATCGTTATCGGAGTGATCAGAATATGGCGGATGATAAGCTACTAACGGCGATTGAACGGAGTCGGAAGGGCCGGAAATTCGCCCAGATCTTGCGCGACCCAATAAGCCTCATCAGGGAGAAACCGCTGCGACTGGGGTACATCTCCGGCACTATCGGTGGCTGCCTGATGTTCCTCTCGTACCTCTACGCGTGGGAATTTGTGGCGCCGTACGATGCGTACATTCTCGCAGGCATCCTCTCGGTCGTCCCTCCGGCCTACTACCTCTATGCGGAGCAGAAACGGGTGAGGAAGGCGGACGACGAATTCCCCGGTCTACTTCGCGATCTCGCGCAGGCGAAACGTGCGGGGCTCACCCTGATCGATGCCTTTACGCTCACCGCGGAGGGCAATTACGGGGTGCTGACGAAGGGGCTGAGGACGCTCGCGTACCACCTCACCTGGGGCGTCTCCTTCGAGGATGCACTCCAGCTGTTCGCCAAGCGGTATCCCACCAGGATCATCAAGCGATCGGTAAAGATCATTATCGAAGGGTACGAAGTGGGCGGCGACGTCGGCGAGATTCTGAATGTCGCCGCTAACGACGTGATGGAGTTGCGTACGCTGGAGAAGCGGCGCGTCTCGGATATGGGGCAGTACGTAATCATCTGCTACGTTACCTTCTTCGTCTTTCTGGGTGTCTTGATCGTGCTCTACCAGTCGTTCATTCCGATGATGGTTGAAGCCGGGGAGAAGTTAGCAGGCACGGGTATGGGCAGCTCCTTCATAGCTCGCATCGATGCGACCCGCATGAAGATGCTCTTCTTCCACTGCGGGATCATCCAGGGTATCTGCTCGGGTTTGGTAGCCGGGAAGCTGGGTGAAGGTCGCGTTATCGCCGGGCTGAAGCACGCGACGGTCTTAGCCTTAGCCACGTTCATCGTCTTCGCTCTCATGAAATTCATCCCACCGATGACCGCGCCCCTCTAACTCGCTCCAGCCCCGTGCTCGGTTCGGTGCGGGAAAGCAGCTACAAACTCACACGGGCATCGTGCGTAGCACCTGACGAATCAAGTAACCCGAAGATCCTTAAAATGGAGTGTTATCTCTCGTTTCGCGGATGCCGTGGAGTCAGCCGCGTGGAGCACGTTGCGCTGGATGTCAAGTCCGTAGTCGCCGCGTATACTCCCCGGCTTCGCTTCTTTCGGGTTGGTCGAACCGGCTATCTCCCGGGCTCGATTGATCGCATCCTCACCCTCGAGCACGAGCAAAACCGTTGGCCCTGAGATCATATAGGTGACCAGCGACTCGTAGAACTCCTTGCCACGATGCTCCTGATACTGCGCTTCCGCCACCTCCCTGCTGAGCTGATCGAGCCGCAAGCCCAGGATTCTGAATCCGCGCTTCTCAAATCGCCCAATGACCTCGCCGACCAGCCCGCGTTCGACGCTGCCAGGCTTAATCATCAGAAACGTCCGTTCTTTTGCCATGCTGCCCACCTCACTTCCCGCTCGTGCACCCGCTGTGAAGGCGACACACTGCTTCGCATGCTCGGCAGGGGGACCTCAGGGGTGAGAGATTATACGTTGAGTATGGCGCTTTAAGAAGCCTGAGGGTCGTCCTGCGATATAGAGGTACACGCGAAACCCACTCGCGCGCGAGGCGATCAACAATAGCTCCGACACCACTCCACGTTTCGCCGCAGCTCATCATAATCCATCTCCGCACGTTCCCGGTCCTTCCAGAAGGTCTCGAGCAGGAGATACTGGCAGGAGGTCGAATGATGAAGGAGCTCGAGCACCGCGCGGAGGTCCACCTCACCCTTACCGAGCGCTAGATGGTCGCGATTACCGCTACGGGCGTAATCATGGAGGTGCGCTACCAGTACCTTCGACCCGCACCGCTCTACCCAGGGGGTGAGGTGCTCGAGGAGATGCCCTCGCGCGCATCGTGAGCGAGCATGGCACTCCTCTGCCTTGATCGCGTGCCCGATATCGAACGTGAAGTGCAGCTGCGGATAGTAGCGCGTTAAAGCGTCGAGGAGCAGCTGCGCACGGTCGAACGGCACGAGATCGTTCTCCACGGTGGGTGGTACGCCGAATTCGGCGGCAGCTCGCGTGATCGCGTCGCAGCGTGCCAGCCCTTTCTGGTGGATCTCCTCGTGCACGTCCGCGAGCTTGAAGGTGGGCACGCGAGGATGGATGTGGAAGTTGTAGTAGATCGAGCGAGGCTGAAACGCCGCGGCGAAGGCCATGCACTGCCGCAGCACGTGCAGGCTCGCCTCCGCGAGCTCATCCCGGGGATGTGTCACGGGCGTATCGAGCGGTGAATGGAAGCCGATCTTCAGGTCGAACTCCTCCAGGAGCCATGCCAGCTCGCGCTGCTCCGCGGCTCGCATCGAGCCGGGTAGCGGATAATCCAGCGAGAACTCGAAATACTCGAGCCCAAGCTTAGAGAGCGCTTCGATCGTTTCCTTAAAAGGCCTGTTCCCGTACCAGACCGGCGCACCGAGCAGCATGCTCATCTTCTCTCTCCCCACTGACAGGCCACGACCTACCCGTCTACTGCTCCCTTTCTTTTCGCTTCACGAGCAAGGTTAAGCCGTCACGAGCCACGATCTCTACTCTCGCGCCTTCCTGGATCCGTTCCGCTCCGGCTGCCGTTCGCGCGTTCCAGATCTCGCCCCGGATTTTGATCGTGCCCTCATCCTCAGTGATCGCGGTCTCGGCCCTTGTCACCCTCCCGATGAGCTCCTCACCGCCCACCTTCGCCTTTCGCTTCCGCACTTTCAATACCGCGCCGACGGCGAAGAAGAAGAAGGCGGCGGAGGCCACCGCGACGCCGAGGACCGTGAGGACGAACCCTTCGAACCAGCCTGATTCCGGGCCGACGAGGAACGGCTCTTTCGGCAAGATCAGGGCGCCGATGATCAGGCAGATCGCGCCGCCGGTCGTGAGTATCCCGAAGGTGGGTGTGAGCGCCTCGGCAATGAAGAGGAGGACGGCAACGATGATCAGGAGCACCCCGAAGACGTTCACCTCGAAGAGCCCGAGGCCGTAGAGCGACAGGACGAGGCAGATCGCACCGATCATCTCCGGTACGTAGGTGCCGGGCGACATAAACCCGAAGATCAGCCCGTAAATGCCCACGAGGAGCAGAATGACCGCGATCTGGGGATCGCTCAGCGTCTCTAAGAGCGATGAGCGGATCGTCTTCGCCTTCACCTGCAATCGCGCGTCCTTCGTTGCCAGCGTCCGGTTCTCGCCCGCGATCGTGACCACCATGCCATCGAGCTTCGTTAAGAGATCCGAGTCATCCTCCGCGATGAGGTCAATGATGCCCCGCTCCAGGGCGAGCTGCTCGTTGAGCACGTCATTATCCGTGACGAAGCGTTTGGCCTGCGTTGCGTTGCGGCCCCGGGCGGCGGCGATGCTCTCCATGTGGCCGGCGTAGAAGTTGATCGTCTTATTATCCGCCGGTTGCCGGCCTTCGAGCCCGATCTCAACGGGCATCGCGGCGCCGGTGGTCGTGCCAGGTGCCATCGCGGCGATCGTGCCTGAGACGAGGATGAACGAGCCAGCAGATGCCGCGATCGCGCCTCTTGGTGCGACGTAGGTGATCACCGGCACGTCTAAATTCAGGATCGCCTCGGTGATCTTGAGCGTGGAGCTGACGAGCCCGCCGGGTGTATCAAGCTCAACCAGAACGGCCTCGGCACCCTCGCGCTCAGCCTCCTCCAGGCCTTCAATGAGATCCAGGGCGGTTCCCTCGGTGATTGTGCCCTCGATCTTCACGACGTACACGACGTGGCCGCCGTCTGCTGCTCCCCCGTATGTAGCCAGCACAGCCCCTAGGATTGCGAGGCTAAGGAGGGCAAAAAGACACACCTGAAGATCTCTCGTGGCCATCGATCTGTAAACTCCCGGTAGGTATACGCGATACTTCGATTAAAGCCCGCTGGACAATTAAAGCTTCGCATGGCCGCGAGCAGCTGTGAGAAGATCGTCGTGGCCGCGGCGGTTTTCCCGAGCCATCATCCGGTAGCCATTTACACCGAGCAACTAATGTATGAAGCAAGGAGAGCGGGGAAGATGAGTGACAAATCAGATGATCTCCTCGAGGACGCGGAGAACTTTACTGAGGAGGCGATACGAGAGCTCAAACGTGCGGAAAAGGAAAAAAATACCATTCTTATCAGAGATGCATGCGAAAAAGGGTGGAATGCGATAATACAGGCCACAAATGCGTTGTTCCTCAAGAAGAATCTACCGCTCGCGAGAAGCCATTGGGAACGTCGTAAACGATTGGAAGAGTTGGAACGCGTAGATCCTTAAGTAGCGAATTTAGGCTTGATGGACCGATTTTCCGCCCGAGACCATCACCTCCACGAGCAGGGGTTCTATGAAGGAATCCTTGACCTCACCACGGTGAAAATAGAGCTCAAGAAAGTTGAGAGGTACGTCAACGACGTAAAAAGCTTGTAGTGGTAAATAGAACCCCGCGATATGACTTAGCTATCTCCTGACCAGAGGAACTTTAAAAGTATGAATCCACTGAATACAGTAAAAGGGATGGTAAAAAGGAGCGTAAATAAATGAGGTGGCCACCAAAGAAGAGGTAACGTTGGAGCTACTGCACAAAGACTTGGAAATCGTAAAGAAGGATTTACGGGAGATAAAAAAGCATATGGTTGATATATACAGTGTAATGACGGAAGACGACTATGCGGCATTGCAGGAATATAACATAGAAAAATCAAATGGTTTATTCAGAGCTCTAGTAGGAGATTATAGGATACTTTATGAAATTGATTATGGGAACAGCTTGCCAGATATAATAAAATTTGATAAAAGGCCAAGGGTTTACGATTGAACTGTAACGAATTTTTAGTTCTTCTTTTGATAAACCCTTTCGTTTCAAGAAAAGGTTTTTTCACATGTAATCGCTCAGTGCCTTCTGCTTCGCTTCGCTGACGGGGAAGAGCGATTGCACATCCCGGTCTAACAGCTCCAGCCGCTGCCTCGTATACGCCGAGAGGTTGTACTCGGCCGCGATGCGCATGGAGACGTCGAGATACTTCTTGATGCTGGCCGCGTGCACGGTCGGCTGGATCTTGCTGCCGCACTTCGTGCAGACGCCGCTCAGCGGTATTCGCCTGAACTTGGCGTTACATCTGCTGCAGCGCATCTGCTGCGAGCCGAACGCGCGGAGATTGCCCTTGATGTCGCGCAGGAAATGGTTCTCGATCACGTTCTCCGCGACTTCGCGCGCATTCACCGCACGGATCAGCTTCGCCAGTCGCAGCTGCGCCTCCATCTTCTCCACCATCGTCTCCAGCTCCTTATAGAGCGAATTCAACGGCCCGGCCGCGATATCCGTGGTCTCGTGTGTGTATCCAAACCCATACACATCTCGTGGCGTCTCGATCTTGCTCGCCGCGGTCTCGATCTCCACCTCTTTGGGATGCTTGCCCGCGCTCGCTGCCTCATAGAAGGCCAGCGGATAGTCGCGTGCGGTTGATACGTTATGTGCCTCTTTATCCACCTCCTTCGGGTTGATGAACGGGATAAGCACGAGCGGCGCGTCCATCTTGCCCCCGCGTTTCTCCGGCAAAAAGGAGAGCGAGAAATTGAGTAGCGCATCCAGCAGGAGCAGGACGGAATCTTCGTCGCCATCGCAGTTAGCGCTGAGCACAAAGTTGTTGAGTAAAAAATTGTGATGATCTTCAACTTCAAGATCGTATAAGAACTCGAAGTCTGAGCGAATTGTTTTTAGCTCCTTTATCTCGTCCAGGATACAATCCCCGAAGGGAATGCCGCGAGCTCTCCCCTCCTTTGCAAGGGCTGAGGCCAATGCTTCATTCTTGCGCTGCACGAGAAAACCTAGTGATTCGCTGAATTTCCGCGCGTAGCTTGATCTCATAGAAAGGTAATACTGATGAAAAACTGGCCGTTCACCTTTCTGCTCATAGAATCGCCGTGCCGCACCGCCAGCAGGTCTCCGTTCGTACCGCAAGCGGTAGAAGATGCCAAATCGGAGCAACTGCAAGCCAATATCCTGCAGGAGTTGCGCGCTCACCGAGGAGCACGTGACCGTGAGTCTGTTCTTCTCTACCGAGCCATCGCCCGAGAAATACGCACGCAGCAGCCACTTCATCTGCTCGCGCGGTAGATTACCCAGCAGTGCGGGAATTCGCTTCTCCCTTGCTCGTGCACCAAGCCGGAAGACATTGATAAATAGATGGTAGAGGAGCCGATGTGAGATGGTAAGCACCCCGCCTTGCCTGCTCGGAACAATCCCAAAAACGTCCCGAACGCACTCGTCCATATCATCCAG
>Ga0172364_10004887_pt1 | contig 10661 bp, 10 predicted proteins | sample LakKivSesite10cm_FD_114545 | JGI IMG/M metagenome (GOLD analysis project Ga0172364, IMG submission 114545) | Sediment microbial communities from Lake Kivu, Rwanda - Sediment site 10cm | ecosystem: Environmental > Aquatic > Freshwater > Lake > Sediment | place: Rwanda: Western Province, Lake... | reverse complement strand
GAAACCACTAGAGTAATCTGTATCACCTGCCCTATGGGCTGCTCTCTAGAAGTTACGCATGAAGGGAAGACCGTCACCAAGGTTACAGGTAACCAGTGCAAGAAGGGCTTGAGCTACGCTGAAGCTGAGATCAGCGATCCGCGGCGAATGGTGACCAGCACAGTGAGGGTGCTGGGTGGGGTGCACCCGTTGGTTCCTGTATACACTGCTGCCCCCATCCCTAAGCCGCTGATCTTTGACTTGCTGGCTGCATTGCGCCGGGTACAGCTACAAGCCCCTGTGCAAATGGGCCAGGTGGTATTGGAGAATGCTCTGGGCACGGGCATAGATGTCTTAGCCAGTCGGGATCTGCCGATGGCTTAAGGGGGCTACTTTTCGTGGTTCTCTCCTTGGCAAGGTTGGGCGCTCAGCGGATGCAAGGACTACAGCCGTCGCACGAAGGAAGTTTTGACAATCAAGCTATCTATGCTATACTAGATTTACGGTTATGCAGCCCTGACCTCAGTGTGTGGTCAGGGTCGTGCTTTGTTAGCGTGAAGCGATATTCCAGCCGCACTTGTGACTAAAGCGCTCGAGCCAAGCCCAAACACAAACTACGAATGAAAGTAGTGGACATGGACGAGATCCGCAAATATTACATGGTTCTGTGACTTTCATCCTAGCACGAAGGAGAGCCAAGGAGTAATGAAGAACATCTGCGTCATTGGCGTGGGATACGTTGGACTGGTGACAGGAGCTTGCCTGGCCGACCTAGGCAACAAGGTGATTTGCCTGAACCGCAGCCAACAGAAATCCGATAACCTGAAAAAGGGCATTCTGCCGATCTTTGAGCCTGGTTTGGAGGAAATAGTTCGCCGTAACTACGAAGCGGGGCGTTTGAATTTCACAACCTCATATGATGAGGCGTTGCGTGATGTCGAGTTTGTGTTTATCGCTGTGGGCACGCCCTCTGGTAGCGAAGGCGAGGCCGACCTCTCCCATGTCACTCAGGCGGCTGAACAGGTGGCCAAGCGACTGCTGAAACACATGATTATCGTGAACAAAAGCACAGTGCCCATTGGGACCGGGGACTGGGTGGCTGACATTATCAATGAACACAAAGTCAATGATGTCGAATTCGCCGTGGTTTCCAATCCAGAATTCCTGCGCGAGGGTTCCGCCGTCTATGACTTCATGAACCCTGATCGCATCGTATTAGGGTCTACGAACCGGGAAGCAGCGGAAAGGGTCGCCGAACTGTATGCCCCGCTACAGGCTCCCGTGATCATCACTGACCTGCGCACTGCCGAGATGATCAAGTATGCCTCGAATGCATTCCTGGCCACCAAGATTTCGTTCATCAACGAGATGGCTAACATTTGCGAGGCGTTAGGCGCTGATGTGAAGGAAGTGGCGCTAGGCATGGGCAGTGACAGGCGGATTGGCCACGCCTTTCTAGGCGCTGGCATGGGGTGGGGAGGTTCCTGTTTCCCGAAAGACGTCAAGGCCTTGGCGCACATAGCGGCCACTCATGGCTGCCATCCGCAGATGCTGCGGGCAGTGATGGAGATCAACTACGACCAGCGCAAGCGCGTTATTCAGAAATTGCGCGAAATACTGGGTAACTTCCGTGGCAAGACCATCGGTCTGTTAGGATTATCCTTCAAGCCGAACACCGATGACATGCGCGATGCGCCTTCTATCGAGATCGTTCACATGTTGCAGCACGAGGGAGCACAGATAAAGGTCTACGACCCGGTGGCAAGCGACAATGCCAAAAAGATTCTGAACAACGTGATCTACTGTGATAACCCTTATACCGTGGCTGAGGGTGCTGATGCATTGATCTTGGTAACAGAGTGGAACGAGTTTAAGCAACTGGACATGGGTCGTATCGCCAAGTCCATGCGGCAGCCAGTGCTTTTCGATGGACGCAACATTTACGAGCCTGAAAAGATGAGGGCACTGGGGTTCACGTATCGCGGCATTGGCCGTGGATACGACGCGAATGGACAACCTCTGTGAGTGTACCTGATGCTCAGCGTGGGTGTTGACATCATCGAGATCGAGCGCATACGACACGCCATCTCACGGTGGAATGGGCATTTCTTGAACAGAATCTACACCCAGGCGGAGCTGGCGCTGTGCAGAGGCCGCGTGCCGGAACTGGCGGCGCGTTTTGCGGGCAAGGAAGCAATCTCTAAAGCACTCGGAACGGGATTACTTGGAGTGTCGTGGCAAGAGATGGAGGTGCTTGCTGATATATGCGGCAAGCCATTGGTCCGTTTGCATAGGCGGGCGGCAGATCGCGCCGCTAAACTGGGCCTTACAGAGTTTGCCATTAGTCTCTCTCATTCGCAAGACTATGCGGTGGCTTTTGTAGTGGCAGGTGCATGTGGACAAGATTGAGCAAGCTTTTCAAACTAAATTGCAGAAGCGACCCGAGGACATAGTACGCCTGATCGTGCGCATCGAAGGCGATATCGCGCAGGCGACAGTACGGTTGACCGAACTGGGAGCTACTGTACTGCGTTCTTTCACGCTCATCAAGGCGGTGGCTGTCTCCTGTTCAGCGCAGACAGCTTTGGCCCTTCTGCAAGAACCGTGGGTGCGGGCAGTTGAGGAAGATCGCCAGGTCTTCACTCAACCGCAGGGCACCAGAGATTCAGCATCAAAATAGGGAGGCAAACGTGAGCAACATCAAAATTACCCCTGCTCTGGCAGAGGCGATGTCGGCCCCTGGCGCGCCCCATGAACACCGGGTCATCATTAGATATAAGCGGGAAGTTTCCCTCGCCAGTCGGCCTCTGGCCGGTGTCATTAGTCCGCAGCACTTTAGCCTCATCCCTGCTGCAGCCATGCGTGCCTCGACCGAGCAGATTCACGAGCTTGCTGCCGATCCTGCCGTAGAGCGCATCTGGCCAGACCTGCCTGTGCATATTTGCCTGGATGCTTCCGTCCCCCACATCCGTGCCCCACAGGTTTGGGCTGCTGGTTTTACGGGGCGTGGTGTACCCGTCGCTATCGTGGATACAGGCATTGACCCTGGTCATCCAGACTTTGCTGGCCGTATCGCAGCTATGCAAGATTTCACAGGCGAAGGAGCACGTGATAATCACGGGCATGGTACCCACGTAGCCGGGATCATTGCTGGGGCTGGTAACAAGTACAAGGGTGTTGCGCCTGAAGCCCGCATCTACGCGGCCAAGGTACTGCATGGCGATGGCGCAGGCTATATGAGCGAGGTCATGGCTGGCCTGGAGTGGGCGGTGCAGCAGAATGTAAAAGTCATCAATCTATCACTGGGCGGAGTGGGACCATGTGATGGCTCAGATGCACTTTCCACGACCTGTGATGCGGTTGTGGATCGAGGCATTATGGTCTGCGTAGCCGCAGGCAACTATGGCCCAGGTGCTTCCACGGTCGGGCCGCCCGGTTGTGCCAGGAAGGTGCTAACCGTGGGTGCCTGTTCGAATCAAGATGCCATTGCCAGTTTCTCTGCCCGTGGCCCTACCAGCGATGGGCGGGTAAAGCCAGACCTTTTGATGCCCGGCGTTGAGGTTGTCTCCTGCCGCGCGCAGGATACCAGCATGGGCACGCCAGTAGATGCCCTCTACACGCGAGCGTCTGGCACCAGCATGGCTACGCCACATGCCACAGGCACAGCGGCCCTGTTGCTGGAAGCCTTCCCAGCCCTGACCCCCTTGCAACTCAAAGAGCGGTTCATGAATACGGCAAAGGACCTTGGCATAGACGCCAATGCGCAGGGCAAAGGCCGTGCCGATGCTTATCAGGCGTATCTGGGCACACCATTTACACCCCCGCCGACTCCAGTAGGACCAGGTTGTCTTGTTTCCATCTTGCATCTCTTTATGCCAAGTCGTTAAGCCTTTGACCGCTAGGCCAAGGTCTCGCCCAGACTCCACCAAATAATCAGGCACAGAGGAAAAGCCTATGCGTCCGCTTATTGGGATCCCCTGTCAAGGCAACTTGCGCTCCAAGTACCGCCGCTTCTGTGTTGGGCAGAGTTATTGCCAGGCGTTGCATGTGGCGGGAGGCGCCCCGGTCTTGATTCCACTACTCGATGATGATGAAGCGCTGCTGGACATCTATGAACGGCTAGATGGCTTGCTGTTAGCCGGTGGTGGCGACCTTGAACCACATCATTTTGGCCAAGTCCGCTTGGCCAAGCTAGGAAGTGTTGATCCACCCCGTGATCGGGCAGAGTTGCTGCTGACTCGTCGAGCCATGAACGATGATCTGCCTGTGTTGGCGATCTGCCGGGGGATACAGGTGCTGAATGTGGCCTTGGGAGGCACGCTGTATCAGGACATTCCCACGCAAATCCCACAGGCGCTGCGACACAATTTTCACCCTGACTATCCGCGCAATTACTTGGGCCATGAGGTATTGGTGAAGCAGGGGACTCGCTTGGCAGATATCCTTGGAGCAGGATCATTGGCAGTAAACAGCTTTCACCACCAGGCGGTGAAAGATATGCCTCCCGGACTGCATGTGGCTGCATCGGCCTTGGATAGGGTGACGGAAGCTATTGAAGGCCAAGGGAGGCGTTTCGTTGTGGGCGTGCAATGGCATCCAGAGGAACTGGTCGAGGATGATCCGAGAATGAAGCGCCTATTCGAAGCTTTCGTTACAGAGGCGCGCAAGAATCGTCAGCATGGCTAGCAGCGGGAAGTTACTCCAGCAACTGCCAGTCCACTAATTCCAGTTTCCTAACGAATCGCATGAGCGATCAGAAGCGCCGCCATGCCAATTAGTTTCATGAAAATTAAGAGCGCCGGCCCAGCGACATCCTTCAGGGGGTCACCAACCGTATCAGCCGCCACTGCTGCTTGGTGCTCAAAACTGCCTTTCTGTCCGTTTTCTTCAATTATTTTCTTGGCATTATCAAAAGCAGTTCCGGTATTGTTAAAGAAAGGGCCTAAAAGCGCCGAACCAGCAACGGCCCCAATAAGGAATGCCCCCAGAGCCCAAGCGCCAAAGGAAAAACCAACTAGAATGGGAACGGCGATGCTGAGAAGGCCCGGCAATATCATCTCTTTCAGGGCATTCTTTGTTGAAATGTCAACGCAGGCGGCGTAATCCGGCTTTGCCTTTCCTTCCAGCAATCCGGTGACGGTTTGAAATTGCCTTCTAACCTCATCAACCATCTTCAGAGCCGTCTTGGCAGTTGAACCAATGACCAGAGAAGAGATCAAGAAAGGCAGGGCAATGCCCAAAAACAGAAAAGCTAGAGAGAAAGGCTTTGAGACATCTATGCTTTTCAACCCTACTATGGAGAAGAAAGTAGCAAACAGAACAAAAGAAGTAACCGTTCCCGAAGACATAGCATAAGCCTTCGTAGTAGCTTTCATGGTATTGCCAACGGCATCGAGAGAAGAAAGGGACCGCACCACTTTCCTGCTGGCACCAGACATTTCGGCAATTCCTGTTGCATTATCCATAATAGGGCCATAAGCATCGGCGGTCATAATGTAAGCGATCAGAAGATCGGTACCTATGTTAACGGCCACAACTGCCAAAAGCGAAAAACCCGACACAATAAAGGCCACGCAAACGGCAGTGAGAATCGCAATAATAGAAGCAAGCGGGCTCTGCAGCCCATAGCCCAGTCCGGTAATGAGATTCAAGGCCACTCCCCTTCGCGAAGCTTCAGCAATCTTTTTCACCGGCCTGCTATCTCCTCCAGCATACCATCTAGTGAAAAAGGCGGCCACCAGTGTGGTCAAGATGCCCAGGGAACTCCCCAGGAAAATGCTCAGATCATGCAGTAGATACCTGGAAAGCAAGAAAGAGCCAGTGACAGCAAAGATGCTCGTTACCACCATCCCCAGAGTGAAAGAAAGCTCCGGCTTTATTCCCTTGAATCTCCTTATTGAGAAAACACCGATGATGGAAGAAATCAGCCCAACAGATTGCTGCAGTAATGGGAAGAATACCACTAATGGACCATACTTATTGACATAGATAAGGGAAACTATCATCCCGGTGATAATGTCGTCAGAAAAGCTTTCGAACAAATCGGAGCCACGACCAGCACAATCGCCGACATTATCACCAACCAGATCAGCGATAACTGCTGGATTTCGAGGGTCATCCTCAGGAATGTTCTTTTCGACTTTACCAACCAAATCAGCACCAACATCCGCGGATTTTGTATAGATTCCGCCACCAATTTGCGCGAACAGGGCAGCCAGGCTGGCGCCGAATCCAAAGCCCACCAGTTGTTCCGGCTTCCTGAAAACAAAATAAAGAATTGACAAGACCAGAAGACTAAACCCAGTGATGGAAAAACCCATCACTGAGCCGCCCAAAACCGCCGTATGGAAGGCTTTTAGCGGTGAACCATTGGCATCCTCCGCCGTTTTGACGTTGGCGCGAATAGCAGCATACATGCCGAGCAGAGTCGTGGTCAAGGAAGTGAAAACGCCAAAGGCAAAAGTGAAAGCAACCCAAGTACCAAAGAGACGCCAGATTACAACTGTCAAGAAAGGAGTGAGGAGCAGAATGGTTTTCAATTGCCTCGAAAGATAGGCTTTGACACCTACGGCAATATGACTGGCGATCTCTACCATTTTGGAGGAAGAAATATTTGTCTTCCTGAGGTTCAGAAAGAGATAGACAGCAATAAGAATAGCCAGAGAACCACTGGAAACAGAAACTATCAGTAGAGGCATACTGGCCCCCTTGCCAAGGATGCTGTTCTACATCGTAAACCGTAACCGTTTTGCATTGCAGTCTTCATATGACCTAGCCTAACCAGTCCCCAATGCCGCGAAGGATAACGGATAGTCTAGCACAATTCAGCAGCGTTGTCAACTATTTTCCTTCCGTCTTTTTTGGACCTGGCCTCTTGCCAAAATAAAAGAAGTGCTTACAATTGTGATGCACTCTGCATTACACAGGAGATAAACATGGACTCAAATGTATCAAGATCTCAGATTAAGGAAGAACTCCGTAAGCAATGGACCACTCAGGCTGTGGAACTTGCCCTTATGGGGCGCTGGGACGAAGCAGTCCAGATCAATTTGCACATCCTGGAGCTCTTCCCCGATGACATTCAAGCTCGCAACAGGCTTGGCAAAGCATATTCCGAACTGGGACGCTATGATGAAGCAGTGGCCACGTACGAGCAAAACCTTCAACGACAACCTTCCAACAACATCGCCAGAAAAAGGCTGGCAGACTTGTACGCTTTCCTCAAGCGGGAGCCGGCAGTAGCGCTTGGAGAGAGCATGCCCGGCATCGAGATCATGGAGGAAGGAGAAGAAACAGAGGAATGGGTGGAACACCTGGAAGAGGAAGATATCGAGGCCGGGTCAGATGAGGACAGCAATGACTAGCATGCACCTGGCCGTTTGAGCAACCGAATACTTGTTCTGGATATGGACTACCTGATCTAATCTAATAGCAGCTCTGTCCTCAGTTCAAAAGGTGGCATCTATTATGCTTTAGGCTATCTATGGGTTTTTTCTTTGACCTTGGCCAGATCAATGCGCTGTAAACGGGGGTTCGCCGTTATGCCTGGGATACGACCCCGCTTGGCTATGGGTTGTCCAGCCACGACCTTGAGATCGCCAGTGAAATCAATGGGCGGAGCGCTGCTGATAGCACTGCCCACTCCGAAAAGATCCACCGGTGCTCCGTGTTCACGGAACAAGCGTATGCGTGCAGCATCCACTCCGCCACTTACCACAATCTTTACCCAGGGATAGCCAGCTTGATCTAACCGCGCCCGTAATTCTTTGACCAGTTCTGGGGTAACACGCCCGCGCTCTGACGGCGTATCCAGCCGTACTCCCCACAGCCTACGGCCCAGAGCCTCAGCTACGCGCAGGCTTTCCTCACACTCGTCTTTGAATGTGTCAACCAGTGCCACACGCCTGATTTTGGGCGGCATGTGTCGGTCAAAGGCCAGCGTCGCTTTTACTGTGTCGCCGAAGATGAGGATCATGGCATGAGGAATGGTGCCACTAGCCTCCAAGCCCGCTAGCTCGGCTCCTGCGGGCGTAGCGCAGCCGACACAGCCCCCGACAATGGCTGCATACTCCAAACGTGCCGCCACATGCGGATGTACGTGACGCGCGCCAAAGCTGATAATCGGGATACCTTCCGCCGCGTCAACACAAACCCGTGCCGCAGTGGCCCAGCCGCTGGTTTGCGCCAGCATACCCAACATAGCTGTCTCATACAACCCAAATGTCGAATAGGGAGCCGTGATACGCAGCACAACCTCCTTAGAGGCCATTGCCTCGCCCTCGGACAAGGCCCATACCTCGCTATCCTTAGGCAAGACCTGTCTGAGAAGGTCCACCACCTCGTTCACACCACACAGGATGCCAGCAGCATTGGGGAAAATCTCCATCGTAACCAGCGGGTCCAGACCCTCGGCACGCAAGACAACCTGGGTACGGGAGAAGTAAATGTCAGCGGTATATCCAGAAAGTATTGCCTCGTTTATGGCTGACGACTTTGTCATATCTACACTCCTCAGTTTCACCGGCATTCTTAGAACTCAGACGATCCTGGCTCCCAACACCTTCTCCATGTGCTTGAGGGCAAAAGCATGGGCTTCGGGATCAAAGCTGGCCACACAATTGCGCGGCACCTCAACAACATAGTCGCGATTCCGCGCATCGGCCACGGTATGCATGACACAAATGTCCGTGCACACTCCGACGACAATAAGCTTGTCGGGCTGAAGCTCTCTCAGTCTTTCGTCCAGAACCGTATCGTAGAAGCCGCTGTAGCGACGCTTGGGAATGATTTCACCCTGAAACTCGGCCAGTTCAGGAATAATCTCACACTCGGATGTACCCCGGACACAATGCACAGGAAACATCGCGAACTCTTTATCATTTGGATCATGCGTGTCCGCTAAGTAGATAATCCGCGACCCTTGCTTCGCCTCGCGTTGTAGCAACTGCTGCACACAGGGAATAATAGAGCGAGCATCCTGACCACACCAGAGCGGATGCCCCTCCTCCAAAAAGCCGCGCAGCATATCCACGACAATGACCACATTGCTCATTCCGCACCTCCTTGATTCCCCCATGAAAGATCAAACAAGGACCGTTTCTTCTCAAATAACCCGATTGTCTAGAAACCCGTTTTCTGGTCTCTGCAACTAGAAGCAGCCAGTACCAAGGAGTTGACTTGCCGGCAGAGGGAGAAAACGGGTTTCCTACCTGCTGCCCTGAATGGGCGCTACAATGACCTTTGCGCCACGGTCAACACCCAGCGCTGTTGCCGCATTACCGTTGCGCATGGCGATCTCCAGGTAGCCACTGCTGCCAACGAGCGCTAGTAAATCACCATCAGCGACCAGGGCATAAGCCTTGACCGGGCCTATCACCACCCGACCTGCAATGTGCACTGTCAATGCCTGTCCTGCTGGCAACATTTGATGCGCTATATTGGTCACAAGGTTGCCAAAGCGATCCACGTGCAACACCTCGCCAGAGATGCTCCCATCTTCCTGCACCTGAGCCTCAGCAAGCACAAAGCGCACAGGGTCCTGCAGCGTCGAACCGAGGCTGCCCATAGAAACCCCCATGGCAAGATGCGCCGCTACTGGTGCAAACAGGTCACGTCCATGGAATGTACTGCTGAGAGGAGAGAGCCAATAGCGCGAATTGGTGAGTTGCACCATTTCGGAGACGGGCTCACGAGCGAAGACATAGCTTAACACGCCATTGTCGGGTGCTAGGAAAATGCCCCGTGGAGTACGCACAGCAAGAGCTCTCCGTTCACTGCCTACGCCGGGATCAACTACTACTACATGAATGGTGTCCGCAGGAAAGTACGGGTACACCGTGGAAAGGACAAAAGCTGCTGCGTGCACATCCTGCGGAGGAATGTCATGGCAAACATCTACCACGATAGCCTCGGGGTTGATGCGCAGGATCACGCCATGCATAATGCCCACGTAGCCATCCGTTGTCCCAAAATCGCTGAGCAGCGCGATTATACTCACGGTGTTTCCCTTTCTTCTAATATTTTACGCCGCAGTCAGGAGGACGTCAAAAGTTGCTGACCAGTTTGCTTGACAGGAGAACGTTTGTTCTGTACAATGAGGCAGGCAATAGGAAATGATGAAGGCTTTTTCAGAACCAGCAACTTGTGCTACAATTTGCTAGGTGGAGGATATGCATTGTGGGTATTATTGACACGCTGTCGGCCGGCTTCGACCGGGTCACAAAGCGACTATGGCTCATCATTGTCCCGGTCCTGCTCGATGTCGGCATTTGGATAGCACCAAAGCTGTCTATCAACGAACTGAGCAAGCAGATCGTAGCTGCGTTGCCCAGCGCACCCGAGTTAGGCAACCAATACCAGCAGTCCATAGAAATCATACGCACTTGGTTGGCTGATTTCGGAGCAGGAGCAAACATTCTGTCCATGCTTTCAATGCACGCCTTGGGGTTGCCTAGCCTCACAGGGACCTTCGCACCTAAAACACTGTTGCTTAGTGCAGCACAGCGCTCTGTCGAGATTCATACTTGGCCTGCATTGCTTGGCCTCGTCGCCCTCTTGGCCATGCTCAGTCTGTTTATTGGCTGCTTCTGTCTGTCGTTGATCGCCCAAGAGGCACGAGACGAAGAGATGGACATGGCCCATGTGCTGCAGGTAACGTGGCGCTCCTGGGCGAGACTGGTTAG
>Ga0172364_10004885_pt1 | contig 10663 bp, 19 predicted proteins | sample LakKivSesite10cm_FD_114545 | JGI IMG/M metagenome (GOLD analysis project Ga0172364, IMG submission 114545) | Sediment microbial communities from Lake Kivu, Rwanda - Sediment site 10cm | ecosystem: Environmental > Aquatic > Freshwater > Lake > Sediment | place: Rwanda: Western Province, Lake... | reverse complement strand
TTTATATTTAGAATTTTCGATTTGCATCTATTACTCCTTTTCTATCTGCCCATGATGGGCAGGTTTCTTTGCACCGACTCTTTTATATATATATTATGCGTTGCCGCGAGAATTTTGGTCAACAAGACAAATGCGTGTAGTTTCGTTTCGAAATTACACGCTTTGGACGTTGTGTGACGTTTTAATGTCATATTTTCGATATTATCTAGTCCAATGCTTCACTGGTCTGTTATGGGATGTAAACCGGCGATCTCCTGTGTAATATGGATATAACTGTTGGAATCATAAACTTAGCATCGCTGTATGGTACATGCTTAATGTTTCTATGATCTGCGTTAACTTTCTTAAATATTTTTAGCCATTTACTTGGCATTGAGTGTAGAATAGCTAGGTTAATTCTCTGTTTTGTTTTGTTATCATATGCTGTAACTATAAACACTCTTCTAATCTTTTGAATCTTATATTTTGGATTCCTTAAGCTTTTATTGCTTTTAAGTTTTGTTATAGCTGTATTTGAAAGCCGGTCATGTGTACCAAATACTTCCCACGTCTTGGTTTGTACCTTTTGGAGTTCTCGTCCAGGAATTCTTCTGCCTGGAACTACTTGGTAAGTAATTACTCTAGCATGACATAGGGGATATTTGGTAAAGTATGTCTTAATAGAATCCATACTTCCAAATACTTTTTCTGTTCCGTAGGGAGTAAATACGAAGGCTAAGCAGGCGGAGAAGCCAGAGTGTCTTGGTAACACTTTAACAGCTTCATCTACTTTGGGTGTTTTTTCTTTTGGTACTATCTCATGTCGCAAGTTCATAAAAAAGAAAGTCCCCTATGCGAAGGTAAATTAGTTTTATATAGGTTCGCGTTTAGACCACTCTTTCTCTCGACCGGAATTGAACCGACGTCTGCCCCCATGAGGGGATATGCTACCACTGCAATACAAGAGATAGAAGTGCGACGATAAGTTAATATTAATTAAGGTGCCGCGTATAGGTCACGTAAGGGGACTTTCTCGACTATACTACTTCGATATTCTTATCTTCGTAATTGATCTCACACAGTTCTTCACGAGTTGCGAACAACTTAGGATCAATCTCTTTCTTGAGTGCAGGACACGCTGTTACCGCCATCATGCACGAATCACACTTTCTGGACATTATGTCTCCCTTTGGGTAGAAGAAAAAAGTGGGGTACTCGGATATTCCATTCACCTTTCCCCCTTTTGTTAAACATGCATTTCTACATGTTCGCTTAAGATCCTACGCTACTGTCTGGCAGTTAGTTGTCAATCTGAACACCTTGCTTTACCGCATCTGCATATCGAGACCAAGATCACGCGCAGCTTTGAGATCTAGATAGTCCATCATCTGAGTTGCACTATTGGTTGCGTTTGCTCCACAGATATCTCTAGAAGCCTAAAAAGTACTGACATTAGTCATCTCCTTTTGTGAGTAGTCCAATAAGGAATCCCTTTATTCCACAAAAGGATCCCTTAAAGACCCATATAAACAATGAAGTAATTATAAGCAATAAGAAGCTAATAGTATTTCGTGCTATCTTTCCCTTATTCTTTGAGCTATGTTCAACATCCTTTGACCAGCGTGAAATGTCGCTCATTGTTTTTTTGAAATCACTCATCTACAATCTCCTGGTATACGATCTCTCTGGTAAGCTAAGGTGCTCTTAGTTTGTCTTAGGTTCATCAGGCCTCCGTTCGAATTCCGAGGGATCGACGATGTCTATGACGGGCATCGAGAAGATTGAGTTCATTCTCTTGTCTGAACGGAAGATGAGGGTGATGTCCTTCTGATGGAAGTATCTGGCCGCTTTCCGTAAGCAGTCTTCTACAACCGTGACCTTCTCAACACACCCATCTGTACCCATTGCGTTGAATGGAGTAGTGATCCTCTTCGGTAGAAATGAGCGAATCGAACTCATTGTAGTTTGGCGGATTGCTCTTGGGGTCTTCTTTGCCCGAGACAACGCTTCATCGCGTTCTATCAGAGCCTTCATGCGAAAGCGTACTTCTTGGTATCCGTACTTCCTGGAGAACATGTCCTTGCTGTTAGCATTGGGTATTGAATACGTCAGGTACCATATGCTGCTTCCAGGAGTGGCTTGTTGAATCATGAGAGAGCTGTGACCAAGTGGATTCTTGGTCATGTGGAATACCATGTGGTCGTGCATATAAAGTCCTTTCGAGTGGTTAATCAGTTTTAGAAACTTCTTCTAGCAACTTTAAAGTCGGAATATATCGATATTTGTAACCGCTTATTCCCTTAGTTATAATATCTACTGACTTAGGATGTAGTGCAATAGATATCGTATTTCTCGAACTAAGCTCATTTGGGTTTCTAACTGCAAATCTTCCTATATCTAAGTTATATCCACTTTTAATATCTAGCCCAAATAGTTTTATATTACAATCTTTGTGCAACATTACAGTAAAGTAAAAAGAATCTCCAACAAGAGCGTTAAGAAGTGGAATACCGCCAAACAACTTAATTGTTGGTTCTAAGTCTATGATTTTACCATAGACTATATCTCCTACTTTGTATTTAATTGATGCTGCTGTATGGTGTCTGAAGTTCATTAGTGATTACTTATTTGAATGTGGCGTATACCCTTGAAACTCCACCGATGTTCAATATATGAACCAAATACATTATCGTCAGATATCTCTATTATAACAGCTTTATCTTTACCTTGTAGTTTCTTAATTAGTTTTCTTCCAATCTTAACTAATGTGCCTCTTATTTTATTTAGTAACGATTCTATTTTATCTTCTTTAACCCGCAGATGTTGATCTATCTTCTGTAGCTTTTTATATATATGTTCCTCATTTAACTTTGGAACATATGACTTGAGCTTGGAGACATCAGGATTTCTGTTGCGAAATGATATATTGCTTGCTATTTCTCCATGTATTATTTTTAACTTATTTGCAATTATGTGTCTACGGTTCCGGTTTGTTTCTTCTTGTGAACGATATTTTAAATATGTCTTAAATATAGGAACGTCAACATATAGCTCACTATAGAAGTTTCTAACACATTCATGTATTTTTTTTTGTTGTTTTACTCTTTTGTTCTCTACCTGAGTTTTGAATGTGTTAGTTAAGTAATCTACTACATTCCTGATACTTACAGACATATTCCAGTAGTTATCTTTATCATCTTTAGCCATGAGGATATCTTCATCTTTTGTTCTTGGAAAGAATAGTTCTTTTATCTGTACGCGTGTCTTTGGAATAGACTTTAAGAATAATATAAATGAACTTGAACTTGAATTAGCTACGAGTCTTGTTCGAATCTTCATATATCCTCTGGTTGGAGTAATCCACTACATAGAAGCGAATAGTCGCGTTCTATATCTGCTGATATTTCGAGTTCTTCACTTACTGCTTTTATCTTACATTGATCATTATCGCATATTGGAATTATACCACTGAAATGGTGAGTTGCTTGTTCATCACAAAAATAGCATTTGTTTATTTCATCTACCATAGGCATCCTTAGCATCATGGAGGGTTTTAGTTTAGTTAGAGCAAAAAAAAAGAGGAGGTGGAGACAAGCTCCACCCCCTCTCGGTATCTCTACATCTGTTGTCTACTAGACCGGCAGGCCTTCATCACTGGCATCTTCTGCTATGCTGGCGCCGATTGCCGCCTTTCCGGATTTGACCGGAGCGCCAGATGATCCATCTGCCTTCTGATACTCACGAGCCTTCTTGATGCACGCCCTTGTCATGTCGATCACTGCCGATTCCTCCATGCCTGTGTACTTTGCCACGTACTGGGATGAAGAAGCCTGCGTGAACCCATCCTTCTCGAATGCTTCTATGGCCTTGACGTAGATCAACGCCTGAAGCTCAGGAGACGGTTCTGATCGATTGTAGCGCTGGCCGTTGGACAACTGCGCGTTGCTCGCATTCACGATGACGCGCTCGTCGGCTGAGCCGTCCTTCGTCCAGATTCCCATGCCCGCGTTGAAATCAGGGAACAGGTTGATTCCGGTTTCCTTGCTGCTGATCGAGATCCGCAGATTGGCGATCGGAGCCCATGTTCCACCTTTTTCCTCGTTGTGCTTCTCCTGCAGGTTCGGCTTATAGCACGTAACCTTAACGTCAAGCACATCCGACAACGTCTTCATGCTGTTCATACAGCTGCTCCTTTGATAAAAGGTAAGAGGTAAAAGATAAAATGAAAAGTGATTGTGTGTAGCTAACACTAACTACACACAACCAATAACACAACTAATTAAAAGTGATTAATACTTCGCCATCCTATCCCATCCTTTACAACTATTAACGGAACCTGAGCCTTGTTATCATCTTGAGATGCCACTAACATCTCTTTTGCTGTTTTTGCTCTTGTGGCTACGAGTGAGAACCCACCCCAGCCCCTTCGAACAAAACAGCACATTGGAACAGTTGTACTATCTAGGAATCCACTGTAGAGTTCTTGAATATGTACTACAGATGCAGCACACATTGCTACGATCTCTACTATGTGAACTCCTGGTTTCTGATCTTTCTTATTCTCGCTATTAAGTCTTGAAATGATCTTGTTGATATCTGTCATCTCGTCATATGGTTCTTCTGTGATATCTATGATGGAGTTCCATTCTCTAGATCCATACTTTCTCTTGTATATCTTGTTGAAGGCTGCTCCATTTTTGTGAAGATTTACTTCTATGGTTGATATTCCCATTAGATTTCCTTTCCTTCGATATTTGGAAGATGTAGGAATTCATCATCCTGATCTGCACTGGCTTCATATTCTTCAGCTTCATCAAATGGATCTGATAACAACAGCTCAGACTGTTGTTCCTGATCAAACTCATCGGCTTGTTCAGTGTAGAAGTTGCGCTTTGTTGGAAAGTATGGTGAATCTTGTTTCGGACGAATCTCTACATACCACGATTCTTCATGAACTCCAGCATTCCATATATCTGAAGCCCAATTGTTGGACTCTTCAATAGACTTTATACTTAGCTCATCTTCGTGTCTGTTAGTAGTCATCACTTCGTAGATGAACTTCCAGAACGATTGTACCTGGTTGTATCTGTAGGTAACTTCAAAATAGTGCCATAGAAGCTTCAGCTCTGTTGGACAGATGCTGTTAACTACTTGAAGTATTGTTGATGAGAATACATTAAAGATGTCTTTTTGATCTTCAGTTATCTCACAGATATCGCTGATTTTCCTCATTGCAGGATATAGCTGAAATGGTTCTTGCAAACCAGTTACCAGCGTTTCTGCAAGGTCGTCCATCACGCTATCCGGAGTTGTCGCATCGACATGACTTCGTTTCATATCTGTATGCGTATAGCTGAATCTTCTCTTTTGATGTGCTTTCCAAATACGTATAAAATCTTTAGGCAGTCCTTTCAGATTGGTAATGTATCCAAGCTCTACTGCTTTTTCAACTATTTCGATACACTTCCAATACTTGCGACTGGAATGGAATGATGTACATACTGTTGGATCAATGGCCAAGAAGCCATGACGATCGTTGAGTATGTAGTTTACTATGTTGCACGCTATCTCTTTGTCGTGCGCATAGAACTTGAATAGTTCATTGATCTTATCCATATTGTATCTATTTCCTGTAGAGCTGCTGTAGAGATCGTTCTCCCGTATTGTTGATATACTCTTCAGGACCATATTTAACTTATTTCTATCTAATCCGTTGTTCTTCAACATCAGATAGAGATTGATATAGTTGCCATTCTTAATACTGAGGTATGCTTCTATGATTCTGACTACTATAGTCTCATCTTGAAGCTTTTCCATAAGGAATGCTTCTACAGTATCCATATCATCTTCGTAGATATTGAGTACTGCTTTTGTACCCATTACCCTTGATGATGTATAGTTTTGCCACCAGCTGAATGATTTGAAATGATTCCTCATAGACTTGTGGGTAATTATACCAGTTCTCTTATCTATGGTTCCGTAGATACCAGTACATCTCTGTATCTTTGATCTACCTATGGCTCGCTTCGGCTGGCCGTGTACATCTTCATGCCATCTATTTGAGATAAGCATTGGGTCATTAATACCCATTATTGTTGCTTGCTCAAATGGAGCGATGTCCCCATTCCTGTTCATTGGAACATCGTAGTCAATCATGTGATACAATGGATGATCTTGGTCGAACCTACGTCCGTTAAGCGAGAATTCATCACCAGTGACCTGGTGATTTGTTAGCGCTTCGAACTGATATATACGTGAAGCAAATGGGTTAGATGTGCTTCTAGTCTCAAACTCTGTCCAGATCTCACCATCTTTACTTACACTTGTACTTGGATACATATTGTACTCATCTTTGTGCGATTTGCACAATGTACAATTGTATTCAGGTATTACCTTTCTGGTAACTTTGAAATTCTTTCCAATTGTTATTTCTTGGTCTTCTACTTTCGTAAAACAACAGTAAGCAAATCCTATCTTACTATTCTTACATTTATTAATGTAATTCGCCACGAACAGCCCCTTTTCTGGTGGTTAGTATAACCATTTGTTCAGTTTATCTTGCATAGCAGATTCTGATAGTTTTCTAAGATAGAGTGGTTCTCCAAAATGTCCATCATCACATGTGCTACTAAGACATAATCCAAATTTATAAACTGTTGAATCACAACTAAATGCTAAGAAATCCCACGTCTGCAAATTGCAGTTATCTCGTATTGGGGTCCCCGTAGACATATTAATCTGTTGTGTACAAGATTCAATTATTAAGTAATCTGATTTTGACCAACCAGTGTAATTAATATATCCTTTAGTTACATCTGTCATCAAATAATGCATACCACCAGAATTATCTGCTACCCATTCTTCTCGAAATATATAAATTGCATCATCTGTGAATTTAACAAATTGTGGATATATCCATTTAGGATTAGCTGCAGGTCCAACTTGATACTTAACTCCAAGATCTGTATAGCTTCCAACTATCCATTCCTGATATTTCTCGAATGCTGATTTATCTGGGGCTAGCGGAGAACACCCAATAAAACATAAAATAAATACAAGGATGATTATCCTCATAGCTATCTCCAAGGGTAACGGTGAATGTTTATACCTTCTCCTATCTTCATTATGTAACCGATTCTGCTGGAATTCTTAATGTGGTATTGGGGGCTGCCCTGCGAAGATCCGCCTTCATCATCGACTCGAGCAGGACGAGGTAATTCACCGCATCGCCGATCTTCTCCTCGATCATGGGAACACTGGGTTGACGCATATCCCAGTGCTTCACAATGTCGAGGATCGACACCATATGCTTGGCGAACATTCCGATCAGCGCCTGCTGGCGAGAGCAACCGAGCATGTCGGCGGCGCAGTTGAAGTTTTCCATACGGCATCCGCTTGCCGCGTATTCAGCGCGCTTTGAATCAAGAACCTTCTTGATCAGTGCAATACGATTCTCAAGAACAGCGGTGAACTCATCAGCGCTGACGAATTCATGGTTTGACTGGGCTGACACGTCTGCTACTCCATGATTCATCTTCCATCCTCCTTTTGTTAACTGGTTGAGGTTAGTCTTCTACGTTCTCTTCTGACATGGTATCTGGATCAAGATTGATATCATCAGGATTGAGTGAAGCGGATTCTACCTCATCTACTCCATATTCAAAATCTTCAGAACTCATGTCATCACCAAGCGGGAACTCGTCCTCGAATCCTGGCATATATTCTCCTTTTTGAATACTGTATTACGGTATTTATAGTACTTATAAGTGGTACATGAAGCTACCACTTTAAGTAAATACCACAACTTGAGTTAAATCAGCTTCTTACGTAGAAATGAGCACACATCAGTGTAGAATACACCGACAAGTGCAGTGATTATTGAAGCAAAGCGAAGAAAAGAAACAAACAATCAGTCGTGACGCACTGCGCACATCACGAATAATCGAATGTACACGGAGTCTCTTACATCTTTTCAAATCTTCCAAATTTGTCATGGGTGAAGTTTTCCAGTTCCTGCTCTATTCTTCTTGGTTTTTACCTCAGCCAATGAAGCTACCGAGATCTTCTTCTTGGCATTTTTGCTCTGTTCTTCCGCCCTCTGACGAATGTTGTCAGGAAGTGTTTTGCTCTTCAGTACTTCGTCCAAGCGTTCTTGTGCACGAATCCGACGCTGATTCTTCCGTTCAGGGAAGTTTGCTGGCTTGGTCATTCTTTTCCTCCGAATAGACGTTGTAGGAAACTTAGTTGCTTTTTTTTAGCCACGATATCTTCGATTATTTCCTGTTTCACTTCTAAAGCTGAAGCCTGTCGAGCCATGAACATAGCCTGTTGATTTGCTGCAGTTTGGGCCAGTAGATTGCACCGTTCGTTCAGTACATCACCAGTGTGTCCACCAACCCAGAAGAATGATACGCTCTTGTGCATGGATCTGAGATCTTGATATCTCTTCCAGAGATCTAGATTGAGCTTGGGGTTTTTGTTACCTTCAGCTATATCTATGACATACTTGGAATCCAACGTGAATTCCCAGTCATGTGATCCTTTTACAGACTCCATAGCTTTGATAACTGCAGTAAGTTCAGCTCTGTTATTTGTTGTATTGGTGATGGATCCGCTTACTTCTTTCGTACGCACTTCACCCTGAAATATGAATGAAAGAACTGCACCATATCCACCAACTGCATTATCTTCACCATTACTCAAGCATGATCCATCTGTAAAAGCCTGAATCAACATGTTAGCCTCCTCGCTTTTGAATCCAGCAAGTGCGGATCAAATGGTATGTTAGACCAACTATAACTTTGTATTTCATCAACTTTGGAAGCGGAATATTACTCAAACCGTTTCCAATCATTATAGAAACTGCCGTAAGGCAGGAATTCTTTACAAAATATTCTGCAGTTAGTTCAGCATTCTTTTTTGTTGTTTCTATATCTTTTCCGATTCCGATTAAGGTATTACACCAACCTGCTTCAATGGAAGGAATTGATGTATTCCTTGTATCATCTAACAGTTCTTTTACTTCGTGCTTGTCCGCTGCATGAAGGAAAGAGTATATGATCATAGTTGTAATAAATACACAGTTAACTCGATGTGGTATATTTGAACCATCTGCTGCAATTACAAATTTAAGGAGTTCGCCATTCTTATCCATGTCTAGCTCATTGAGTCCAATATGTGCTATTTCCAGTGGAGCTTTCCCAGATGTGACCATCTCATGCATGATCTTATTCATGTCTTCGTCAGTTATATTCATTGGTGTTTCCTTATACCAATTGGTACGTTGTTAGTATCTTTCTCTGTTTACTGGAACGCGTTTCCCATCTCTGATGTAGTAGTTACAGTTCAGATCTGTGCACCAGACACTACCCTTCTTGTTGGTCATCATCTTATGCACTTTACAATTTGGACATTTCTCTTCAATCTGAACTCCAATATAGTCATTAAGTTCGTTTGGCATGAGTTATCCTTCTAGTTATTAGACTTCTTCAGCTATGATCTTACCAGCTTTATCTTCACGAAGTGATACATTACGTCTCGCACTTTGTTCCGATCGTTGTGGCTTAGGTTTGGCGTACTGTTGACTCATACTTCGAACAGATGTTCTCTTTCCCCAACCACCGCTGAACATCTCTTCGTGAAATGTAACGGATTCAGTTTTGTTATTCACTGTTGTAATCTCTACAACTTCACGAAACTTGGTTCCAGTACTGATCACATAACGACCGTCTGTCTTTCCTTTCTTCTTCTCACAGTACTTTCCATTCCACCCACCATTTTTCTTTCTCATAAACACTCCTTATGTTGATAACAATAACACAATACAATTAAAGATTAGTTATGGATGCGCCATAACTATCATATATGGTACAGCTGTACCAGCGTATTCTTGTTTCATTTCGACTTCTACAGCTATGATGTAATCTGTTGATTTCTTTGGTGAGAATATGATATTGCAGTTTCCATTATCCAAGTATGTACTTTCCTCGATCCTTATAGGTATCTTGTTTTCATCATAGCTATATATTGTTAGCTTGAGTAGCTTTGCTCGTTCTGGTGAAGTAAATCCATATATCAGATAACTGTATTCAGCAGACATGTACTTGACGCTCTGCTTTATGTATTGCTCATTGGCTAAGTCGTAGTCCATCTTCACTACCTCATACTCGCGTTCATGCATAAATGTGACAAATTTATTGCACTTATCAACTACCTGACTTAGCAATCTATAACTAGCATAGTACTTTGGAATGGAACCTGCATATGAAGCACAAACAAGAACGAGAATAGTCAAAAGCGTTTTCATAGAACTCCCTTGTTAGTGGATTATGTAGAAGCGTTCATCTAGGTTAGCTAGTAATGGTTTCACATCTTTCCATTGGAGTCCGCCCAGACCACATCCTGGCCTTGTAAGTATTATCTTTTTCCATCTATAGTAATCTGCCATCTCTATTAATTTATCTACAGATATTAACAGCTAAAGAAAATCTTTCTAAGAGTGATAAATTACTTATCTAAATGAATAGCTACTATTTTTGCTGCTCTTGCTACTCCTCCTCTTTGAGGCCTAACCTTTATTACTCTTCCTATGTACTTCTCGGGATTATCCATTATACTCATACAATCATCAAATGAACCAATCTGACCTGAACCAAAATTATAAGTTCGTCCATTAAACTGAGCT
>Ga0172364_10004884_pt1 | contig 10664 bp, 9 predicted proteins | sample LakKivSesite10cm_FD_114545 | JGI IMG/M metagenome (GOLD analysis project Ga0172364, IMG submission 114545) | Sediment microbial communities from Lake Kivu, Rwanda - Sediment site 10cm | ecosystem: Environmental > Aquatic > Freshwater > Lake > Sediment | place: Rwanda: Western Province, Lake Kivu... | reverse complement strand
CTCGTCTTCCGCACGGACGAACTGCAAGCCGAGCTTGCCCGCCGTGGGATCCAGAATCTGGTCTACTGCGGCTTCGCGACGGACATGTGCATCCTGCGGGCATCTGGGGGAGTGGAGGAGATGGCTCCCCGGGACTACCGGTTGTACCTCGTGCGGGATGCCACCGTGGGCGTCGAATGTCCGGACACATTCCGGGAGAGGCTGGCTACCCGCTGGGCGATCCGGTATTTCGAGACGCATTTTGGAGACACGATTTCCGCCAAAGACTTCATCATCGCGTGCCGGCAGTCCGAAGCCAAGGGATAGCAGCTACCCCGGATCTAGCCATCCCGTGAGAACGGTTGCCCGCCCGGGGACAGCCCGTAGGTCATAGGCAGCCGTTGTCAATCGCGGGTCGGAAGACAATATTTATGCCGCAATCATTCCTCATCAACTTGGACAATGGCGCTGTGCGGCGAAGCGTCCAAAGGGGAGCAGAGGTCATACTACCAGACGGAATGGTCAGCCGACGAACTTCCGGCGTTCGTCACCGATGGCATGGCGTCCAGGGAGTTCGCGTTTGACCACGACGGCAACGGGCCGAACGACCGATACAACGTGATCCGCAGTCCTGAGGACCTCCGAAAATACCTGCTATTTCGGGCGCCCTACTCCGCCTACTGTAGCGTGGCTTTCTACGAGCGTCCAGAGAGACGGGACGGGATATTCAGAACGGAGCTGGCCTTCGACATCGATGCCAAGGACCTTCCGATAAGGTCGTGCCAGTGCTCCCCCGGGAACGTATGCGAAGTGTGTCTGAACGATGCCAAGCAACTGGCCCTCGACTACCTCGAGGTGCTGAGGGGGGACCTTGCCTTGCGCGAGACTTACCTGATCTACTCGGGGCGGGGCTACCACATCAGGATATTGGATCCCAGCATAAGCATGATAGGCTCATCCGGCCGAAGGAAGATCCTGGACTATGTGTCGGGCGGCAAGGTTCCGGGGAATCTCTTCATCGAAGGCGGCTACAGCGCCGTATACAGGAAACGGATCACGTGGATCCTGACCAGGCTCAGGAAGGAGAACCTGGCCGCCCTTCCGGGCACCGTTTCCAACCGTGCCATGAAGGAAAGGGATCCAATCCTCCAGGCGTTGGCCGAGAGGGACCGGATCGCGCTCAACAACCTCATGGGGGAGAAGAGGCTGGGTGCACTGCTTGGCTTCCTGTCCACCTTGGCCGCGTCCCTGACCGATGCCAAGGTGACGATGGATGAGAAGAGGATCATAAGGTTGCCGACGAGCCTGCACTCCAAGGTCAGCATGAAGTGCATGCTGGTCAAGGACCCTGCAAGCTTCGAGCCCATGCGAGATGCCGTGCCCGATTTCGTGCGGCGCCGAGAGGGGACCGTCTGATGGCCGAGAGCAAGCAGCTTTCCTTGGCCGAGGTGCCGGCTTCCCCCGAACCGGATGTGTTCTCACAGTTTCATCCGAGGATAAGGGAGGCCCTTCGGAGGAAGGGTTTCACGAAGCCCACCCTGATTCAGGAGACGGCCATTCCCGCAGTCAGGCGCGGGGAGCATGTTCTGGTCATCGGCCCCACGGGCGAGGGGAAGACCGAGGCCGCGCTTCTGCCGATTCTGGAGAGAATGATGTGCGAAGGCAAGTCCAAGGGAATATGCATATTATACGTGGCCCCGCTTCGCGCGCTCAACAGGGATCTCCTTGACCGACTCGAATGGTGGGCCCGGGATCTGGGCTTCAAGGTTCAGGTCAGGCACGGGGACACCCCCGCAAGGGAACGCAGGCGGCAGGCCATGCGTCCCCCTGACATGTTGATCACCACGCCCGAGACCCTCCAGGCAATCCTGCCTGGCTCGACCATGAGGAGGCACCTCGGAGGCGTCAGATTCGTCGTCGTCGACGAGATCCACGAACTTGCCGAGGACAAGCGGGGCGTTCAGCTTGCCGTCGGGCTGGAGAGGCTGGTGGAGATCGCAGGGGAGTTCCAGAGGGTCGGGCTCTCAGCAACGGTCGGCTCCCCGGAGCTGGTGGCGAGCTTCCTGGGTGGAAACCGGAAGGTCAACATCTGCAAGACGGCTTTCTTCAGGGACGTCTCGCTTGCGGTGGAGTTCCCCAAGCCCGCGCCGGGGGACGAGCAGATATCCAAGAGGATAATGGTGTCCCAGAAAAGCGCGGCAAGGCTCAGACGCGTGAGGGAGCTTGTCGACGCCCATAGATCAACCTTGATATTTGTGAACACCCGTGACATGGCCGAGGTGCTTTCGTCGCGGTTCCACCTATGGGACAGGAACGCGGCAGTCGACGTCCACCACAGCTCCCTTTCTTCCGCGGTGAGGATCGAGGCCGAGAGGAGGTTCAAGTCTGAGGAGACCAGGGGCATCATATGCACCTCCTCCATGGAGCTGGGAATCGATGTCGGCAGCGTGGACCTTGTGGTTCAGTACATGTCCCCCCGGCAGGTTTCGCGCCTGGTACAACGGGTCGGCAGGTCGGGGCACAGAACCGGGCGGACCTCTAAGGGCGTGGTCGTGACCGTGGATGCGGACGATGTGTTGGAGTCGATGGTGATCGCGAGGAGGACCAGCGGCGAGGAGATAGAGCAGACGCTCGTGCCCGAGCGATCCTTCGATGTGCTGGCCCATCAGATCGCGGGCTTGTGCCTCGAGGAGCCCTTGGTGCCGGCATCAAAGATCCTTTCGATCGTTCGCAGATCCCACCCCTACAGGGACCTTGGCTCCGAGGACCTCATGCGGGTTGTCAGGCAGCTGGAGAGCCAGGATATGGTATGGCTCGACCAGGCCACCTTGAGGCGCAAGAGGGCAGCATGGCAGTACTACTTCGAGAACCTGAGCACCATACCCGACGTAAAGAAGTTCAGGATCATAAACATCGTCAACAACCAGCCCATAGGGACCCTGGACGAGGAGTTCGTGGCAACGAGGGCCGAGCGCGGCACGGTCTTCATCACCAAGGGCGAGGCATGGTCCATTCTGGACATCGAGGAGAACAAGGTCCTGGTGTCACCGGTCGTGGACCCGGTGGGTGCGATCCCGGGGTGGATAGGCGAGATGATACCGGTGCCCTACGAGGTCGCCCAGGAGGTGGGCAGGCTCAGGGCCATGCTCTCGGGGGATTTCGACGAGAAGAAGCTTCTGGCCGACTACCACATAGACAAGGCGGAGCTTTCCCTGATCCGAAGGTACGTGAGGTCCCAGCTGAAGGAAAGCTCGGTCGCCACCGACCGGAAGCTGGTTCTTGAGGCCCACAAGGACAAGGTCATCTTCCACGGCTGCTACGGTACCAAGGCCAACGAGACCATCGCAAGGATCGTGGCCGCGCTGCTGACGGCGAGGTTCGGCGCGGCCGTGGGGGTGAAGGTGGATCCATACAGGATAGTCTTCACCTTTCCCGACGGATCCGCCAAGCCAGAGCTCGTGCTCCAGACCATAATGGACCTTGACACCCAACACATCGTCCCAGTTCTGGAGATCGTGATGAAGCGAACCTCGCTCTTCAAATGGCGGATGGTTCACGTAGCCAAGAGGTTTGGGGCAATGCGGAGGGATGTCGACTATCAGGCCATAAGCCTGGAAAGGCTCGCCATGGTCTACGAGGAGACGCCGCTTTTCGAGGAGACGCTCCGGGAGATAATGCTGGACAAGCTGGACCCCGGGAGGGTTGCCAGCATCTTCGAGGACATAAAATCAGGGCAGATCCAGGTCGAGATAGTGCGGAGCAATGAGGTATCCCCATTCGCCTCGCCGGTCCTCCTACATGAAGGGTTCTCGGACATAATCTCTGCCGAGAGCCCGATGATGGAGATCATGTCCATCCTCAGGAGGAGGCTCATGGCCAAGCGCATGAAGCTGGTCTGCATGAACTGCCTCGCCTCCAGAAAGCTTAAGGTGGAGGAGGCCGAGGACTTGCCAAGGTGCTGGCAGTGCGGGTCCAAGGTCCTCGCGGCCATTAGGGTTGGCGATGTGCAGACCGAGGAGGCCCTGCGACGCAGAAACGAGGGGGGCAGGCTCAGCCCGGCCCAGAAGGAGCTTGCCGAGAAGGCAAGGCTCAGCGCGGATCTGGTCTCGGAGTATGGGAAGAGGGCGATCATGACCATGGCGGCAAGGGGCATAGGGCCCCAGACGGCCGCCCGGGTTCTGTCCAAGCTGCACGCGAGCGAGGACGATCTGCTTAGGGACATATTCTCCCAGGAGAAGCTTTACGTCAGGACGAGGAGGTTCTGGGACTGATCGCTACATGAGGTTGAACTCCCTCAGGAGCATGAGTTCCTCAAGCTCGACCTTCTGGCCCGCCTTCAGCTTCTCCAGGGCCTCCTCCGCCCTCTTCCTCAGCTTCTTCTCCGATGACAGGGATCTCCTTTCCTCCTTCTTGCGGTCAAGGCTTCGTTCCTTCTCCGACAGCTTGTAGATCTCCTGCCTGACGGCCGTCAGCTCGGCGTGCTTCTGATCCGCCTGCCCGATCAGCTCCATCATCTGGCGGTGGTTGGCATCGGCCTCCTCCCTCTGCGGCTTGGCCTGCTCAAGGAGCTCTATCATCTTCCGATGGTGAAGCTGGGATTCCTCCGAAAGGGAGATTATCTTGGAGTGGAGCTTGTTCGAGCTGATGCGGAGGGCATCGGCCTCGATCCTCCTATCGCCGACCTCCCGGAGTCTCTCCCGCAGGGCCCGGGACTCCTTCAGTTCCTTCCTTAGCTTCTCGGCCCTGTCGACGAGCTTCCTTTCGGCCTGGACGCTGTGCACCCGGGTCTGGATCTCCCATTCCAAGCGCTCGATCTCCTCGCGTATCTCCTCCTCAGGAGGGATCCTGGGCATCTTCTTCAGATCGAGGCCCATCTCTCGCATCTTCGCGCGGGTCACCCTGGCCGCGTTGGCCGCCTCATCCCTCTTCTGCTTGTCCGCCTGTATCTCTGCATTCAGCTTATCGCGCTCTGCCCGGCATTCGTTTGCCTTGCCGAGCAGCTCCCTGACCTGGTCATTGAGCTGGTCCCTCCTCTCCCTGAACCTGCGGGCCTTCTCGTTCAGTTCGTCCCTTTCCATCTGGAGCTGTTTGGCGGTCTCGTACAATGCGTCGATCTTGGCTTCAAGATCCTTGGCGCTGAGGGGCATCCTTTTCTTCCTCCGGTTGATGGGTATTTATTGTTTTTCAGGCAAGCCGGGCGCCCTACGAAAAACATATTATACCTCTTCCGGGTCGCAGGCATCTGGTTCGGGGAAAGCTCCATGTACATGATCCTGGGGTATAACGACGTCACCCTCAGAATATCCGAGTTCATCAAGAAGACGCTGAAGGAAGATGTCACCATCGTCCATGATGACGAGGAGAAGGCCCGGGAGCTTCGTGAAGCGGGCTACGGGGTTGTGGTTGGCAAGCCGAGGAACATGACGACCCTGGCCCGTGCAAGGTTGAAGGACGAAGCTGACGTCGTAGTGGTGATGGGCGAGTCGTCGAGGGATACCAAAGAGATCTGTGAGACCATCAAGCGCGAGTACCCGGACAAGTTCGTGGTCGCGATCGGCGAGAAGCCGGTCGACGTGCCAGCCCTCAAACGGTTGACGGTCGACAGGGCGTATGCCGAGACGGACGCTGCGGCGGATTTCGTGAACGAGGAGCTCGCCAAGATGCGCCCCCTGAACAAGCTCTCGAGGCTCAGATCGATCCTTAGATCCGGCGACGGGCGGCTGGCCATCCTTATACACGACAACCCGGACCCGGACGCCGTGGCGAGTGCCTCCGCGTTGGCCGAGCTGGCGAAGAAGGAGGGCGTTGAGACCGAGATCATGTATGCAGGGGAGATAGGCCGGGACGAGAACCGGGCTCTGATCAACCTCCTGGGGACCAAGCTGACCCGCGTTGACGTCATAACCAAGCACATACTCAGGACCTATAAGACCATCGCGCTCGTCGATGTGTCCAACCTGAGCTACGTGAGCGCCCTCACCGCCGACAGGACGCCCCAGATAATCATCGATCACCATCTGCACGACAGGACGCTGAACGCCGACTTCCTTGACCTTCGCACATCTGCCGGGTCGACCGCCGCCATCATGACCCAGTACCTGGAGCTTGCGGGCATAACCCCTGACAAGAAGCTGGCATCAGCCCTGCTCTACGGCATCATGACCGACACGGCTGAGTTCACCCGCGGGATGAGCCCGGACGACATCATGGCCGTGAACCATCTGGTGCCGTTGTCCGATCAGGATCTCCTGGAGAAGGTGAAATCTCCGAGCGTATCCATGGACACGGCCGATGCCCTCGCCGTGGCGATCCAGAACAGGGATTTCGTCCGTGACGTGGTCATCTCCACCGCAGGGGTCATCAAGAACCGCGACGCGATTCCCCAGGCATGCGAGTATCTGTTGAAACTCGAGGGGGTTTCGACCACATTCGTGTTCGCCATCGTCAGCGAGAACATCGTGATCAACGCCAGAACGAAGGACGTCAGGATGAACGTGGCGGACGTGATGAAACGCGGCTTCGGCGACCTTGGCTCAACCGGCGGGCATCCCACCTCGGCCGGCGCGACCGTCCCACTGGGGGTGTTCAGCGGGACCCAGGACGCTCAGATGCTCATCTCAATGGTGAAGGACAGCGTGACCAGAAGGCTCCTCCAGGCCATGAGGGTGGAGAAGTAGCTACTGCCTAGGCCTTCGTGGTCTTGACTATCACGACATCCCCGACGGCGGTGACCCTGTCGAAAGGGATGCCGCTCCGCCCTTTGAGCAGGATGGCGGAGATGTGGCCTTCGCGGGCCTCGATCATGACGTTCTCTATCCTACCCACGTGATTCCCGGTGCTGCTAAAGACCTCCTTGTCGTAGAGGGTTGAGACGCGTATGGTCACTTTCCCACCTCGTGTCGCGGTCGGCTTCGGCGAACCCTATCCTCATACAGCGTACCCGACCCCCGCCGCGACGCCTTCTTTCGGCGTTTGGCGGGAATCGGGGCCTGCGGGGCTCTTCGGAAAGCATATTTGAGTCCTTTTAGATAAAAGTCTTTCTGAGAGGCCTCTGGCCTCCGGCATCGGGTGCGTCTGCCATGGGGTCGGTACGACAGGGGCCACTTTTGGGCGGCTCGGAGATCGCCCAGATTCTGCTTTCGGCAGCCGTGCTTGGTTTGGCCTTCACGATCTACGCTGGGCGGTTTGATCCGACGAGGTTCTACTGGGCCATAATGACGATCGGCGTTGGGTTCATTGGTCACGAGCTAGCACACAAGTTCATGGCAATGAGATTCGGGTATTGGGCCGCCTACCAGATATGGCCCATAGGGATCCTGCTTGCCCTTGTGAGCTCTCTGGCCGGCCTAGTTTTTGCCGCCCTAGGGGCGGTGCGCATAGCCGGCGTGGGAATCACCAGGGAGGAGGAGGGCGTCATCTCCCTGTCAGGATCGGTCTTCAACCTGGCACTCGCGCTGGCCTTCATGGCGCTTGGCATCGCGGTTCCCGGCGCAACATTCCTGAGGGAAGGCGCGTACCTGAACTCGCTGATCGCGGTCTGGAACTGCCTTCCCTTCATGATCCTTGACGGGCAGAAGATATTCCAGTGGGACAAACGCATATGGGCCCTTGCCTTTGGCACCAGCGTTGCCCTGTTTCTGATCAACTACTAGAGAGAGGCAGGCACCCGTTGGCCGGGCGATGGTGGAGGGGATGGGACTTGAACCCACGAAGGCTTGCGCCGTCCGTCAGAACGGGCGTCTACGCCACGAGATCTTGAGTCTCGCCCGTTTGACCAATCTCCGGAACCCCTCCGTGACGCAAGCCTCGCCCGGTACGGTAGAAATATGCTTTGCAGAGCGAAATCCGGCGGCAGCCTGGAGGCGTTCGACCTTTCGGGGCGCGGTCTCGTCGTACAGGCCGTCAGGTTGGATGATTCTGGGGCAAGCACCGAACTCAGGGGAAGGTCAACCTGGTCGTTGCAGCCGTGATTCGCCTTTCCGTTCAACCTGCTGCTTGCTCTCAGGCAGGCCATTTCCACGTTGACTGTGACATGGCTTGGGGGATGCTACCTCGAGGGCGTCATGATGTCGGGCCGCGGGAAAGCGATTTATTGCCGGGGTCGGACCGCGAGGCGTGGTCAGCATACACGAGAACAGGGCGCCACTGGCCTCGCTGTCTCTCTGGGTTGGCATATTCGTGGTGACTCTGTTTCTCTCACCCCACATACCTTCCGGGATCCCGATCACGGCCTATCATCTCATGGTGCTCGGGGTTGCTTTGGTCGCCCTCCCTCTGTACCTCATGGTCAAGTGGAACGTGGGCGAGGCAGCGATCTTCCTCGGGTTCAGTTTGGTATTCTGGTCGGCGGGGGATTTCATCTGCGTCTTCTCCCCCGGTGAATGGGCCGGCTCCTACGCGGGGGCATGCTATCTGCTGAGGAAGTGGTATCCTCCCTCGTTCCTCATACTCCTACGTTTCTTCAGCGGGGCCATGCTCATAGTCTACCTTGTCCTGAACCCAGAGGTGGGGGCCGAGCCCGCGACCCTTCAGGGGCTGGGGAGGCAGGAACTGTCCTGGATCATCAGAGCAGTTTTGATCGTCGCGGTTCTGCTTAGCGTGGGCTGGATGGTCTACGGGAGCATCTCCAGGGCCTCGTTCGGCGGCGATGTCTTGTACATCCTGAGCGGGGACTATCGAAGTCTGCGGCAGCCGGAGCTAGTCTACAAGGGAGTTCTCATGTTCCAGGAGGCCGAGCCTTCCGGCTACGTGCTGGTTCGGCGAGACTTCAACCTAACTGACCTTCAGATCGGGCGGATATCGGGCGTCCGGTGGGACACAACCGTCCTTGATCGCTACCTCGGCGTTGAGGTGGAGGTGCTGGGGAAGATGTCTGAGATCAAACCCGATTCGCCCGAGGAGAGATACCTCTACCCCGGGCGCATTCGTCAGGCCTGACTTGAGGGGGGACATGGCGGGGAAGCGCCATTTCGACGGCCAGAGCGGCGTGGCCACGGCATCCATGATCGCGTCCGGCACCCTCTGCGTTGTGTGTCCGTTCGCAACGATTCGAAGCAGTAAGTGGAAACTTTATAATATTGCAGGCGCAAACTCGCGCCCACAGGGGTTCTCTGGGCCCAGGGTCAGGGTGATTCGTTGGGCTTACTTTCGCGCAATAGGGTTGAGACGAGCGACCCGGCTCCCGCCGGGAGCCAGGACTTAGTCGACATGACTTCGAGGCTTTCCGATCTGGACCAGCAGGTCAAAGGCCTGGCCTCGCGCTTGGACGCAATGGATGGCTTCCTCAAGAAGATGCCGAACGCCAGCGATTTCCGACTTGTCGCCTCGGACATTGCCCGCGTGGAGGGCGACCTTGAGCGAATTGAACAGAAGAACAAGGAGGGAATGCTGGTCCTCTACGCGCAGGTCTACAAGGAACTGAAGGCGATTAGGGGCGACAGGGTCGTCGAGATGGTCGATGTGGAACCGGGAGATGGGGAGAACGGCGACAAGGTCGAGAAGGATATGGGCCAGCTGAGCCAGCTGGCCAAGAACTGGAGGAAGATGAGGGCCCAGCCGGCTCCGCAAGAAGAGTAGCCCTCGGCTGGCGCCCCGTCCGCAGTCTTCACGTCATGTCGACGGCCGGGCTGGCAGCAGCATCCGTGCGCTGCGTGCTCTTGGGTGTCTTGTGATCATTGGGTTCCAATCGGAGTGTGCTCTTTGCGCGTGGAATTTGGAGTGGTGCAGGGCTACGAGGTCGTAACGGTCTTTCCTACGAAGAAGGCCAAGAGGCCAAGGGTGGTCGCCTACCACACCGGGGCCGGTGAGACTGCTAGGGTCCTCTCGGACCCGAGGAATGAGAAGAGGGGCATCCTGAAAGCCCTGTCCGGCGCCGGTTACGTCGTGACAAGCATTACATCGACCAAGGACCACTGGGGATCGCCGGTGGCGCTCAAGGCCCATGACGCCCTGTATGGCTGGATTCGGTCGGACTTCTCGACCCGGAAGATCGGTCTGCTGTGCCAGAGCATGGGGGGCCTTTCTGCCTACAACTGGGCCTGCCGTAATCCGAGGGCGGTGCTGGGCGTGTACGGGATATATCCCGTGACCAATCTGGCTGCGATGCTGAAGGGACCGGCCGGGCCAGTGATAGCGAAGGTCTACGAGGCGCAGGGAATCGACCTAGGGAGGGAAATCTCATCCTTCGATCCCATACGGCAGATCGGCTACCTGGGGCGCGACGGGGTCCCGGCAAAGCACAGACATGGGGACGCAGATGCCCTGGTGGAGTACGAGCCGAATGCCCTGCGTTTTGCGCTGGCCTACACCAAGTCTGGGGGCAAGCTCGAACTGGTTTCCGTGAAAGGGCTCGGACATCAGGTGGATCCAAGCTTCTTCAATGCCGAAGAGGTGCTCGCCTTCATGGATTCCCTCAAGTGGGATAGCCGATAGACCGTTGTGGCCGCCGCGGCGCTAGAGGGCGAGCCGGGGCTTCAGGTACCTCTCATGCGTTCCCACGGCCCTGAGCATCTTCACGTAGCTTTCGTGCAAATGGGCGGCAAGGTCCCTCTCGCCATCGAAAACGTTCCTTTGCTGGCCCGGGTCGGCCGCCAGATCGTACAGCTCCGGCTCCGTCCCGGGCATGTATGCCTGCTCGCTGCGGTGGATGCTGTCCACCACGGAGGTCGATCCCACTCCCTGCCCCT
>Ga0172364_10004883_pt1 | contig 10664 bp, 7 predicted proteins | sample LakKivSesite10cm_FD_114545 | JGI IMG/M metagenome (GOLD analysis project Ga0172364, IMG submission 114545) | Sediment microbial communities from Lake Kivu, Rwanda - Sediment site 10cm | ecosystem: Environmental > Aquatic > Freshwater > Lake > Sediment | place: Rwanda: Western Province, Lake Kivu... | reverse complement strand
GTGTTTGAATTAGTCGGGGCACAAGGAAAGCTTAAGAAGTTAGAGGAAATCAGGGACGAACTTGTGGGACATGGCTCATTTGAATGTGCGCCCGGAGTTACGTTTTCAGTCAAAGATTTCATTCTGCCGCAGCAGAATTCTATTATTCCTTCCCGGCGGTTAAACATGCCAACGTTTGTCTTTGACCCTGGGGGAAGTAAGACCTATCGCTGGCATGATGACGGGCTTAATCAATTCGGGCCTTTCGATTCGGAGTTCTTCGCAAAGAAAGAACCAAAGATTGTCGTAATAACTCCTAGGGAATATCAAGGCGAGGTGGAAGTCTTTGTAAGACAATTGAAGGATGGGATACCGAATTCACAGAGATTCGCCAAGGGGTTCATAAGAAAATACAACCTAGTAAACTGTCAAACAGATGTTATTCCCTTTGACGTTGGCGCTGACATACCGGCCTCTTACAGAGAAACTTGTTTGGAGGCTCTCCAGACTGATTACGATCTTGCTTTGATTGTCATTCAGGAGGCTTTCCACGAACTTGCCGGTGATGGCAATCCTTACCTTGTGACAAAGGCAGTCCTGATGTCCCAAGGAGTTCCGGTGCAGGAAGTAGAAATAGAAACCATTCGGGAAGCCTCGCGCCAGTACACTTTGAACAACATCGGGCTAGCCTGTTACGCGAAGTTAGGAGGGATACCTTTTACGATCCCGGCTGCACCTGGTCTGGCGCATGAACTCGTGATCGGGCTTGGCAGTGCTGTCCTGCGCGAGTCACGGCTGGGTGAAGAAAGACGGGTAGTTGGTATTACGACTATATTCAGCGGAGACGGCCAGTATCTCCTCTCCAATACTTCCAAAGAGGTCGATTACGAGAACTATGTGGGAGAGCTTTTGAGCACGCTTAAGTCATGCCTCGAGGAAGTAGAGAATCGATATGCTTGGCAAAAAGGCGATACCGTTCGCCTTATATTCCATGTCTTTAAGCCACTCAAGAATCTGGAAGCTATTACAGTTAAGAGGTTCGTCGAGGAGTTGACCGACTTCAACGTCGAATTTGCTTTTCTAAATCTGGGACAGAGACATCCCTTCAACCTTTTTGACAAAAACCAGTCCGGCGCCCAGGATTGGACACAGGGTGGTATTATGAAGGGAATACTGGTTCCTGAGAGAAACTTTGCGATAAGGATTGGGTCTCAACAAATGCTGCTTACCTTGATGGGGCCGCGCCAGCTTAAAACAGCGACCCAAGGTTGCCCAAAACCGGTACTCGTCAGCCTGCATCGTGAATCTACGTTCACTGACATGAACTACCTGACTCATCAAGTCCTGAAATTCACCTTCATATCTTGGAGAAGCTTCTTCCCCAACACACTCCCAGTGACAATTTCCTACTCTCAATTTATAGCCACGCTACTCGGTCAGTTGCAAGATGTCACAAACTGGAATCCTGACCTGCTTAGAACGAAGCTGAGAACCAGCAGGTGGTTCCTGTGATCGATACGTTGAAGGCCCTGCTCACGCAACAGTTAGACATTCTCCTAGAGCGAGTGAGAATAGCGAATAAGCCTGGCGACCTTGATGGGTTATTGGCATATCATATTCTTGAAGGTGAGCCCGTTAAGAATCTGGAATGGCATGTGAGCTGTGCCCAAGGTGATTGGCTCACTGAAAACAATTCGCAGATCAAGCAGGGCAACTTCCCTGTTCTCGCTACCATAGGGTATTCGATATCTCTGGAACAGGAAGCAAAGACCAGAAAGACGCTTGCTGACTCATTTATGGCAGGCTTCCAGCGGCTTCAACAGAGAGAACTATTTCCTGCTGACGGATTTTCATTTCCTCTTTCTCCCAAGGCATTTCTGGGCATAGTAGTGGGTGTGAAACACTTGCCAGAGGATTCTTTCAAAGAATTGGCGATTGAGTGGTTGAAAGACGTTCTTGCGAAGACACGAAAGAGAACCCGCGGGTCCCATGTGAGCTTCTGGTACTTATATATTAGCTACATTTTGAACGAAACCCCTGAAACATTTTACGATATATCAAAAGTCACGAATTTGACCGAGTCTAGCTTTTTAATGTGGGCAGCGCAACGACAGGTAATAGAGTTGGGGAAACCAGAGTCACAACTGCCGCAAGTCCAGGAGCGCGTTCTCGATCTAATGTTGAAAAACTCCATGGAAATTATGGGCGCACCAGAAGCCGCTCTCATCTTGAGCGCAGCCAATAGCTGTATTAGCCGGAGTATACACGAAATTGTTCTATCCGGCAGTCATGTGGCAGCCATGCTCAACCGCTTCGAGGATGCTATGAAACGCTGGCCGGAACGATGGACAATAGAGGATGAGAGCGATGTCCAGAGCATCGTCTGGCTGATGCTGAGGTCATGTTTCGAGGACCTAGTTGACGAAGATACTTTGCCCAAGTTCGGCCACAGTTCCTATAAAGCTGATTTTGGGATTCCTTCTCTTGGTCTTCTAATTGAAGTCAAAGTAGTGAGGAAGGCTCAAGATTTTAGGAAAGTTGAGAAGGAAATCATGGAGGATTCTGTAGGTTACTTGCAAGAAACCAAGCGTTACAGCAAGCTGGTGGTGTTCATTTACGACGAATCAAGCAGTGTCCAGGAGCATGGCACTACTAGGCAGAACTTGAGGAAGATACCGACGATAGAGGACGTGATAATTGTTTCACGTCCCTCCCAGCTTAAACTCGTATAACTCACGGTTACCTCGTCTAGTTAGCCAGCCATAACTTGAAAACAGATCTTGAGATAACCAGCACAACAAAGTGACGTTTTGTTCGGTCCTACGATCCGAAAATTGATGACCCACTTTCAACATCCGGGCTCTAGACTTCCATAAGAGCGAGTTTTACAGTAGACTATTTGTACTACCGGGTTTTTCACGCTAAAAAAGACAGAATTTGTGGGAGGCAACATGGCTCAGCGAGAGCTATTCAATAAAAAGGTCACGCGGGAGGAATTGAATTCGCTCGTAGATAAGGCTGCTGATTTGATAAGGACAGCCGTTGACTATAAATTCATTCTCGTTCTACTCTTCTTGAAAAGGTTGAACGACTTATGGAAAACCGAAAAGCTGCAGGCTAAGGAAAGGCTGATAAAGGAAGCGGGACTATCGGCAGGAGAGGCTGAGGAGGAAGCTGAAAAGGTTGAAGCTTACCACACCTTCGCTATACCGAAGGAATACCTCTGGGATGAGATAACAAAGGACGTTAAGAACCTGCCGGAAAGACTGGCTACCGGGATAAGTGAGATTGCCAAACTTAATAAGCAGTTGCAGGGCGTCATTAACAGGGTTGACTTCCTTGAGTTTGCCCGAAACCAGGAGAATAGAGAACTATTAAGGCAACTAGTGGAGCTTTTCAATAAGTATGACCTAGGCGGCGAAGAGGTGTCTCCTGACATTCTTGGTGATGCCTATGAACACATACTCATGAAATTCGCTCCGGAGAAGGCGAAGGAGGGGGAAATCTACACGCCCAGAGAAGTGATAAAGCTCTTGGTCGAAATACTGAGCCCGAAGCCCGGAGAAGGCATTTATGACCCCTGCTGTGGCTCTGGGGGCATGCTCATAATTTCCCATCTGCATGTGGCTGAGAAGTTTGGTAAGGATGAGGCAAGTAAGTTGTTCCTTTATGGCCAGGAAAGAAGCCCGGAGATTTATGCTGTCTGTGGGATGAACTTGCTTCTACACGATATAAGAAATGCCAATATAGCCAATGGAGACACACTCGATTATCCCCGGTTCACCGATAACGGCAAGTTGAAGCAGTTTGATGTAGTCATCGCCAATATTCCGTGGAATCAGGATGGATATGGTGAGGAGAGACTGCAGAAGGCTGATTTCAGAGAACGGTTTTCTTTTGGCTATCCGCCCAGATATAAGGGAGCTGACTGGGCATGGGTTGAGCACATGCTTGCATCTGCAACTGAAGGTGGAAGGGTAGGAATCATAATAGATAATGGATGTTTATCCAAAGGGGCCAAACACAAAGCTATAAGAAGCAAGATAATCGACCGAGACTGGATTGAATGTGTCATCATTACCCCGGAAAAAATATTCTATAATACCGGAGCACCTGGGGCCATCATTATCTTCAATAAACAGAAGACGCAGAACAGAAGAGATAAGATACTTTTTGTCAATGCCTCATATGAATTCATACAACATCCCTCAGTGAGAAGATTAAACAGCTTGTCAAAGGAAAACATAAAGAGGATTGCAGATGCTTACAGGGATTTTGCTGAGATTGAAGGCTTCTCTAAGGCTGTGGAAAAGAAGGAAGTTATAGATAATGACTATAACCTAAATGTCTCCCTCTATGTGATGCTGGTTGAGGAAGGGGAGGAAATCGATATTCGGAAGGAATTCTCAGAGCTGAAAACACTCGAGAGGGAAAAACAGGTAGCAATGGAGAAATTGGAGCGATATGTTTCTGAATTGAATCAGATAGTGGGTGACTAATATGGACTTGAAAGAGCAGGATTACTATTCCATTATACAGCGCAAATTTGTGGAGTTATTTGAATCAAAAGGTTGCAAAGCCTACCTTGAGATAACAGCAAATAAAAGATTCAGCAATAAGTTGAAGAGCAAGATTTCTGACTACCGTCATATAATTTTTTACTTCCTAAAGGATGTGGCACCAGATATCACAGGATTCATTGAGAAAGGCAGTTTTACGGATTTCGTAATAATTGAAGTCAAAGACGAAGAGATAAAGCTTGACCACATCTACCAAGTGAGAAAATATGCTGACCTTTTTGAGGCAAAATTTGCGCTCTTGGTTTCCACAAAGGAAATCCCAGCGGAAATAAAGGCGCTGTCGAAGGTAGTTTATCCAGTGTTATCTGCCCCCAGTATTTATCAAGGCCGAACGCTTGTCTACTTTGACGGAGAAACTCAGTCGTTCAAAGATTGGTATCCTGAGAATCCCTTTGAGAAAGAATTATATTGGCAGTAGACATATCAATGTTTTACAGAGAGAGCGATTTCAAACAGACACGTATCGGAACGTTTCCGAGCGACTGGGGTACTGCAAATCTCGGAGATGAGTCTATAGCCAGCATTATCATGGGACAGTCACCTCCTTCACCTACATATAACAAAGACGGGAAAGGATTGCCCTTTTTCCAAGGAAAAATGGAATTTGGGAGACTTTATCCTCTGGCAAGCATTTACTGTTCAAGGCCAATCAAGATTGCCGAAGCCAACGATATTCTGCTCTCCGTGAGAGCCCCGGTAGGAGATGTTAATATCACTCCTTCAAAGAGTTGCATAGGAAGAGGCTTGGCGGCAATCAGGGCTAATCCGAGCAAACTGAACTATCTGTTTCTCTTCTACGATTTAAGTCAAAATCGAAGGAGATTTGAATCCTTGTCAGGAGGTTCAACCTTTAAGGAGATCAGAAGGTCGGAGTTGCAATCATTCTCAATTTCACTTCCATCGCCTCCAGAGCAGCAACAAATTGCTGAAGTCCTTTCGACTGTTGACGAGGCAATTAAAAAGACCAACGAAGTCATAGCCAAGACCGAGCGCCTGAAGAAGAGCTTGATGCAGGAGCTTTTGACGAAAGGGATGGGGCATAAAGAGTTTAAGGATAGCGAGATTGGGAGGATTCCGAAGGAGTGGGTGGTCAAAAAGGTAGCAAACTTGTTCATTGTTGAAACAGGTACTACCCCCTCGACAAAGAAAAGAGAATACTGGGACGGAGGAAAAATAAACTGGATTACCCCGACTGATTTAAGTAAATTGAATGGGCAAACAATGGCAAGGAGCAGCGAAAGAAAAATAACAGAAAGGGCGCTGAAAGAGGTCAGCTTGAAACTCATGCCACAGGGTTCTCTTATACTTTCTACGAGGGCACCCGTTGGGTATGTAGCCGTAATTCAACAAGATGCAACTTTTAGCCAAGGGTGTAAAGGGTTGATTCCGAGAAACCGTGATGAGGTTTGTTCGGAGTTCTACTGTTATTTTCTACTAAAGAAAAAACAGTTACTCGTTAACCTGAGCGGTGGGAGCACCTTTAAGGAACTATCCAAACCAGCATTAGAAGCTTTTAGCATACCAGTGTTTTCTCTTCGCGAGCAGCAGGAAATTGCTGAGATACTTTCCACTGTTGACAAAAAGCTGGAACTTGAGAGGAATGAAAAGGCCAGATTGGAAAGAAGCAAGCAGGTAATGATGGACTTGCTACTTACCGGAAAGGTCAGGGTTAAGGTGAATTAGATGCTTGAGAAGACTGAATTTGAGAGGTGGATAAAGGCGTCTCACACCATGTTCGAGATATTCGAAGGGCGATTCGATGCCTACCCTTTGGCTGTGAAATGGATAGAAGAGTGGTTTAATCTTGGGGAGTTCACAATTCAAGATGAGCATAAGAACAGGATTCTAGCCCTGCAAAAGAATTTCGATTACGGCGTTTATGGAGTAACCGGACACCTTAAGGAAACCATAGACAAACAATTCACAAGTCTGGTTGAAAACCATCTTAAAAAAGGCAAATCTGAAAATGCTGGCTTTGCTGTCTCACCTTATTTGTTTACGTGGAATTTTCAAAGGTTCAAGGAATACTTCACAAGGAGGAGAGACTTTAGTTTAGAGCTATACTTTAGCAAGCTGGGGAACCTCCTTGAAGTTGAGAGAGAAAAATTGCAGAGCTTCCGTGAAAAGAAGCTCCTCTGTGATCAAATAGATAAAGCTCAGGTCACAACTATCTTTGAGGGGCTAAATAGCGAACTCAAGGGACTGGGAATAAACAATAACGAACCGATAGGCACTGCAAAGTTGTTACATGTTTGTTCGCCCTTCTTCTTTCCCCTTATAGATAATGAGATTGCTAAAGCGTTAACGTTGCTCCCCCCCAAGGGTGAGAGTTTGACAAGCAAATTATATCTGGAATGGATGGAGTCACTAAAGATTTGGCTTCAGAATTACGAGATGATTGAAAATCTGGAGAAGGAAGCCCAATCCTCTATCCTTAAGTTGGTGGACGAGGGCCTTTATATAATGTGCTCGATAAAGCTGAGGTACAGAGTGGGCAGACTAGGTCTTAGGGTGAACTAAATGGCTTACACGGAAAAAGGCACGGTTGAGGACTTCATCCTCCAAGGGCTTCAAAAGCTTGGATGGAAGTATGTAAAGTCTGATGAGATGAACCAGAGGCGGAAAGAGGACTTTGAGGAGCCTCTCGTTATTGAGGATTTGAAAGAGGCTCTCAAAAGGGTAAATATCCATGTTGAACTAACTGAGCCTGACCTGGATTTCGTTGTTATCAAACTCAGGACTATTCCGGCTAACATCGAAGGAATAAGGCAGTCCCTCGATGTTTTCAGAAATGGTCTAGTCGTTCCCCTGAAGAAGGATGGAGCAGAGCGGGTCTTGAGGCTGATAGACCTTAAGAACATTGAGAGGAACGAGTTTGTTGTCACCAATCAATACAGGGTTGAAGGCACTAAGCCCGGTAAGCCGGACATCGTTCTTCTTGTTAATGGCATTCCGCTGGCTTTGATTGAATGCAAAAACCCCACCATAGAGGAAGTGGACTGGACTGATGCCTATGACCAGATTAAGAGATATGAAGAAGAGATACCCGAAACCTTCAAATATGTCCAGTTCTCCATAGCAACCGATGGGATAAAGACTTACTACTTCCCGAACGCATTCAACGAAGAGGGGAAAGACCTGCTGAGCATCTGGAAAGATCCCTACCCTCTTAAGAAAGAGGACTTTAAAGATGGCACACTCAGAATAACCATTTACGGTCTGCTATCCAGGGCGAACTTCCTTGACCTGATTGAAAACTTCATCTTTGTCAGGAAGGAAAAGGATAAGTCCACCAAAGTAATGACGAGATACATGCAATTCAGAGCCGCAAATCAGATATTCCACAGGGTGATAGACACGCTCCAGGGCAAGCAAGATAAGAAGTTTGGTCTCATATGGCACTGGCAAGGTTCGGGAAAGACTTACACTATGGCTTTCTCAGCATGGAAGCTCTTCCACTGTCCAGAAACTGAAAGGCCGAGCATCTTCATACTGGTTGACAGGAGAGACCTAGAAGAGCAAATCGAGAATGACTTCTCATTCATTGAGGTTCCTATTGAGAAGGTTGGCTCAATTACAGAGCTTATAGAGGTTCTGACTTGGGGCAAGGAAGTGAAAAGGGGGATTTTCCTTGTGACAATTGAGAAGTTCTCCCAGAAAGAATTTGCACGCCTTGAGACGCAAGGAGAAAGAATAGAGATTGAAAGGGAGAACGTAATCGTTCTTGCCGACGAGGTGCACAGAACCCAATATGGCAAGTTTGCTACACTGATGCGCAGCGTCTTTGGAAATGCTTTTATCTTTGGCTTTACCGGGACGCCGCTCTCAAAAATAGAAAGGAACACGTTTCAGAAGTTCTGCCCAAAGAGTGAGTTCTACCTCGACAGGTATTCAATGCTGGATGCCCTAGAAGATGGTTTCACGGTCGCTCTATGCTACCGAGCAAGGTTGCCCGACTATCACCTAGAAAAGCAGCAATTCGATGAGTTTGCCGAGTTTGAGAAAGTGGAGATAAAGACCCTTTCCTCCGAAGAGCAGAGGGAACTAAGGAAGAAAATTAGGGTAATCAAGGCTTTTGTCAAGAAGCCGGAAAGGGTCGAACTCATAGCCAGAGACATTAGCGAACATTTCAGAGAGATTGTGGAGCCAACAGAATTGAAGGCAATGGTAGTTACTATCGACAGAGAGGCATGTGTCCTATACAAGAATGCTCTGGATAGGCTATTACCTCCAAATTATTCCGAGATTGTCATGACGGTGGAACAGAATCCTAAAAGCATTATCAAGGACTATTTCCAGAATCTGCAGGCTAGATATGGCACAAAGGATATTAAAGAGATCCACAACAGGATAATCGAAGATTTCAAAACCAAGAAAGAGCCAAAGATACTGATAGTTACCGATATGCTTATCACAGGTTTTGATGCTCCCGATCTCTGGACTATGTATCTGGATAAGCCACTCAAGGAACACAGGCTGCTACAGGCAATAGCAAGGACCAATCGGCCCTTCATGAACAAAGAATTTGGCCTGATAAATGATTACGTAGGCGTGTTGGAGGAGCTCGAGAGAGCTTTCCAGAGGTTTGAGGCCAGCGATGCAAACGGCTTGAAGGTTGTCATAAGGGATTTGAGCAGAGAAAAGGAAACTTTCGCAAAGCTTATGGCTGAGGCTTTGAGCATTTTTGCACAGGTGAAGAAGGAAGACACTTATGAGAGCCTGGAAAGTGCTCTAAATGTACTAGTTGACCCTCAAACCGCAAAAGGTTTTGAAAGCCTCGTGAAAGGCCTTATGAAGTCTTACGAGATGCTCAAGGGTGAAGCCTTTATGATGGATTATCTTTCACACTATACCTGGCTGATTAAGATATTTGTTGCGTATAACAAGAAATTCAAGAAGGCCAACGTGGATGAACTGAAAATCGAAAGCTTGTCTAAGAAGACCGTCAGGCTCATTCAGGAGACCATAGATGTCAAGGACATTGATGATACCTATCCGACTGTGAGCGTTGACCAAGAGTATATCGCGACTCTCAGGAAGTCAGTGCCGAATACCGTCGGCGCGGCAGTAGATATCATAGCAAACATTCAGCATGAGGCAGGGACTTATCCGAGGTCGCCATTTTTCATAAACCTGATCTCAGAAGTGGAGTCTACCTACCAAGAGTTGAGAGCAAAGAAGGCTGAGGTCAAGGAAGCTGTTCAGAGGGTCCTAGGCATTTCTGAGAAGATTGCGGAATGGAAAAGGGAAGAGGCCGAGATAGGAAAGGATAAGTATCCTATTTACGAAGCAATAATGAGTATTGTGCCCGAAGTAGGAAAACAGAAGGCAGTCAGTTTTATCAGCGATCTTTTGAGCTACTTGATGGAGAGGGGGATGCTTTTTAAGGGGTGGCAACAACAGCGAGATGTCAGGCGGAAGGTCAACGCAGAAGTGAGGGTGTTGTTGCTTGCGAAGTTTAAGGAACACAAGAGCAAAATCGATAAACTGACTGAGAGTGTGTTCGATGCGTTGGAGGGGATAAGATGAAGGAGTTGAAGATTTTTGGCAAAAACGTCGAGGTTGAAGAGATAAGGTCGGACAAGGACCTAGTTGAGTTTAGAGACGGCAGAATAGTGGTTTCCACCTGTAGAAGGCAGGCTACCTCCTTGCTGAAGGAGTTTCTGGAAAATCTTCTTTATTCGCAGATTTGGAACGTTTATGAAGACATGAGAAACGAGGGCAAAATTGACCTTTTTGGGGATTTGGACTTTGAGGTCTTAGAGAAAATAGATGACAGAAAGGACAGGATTGCAAAGCTAAAGGGGAATAAGATTCTGGTAAAACTGAACGCAGTGACACCTCCCGAAAGCGCTCTGAAATATGTAATCGCTCATGAGATAGCACATATCTTTACCAAGAGACATTCGAAAAGGTTCTGGAGGATTGTACAAACAATTTACCCTGGCTTCAAAGATGGTGAAAACCTGTTTGCCGAGTATCGGAGCCTTCTTATCAAACCCCTCGAAATAGAGTAGAGAATCCTATCTGGCTGGAACGCATTCTTAAGGGACGGCGCGTGGTGTGATGGATCATCATGACATTGCGGAGTATAGCGCTTCACCC
>Ga0172364_10004882_pt1 | contig 10664 bp, 14 predicted proteins | sample LakKivSesite10cm_FD_114545 | JGI IMG/M metagenome (GOLD analysis project Ga0172364, IMG submission 114545) | Sediment microbial communities from Lake Kivu, Rwanda - Sediment site 10cm | ecosystem: Environmental > Aquatic > Freshwater > Lake > Sediment | place: Rwanda: Western Province, Lake... | reverse complement strand
GGGCTGGGTGTAAGCCTTTTTTCTGTTTTTTATTTTTCTTTTTTCAGCATTTTCCAGACTACAAAAAACCTCTGCATAACAGTAATCTGCCCTGCAACAGCAAAATAAAGCATAACCCATTCAACAAATGTGAATTTCCAAATAAGAGTTAATCCTTGAACTATGAGCAGATACTGGATTAGAGGCATAGCAATGAGAACAACAAGCCTGTCAGCCCTTCCAAGAACGCCTGAGTAGATTCTACCAGCACCAACTGCCTGAGCCTGCGTTCCAAGATAACTTGCTAACAGAACACCAACTATCGCGAATATCCCCAGTGTAGGATTGCAATATGGCGAGAGCGCTATACCTGCAAGGATAAAAACATCAGCGTATCTATCTAAAACATGGTCAAGGAAATCTCCTTTTTTTGATGCTTTCCCAGATATTTTTGCAATGCTTCCATCCAAAGCATCAAGGAATGCGTTAATAAAAATGAAGAGTGAGGCAATTAAAAGCAGAGATAAGTTAAATCTTGTTAAATAAAATGTGTATCCTGATAGGAAAGCAAAAAGAAGCGCGAACACTGATAAAATATTTGGATTAATGTTTATCATTTTTTTTGCTAAGGGATTAAATATTTTCTCCCCAGTTCTTCTGTACCTGTCTAGTACCATGTTAATATCTCCTCCGACCAATCAATATTACCGACTTTGTAATTCTTAAATTTACCGCTTAATATTTCCTCTACTTTCTCAGCGGCTTTTTCCTTGCTAATGTTTGTTGTGTCTATCTCATAAACCTTTTTGTGTTTTTCCAGTGATTCAACAGTTATGACATCAACTGCCTCTGCCTCAGCGTTCTCCATAATCTTTTTCTTGGAATATTTTTTCTTTTTCAGCCTTTTGCCCAGTATTTTTGGTGAGCATCTAAGCACAATAACCATATCAGCAGAAAGTAGATGTGCAAGATGCCCTTCAACAATGAGTGTTTTTCCTTTGTTCTGCTTTTTTATGTAGTTATCCAGTTTTTTCATGTCAGCAATCCTGCATCTTCTTTCCCTGTCATAACCAGAGATAAAATTGTGTTGTTTGATAATTTTATTCAAACTCATAATAATATGTTTCTTCCTTAAAATCTTTGAAACAGAGGTTTTTCCTGTCCCTGGTGTGCCTGTTAATGCAACAATCATCAAATGCCTATGATGTTTAAGCATATTAAGGTTTAAGGTGTAAAGTTTAAGATTTAAGTATTATTCATCTTACACATTATAGCTCACATAAAGGTTTATAATACAGGATATCATTTACAGCTTAGTGGTTGAAATGGTAAAAAATATTGATGCTGATAGTATAAAAGTGAAGGAGTTAATGACCCAAAGGATAATAGTGGCATCACCTGAAAAACAGGTTTCTGAGGTTCTTGGAATGATGAGGAAAAACGATATTCATGAGGTACCTGTTATAGAAAGAAACAAACTTGTAGGTATTGTAACATATGCTCATCTGATTAAAAGAAGGAAGATTGCATTAACATCCCAGGTTAGGAATGTTATGGTTTCTCCACCCAGCATTTCCCAGGATGACTCCTTAATCACAGTATCTGATGTTTTACTCACAAACGGGTTCAGGGCTGTGCCTGTCACAGAAAAGAAAGGGATAGCAGGTGTGGTGTCAAGAACTGATGTAATAAGAGCGGCGAAAATGATTAAGGAGATAACAGAAATGCCTGTTGGAAGAATAATGACCTCTAATCCCGTATGCATAGGAGAAAATGAGGGCGTTATTAAGGCAAAGGATACAATGAGGGACATGGGCATCAGAACGCTTCCGGTAGTGGATAAAAATGGGGAGATTACTGGTGCTTTTGGGTTAAAGGACATCAGCAGTTTTTTTGAGGCAAACAGAATCAAAGCTTCAAAAGGCGAGGTTTATGGTAAAAAGACCCCTGTAAACATCGAGGTGAAAAGCGTTATGCACTCACCACCAATTACCGTGGACCAAAAAGCAAATGTCGGAGCAGTCATTGACCTGATGACAAAACACAGTATTTCATCAGTTTTTGTTGAGGAAAAACAGAAACCAGTTGGCATTATTACACAAGCAGACATATTAGGCTTACTTGCAGGGTTAAAGGAAAGGAAGGATGTATATGTTCAGATAACAGGGCTGGAGGAAGACCCATCAGTATACAATACCATGTACGAGATAATAGAGAAATATCTGAAAAGGATAAACAAAATGATTGTACCACAGATGCTCCTGCTGCATGTTACCACATATCATCCAAAAGGAAAAACTCCGAAATATTCTGTGTCAGCAAAACTAAGCACACCCAGAAAACAGTTCGTCTCAAAATCTAGGGCGCAGTTATATCAGTGGGATTTGATGAAATCCCTGGATGAGGTCATGTCCCATCTTGAAAAAATGGTGAGAAGGGAAAAGGAAAAAGAAAAAGATATTAAAAAAAGAAGCAGCAGTAAGGCAAAAGCAGGATTGAAAAGAGAAACAATGGGAAGATAAGCAGTCAGAGGAATTATTACAATGCCCAGTATCTTTTCTGCACATCTATCACTTTTTCAACAATTCTTTTCCCAGTGTCAAAATTATCATTAACATTTGTGAACTCGTAATCTATTTTTTTATTATTCCAAAACCCAACTATGCCTGCAACAACCTCTGACAGGGCATCAACATTGTACCCGCCTTCAAGAACAAAACAAATCCTTCCATCACAGAGCTTATCTGCCATTCCGGTTATTTTTTCGCACACTGAAACATATCCTGGACTTGAAAGGGTTAATCCGCCTAGTGGATCCATGTAATGCGCATCCCCCCCAAAACTAACAAAAATCATCTCAGGACTAAACTGAGCAGAAACAGGTTTTATTATTTTTTCAAAAGCCAAATCAAAGGATTTGTCTCCGCAGCCTGAAGGAAAAGGTATGTTCACATTGAACCCTTCACCATTCCCTTTTCCTGTTTCCCCTATCCCTCCTGTCCCAGGATAAATATTAGCCTGATGCGTTGAAATGTAAAGAACACCTGAGTCATCATAAAAAATGTCTGATGTTCCATTACCATGATGCAAATCAATATCAATAACTGCTGTTTTTTTGTTCAAATTTTTCACGCCTATTGCAGCATTGTTGAAGTAGCAGAAACCGCCACCGTAACCTTTTCCGGAATGGTGACCAGGTGGTCTGACAAGCGCAAAAACAGGTTTTTTGTTCTCAAAAGCATATTTCGCTGCTGTTATTGTTCCGCCTGCTGCAAGACTTGCTATATCAAATGTTTCCTTGTGCACAGGTGCCTCAACATCTATAAAACCAATGTTTTTTATTGTGTTGATATAATCAAGAGAATACTATTTGCCTATTTGTTCAACAGATGCTTTCTCAGGAGGTAAAACATTAAACAGTTCTTCTTTTTTCAGTCTTTCAACAATCCCCTCCAGCCTTTTCGGACTTTCTGGAGGCCCTGGACTTAGGATATGTTTCTGGTAATAAGGATCATAAACAATCATAGATAAAGCATGGGTTTGGAAATAAAAATATGTTTGGGAAGGTTTAAATCAACTGTAATGCATAACAACTTGTGAACAAAAAATTGAAAGCAATCGGGATAGGACTTGGTGTTATAGTGTTGCTCAATCTTCTAATATTTATTCCATTCACAGGATGGTTCCTGATATTCACCTTAGCGCCACTCTTGGCAGGGTATTTCTCTGGAAGATATGAAAAAAACTACAGGAATGCGATATGCATTGGTGTTATCTGGAGCATAATACAAACCACAGTATTAATAACTGTTTTAAGCAGTGTTTTTACATTCCTCAGCATATCCTTGGGGGCTTCAGAGTTTTTCATCATCATTTTGATTTTTGTTTTCAACACTGGTTTTTGTGTGCTTGGAAACAAAAATGCATAACTCCTGAATTATCACAGCAACAGCAAGACCTGTGAGAATGCCTGCAAGTCCTCCTGTTATTAATCTGACTATGTTTGTGCTTTCCCAGAAACCAAACAACTGCCCTGTGCCATCAACACCAATGGGCAGTAAACCAATAACTATCCACCACCATTTAAAGTTAACATACCTGAAAACAGCGATGCCTGCCCCTACCACAACCCCAAAAAATATTCCAGTGCATCTTGAGCAGTAGGGCATCTGGTTGCCGTTAAGGAAAAAACTTCTTGATGCCTTCTGATGGCAGAAACTATCACCTGTAGAATAAACAAATTTTGCACATGGGTTCATGGTGTTTGTTTGATTCTGAAACTCCACAACCCCAACCTTTCCTTTTTCATCAAAGTTCACACTGTTGGGAGGAAGTGTGTACGGAATGGTTAACATCAGGAGGAACCATGTTAAGCAGAGCATAAAAAACAAGAGTTTTGTTTTACTCATCTGAACTCATTCCTTGATAGAACCAAGAATATTAATGCAATTATACTCAGTATTAAGCCTACAAGAAAACCAAGCGCTGGCATGCCCATTATTGCTCCTATGACTGCTATTCCAAAATGTTTTCTTTTTAATGCGAATATTCCCCCGAGTAATGTGAAAACTGAGAGAATAAATATAACAATGGAACAGACGTAAAGAACATTATTCACCTCTGACATAATATCCTGCTCATGACTGCCTGGTTTTAACGTAAAGTCCACCTTGTTTGTTCCCTCATAAACAAATGTTTTGATTGTCAGACTATTATTGTTTTTTTCTGCTTTTATTCTCTGAACACCGGCAGGAACATTTTCTATCCTGTATGAGCCGTCTGATGATGTATTGGAGTATAAACCAAGACCAAGTACAGTTACAGTTGCATTATTTACAGCGCTGCCGTTCTCATAGACAACATTACCATAAACTGTAACAGTTTGTCCTGTTGAAATTTCATCAACCATCCCTGGGACAAAACCGATGAAGCTACCCATCATAAATCCTAAAATGGATGCAACAATAAGAAGAACACCTGCAACAACCGGCCTGTTTGACCTCTTTTTTTCCGCATGTAATGGTGGTATTGTCCCTGCCTGGAACTGGTGCATGCATCTTGGACAGGTTGTCACATCCCCTATAGAGGTAAAGGAATATCCGCATTTCGGGCATTTCACGTCCATAATATGGAGAATATAGATTGGGGATTTAAATATCTTTGTATTTTCACTTTTTGCACAGTTTTAAAAAATTCCTGAAACATCATAACCTTTTTTAACTACATAAACACTACTATAAACATCACCAGAAGATTCAGCATCCAGTGACCAATCATAAAGCCGAGAACATTTTTTGTTTTTGAATAAACAAAACCTGTGATTATCCCGGAAAATGCTATAAAAAGTAATGCGCCTGCGCATCCCATCAGCTCCTTTAACCAGAACAACTCGTATACATGTCCAACCATCCACACTATTATCTGGGCATACATTCCAATCATTTCACCAAACCCTTCTGCAATCTCCAGTTGGATTACTCTTTTAGAAAAAAAATCAACAGGCATAACATTCATAATAATGAGAACATTAAAGGTAATAAAATCTGCTCCACTCACATTGAAAACATCAAAAAATTCTGGATTAAAAAAATAATAGGGCAGTATCCATAACAACAGAAGAAGATAAACAAGAATTCCGTAAACAAAACCCTTATCAATTTTACCTAATTTTAATGGTTTTTTCAGTAGAAACAGGAGCAGCAGGGGAACCATCATGAATGAAATAAAAACAGAGCTTTGATGATAGTAAATATAGTTTTTCAGGATAAATTCTAACGCAAAAAATATTGCTGTAGAAGCAATGCAAATCAAAAACAGGGTTTTCAGGATTTTTTTCTGCTCGGGATTCATCCTCATTCCGTCCTTCTATGAAACATTTCCATTGATATGAGCAGGGGTATGAGAAACCATAAAAACAGTGAAAGGAAAGGTGCCCAGTATGGTATTCCCTCAGGCAGAACACCTTTTCCACCTTCGAGTATTCCAAGGCTCAGGTCATAGGCACCTATTGGTGATAGCAGGTCAACCCTGCTCCTGAGCAGATTATACTCAGTTATATCACCAAGCGACGGATCTATGTTAATTCCCAGAACATATGCTATGCTCAATGGTATCAATGCCCAGAACATTGTGAACAAAAACCAGACACCTATCCCTGATAGGATTGCTGTTCCCAGGGTTTTTGAAATTGTTGAGAAAATCTGCTGTATTGAAATGAATATTCCAAAAAATATTACTGTAAAAACAATGAAACCAAACATCATCTTTTCTGAAGGCATTCCTGCCACATATGTAACAGAGAATATTCCTGCTAATAACATGATTATTCCTGGCAGGCTCAGCACGGCCCATAGCCCAAGGAACTTTCCAAGAAGAATCTCCCTTTTTGATAACGGCCTGCACAGCAGAAGGTCAAGCGAGTTCTGAAGTTTCTCCTTTACAATGCTGTCAAATGAAATTGATATGGCAGCTATTGAGCCTACAAGCGCAACGAATGAAGCAGATATGAACAACACCGCATTCGGTCCCATGCTCAGTGCTTCTGCCACATCAGGATTCGGGATCATCTCAGGTTTCGTTGAAAGCACTGCCAGACCGTAAGCGCTACCAATTACTGCGAGTGCGAATAATATTAGGAGTATGAGCATCCTTACACTTTTCAGGTTTGAGAAAAACTCCCTCTTTGCTATTGCAAAAACACCCTTAGGATTCATTTTGCTCACCTGTGAGTTTCAGGAATATTTCCTCCAGACTGGGTTCTGTTACCCTTATTGAGCTGACCTTAACATTGTTTCTAACCAAAATTTCATTAACTGCAGGAGATATATTCCTGCTACAAACAACGTTAATTCCTGTCCCGGTTTTTTCTACCCTCAGAACACCTGACAGTTTTCTAACAATGTCCAGCACATTATCGGTTATTCCCTCAGCATCAATAAAAACATTCATTTGTGTTTTCATCCCTATTTTTTTGCTGAGATTTTCAATGGAATCGACCACAATTATTTTTCCCTTGCTGAGGATGCAAACCCTTTTACACATCTGCTCAACCTCTGACAAAATATGGGATGACAGAAACACTGTAACACCCTTATTGTTCAGGTCCTTAACTATTTTTCTAAACAAACTTATTCCCTTTGGGTCCAGGCCTGTTGAAGGCTCATCCAGAATCAAAACTTCAGGGTCGTTAATCAATGATGATGCAAGCGCGAGTCTTTTCTTCATACCGTGCGAATATGTTTTCACTTTCCCGCCCATGAAATCCTTCAATCCAACCGTTTCCAGCAGTTCCCTTGCTTTTCTCTTTCTCTCTACTTCTGGGATGCCGTAAAACTCGGCATAAAAACACAGCACATCCAAGCCTTTCATCTCGTCGTAAAAACCTGGCGTCTCAGGTATCAACCCAACATATTTTTTTGCTTTCACATTATCTAGAATAGAATCATATCCGCACACACTCACCCTGCCGCTAGTTGGTCTTGATATGCCTGAAATCATCCTGATTGTTGTTGTCTTACCAGCACCATTAGGACCAAGAAAACCGAAAACCTCGCCTTTCTCAACCCTGAAACTGATGCTGTCAACAGCAGTAAAACTTTTCCTGAAACCTTTGAAAACCTTTGTCAGGTTCTGCGCCTCTATCACACACATAATAAGGTGTTTGCCTGTTAAAAATGTTTTCTCATAACCGAAAGGATAATCTGTGAATATTTATATATTCCTCATTAAGCTCCCACAGAGGAATTTGTAGAATTCCTCTTGGTCGCAAATTACCCTCGTAATTTGCTCCCGTAGTGTAGTCCGGACAATCATCGAGGCCTCTCGCAGCCTTTTTCTTTTCTCTAAGAGAGAAAAGAAAAATGTCTGGCGAAAAAGAAAAGAGAATGGCAATTTGCCTATGGCAAATTGCCTAAGCAAATTGCATAGCAATTGGCTGTTTCTCTTTCTTAAACCCCAGGAACTTCTTTCTTTTCTCAAGAGAAAGAAGTGGCTGGGCGGAAAAGAAAAGAGAATGGTTTTCTCTTTCTTAAACCCAAGGGCGTTCTTTCTCTTTCTTAAAGAGAAAGAAAGGGCTTGGAGAAAGCCTCAGACCCGGGTTCAAAAAGGTGTAAGTTGTAAGGTGTAAGTACTTATCCTTTAAACCTTAGACCTTAAACCTAGAAAATCCCGGCGGGAGCACTATATTTTTAATGTTTTCAGCCCTGTTTTTTTATCCAGAACTCTTTTCAGTTTTATTTTACTTAGTTTTAATATCACGATTTCATTCACAACACCCACTACACCCTTGAACAGATGACCACCGTAAATCCTCTGTTTTTCATCTGCTAATGCGCAGTGTATATGAAAAGACTCTGCTATGCTTCCATGCATTGAAACAAGCTCCATCGGCTTCTCAAATGTTTTTCTGACATATTTTTTTCCATCAAAATATCCTAACTCAAAATTTTTTAACTGCCCTATTCCAGAAAGTACTATTCCTGATTCAATGCTACATTTTTTAACAATTTTTTCCATTGATTCAAAAAAATCCTCACCATCATCTAATTTCACAATGACAAGGTTTGACTCTGTTTTAAATTGCATAATACCGAAAATGTTGTCGCACATCATTAGTTTTTCGAAAAAGGCAATTTTTTAATAAAAAATAGTCAAAAAAGTGCACCAAAAGCCTTTTATAATAGTCAAAAAACTGCTCCAAACTTTATATATACAGGCACAAACATAATAATTACTGGGTAAAGGAGTGAGAAATGATGAGCTCACGAAGAAGTTGGAAGTTAAGGCTTTTAGCAGTTGGGTTAGTTTGGATGCTCGAAATCAAAGAGAGTAAACAGGTGGTGAGCTATCATCTGAAAGTGATGGCTAAGGCTGGGGTTGTGCGTCTAAGACATGAGGGGAGGGAAACAAGATGCTATGTTACAGATGAGTTTCAAAGATATGTGAGAGTAAATAATGGGTCTATGATAGGATGAGATTATTTCCTCAACTCCTCCATCCTTTTAACCTTTTTTTCAATGTAATCCTTTTTTCCTATGTCATGCCTAATATATATTTCACCTGAAATATGTTTCAATCCGTTTTCAGTAATAACCTCTGCTTTCTCGATACTGTCAGCAACCCCTACGACACCAAGCGCCCTTGAGGTTGTAGTATATATTTTTCCGTCCTTCTCGTTCACAGACGCATAGAACAGTTCCGCGCCTTCTTTCTCAATCCTTTGTTCATCAACTGTTAACTCCCTGTCAGCCATTGGTTTTATACCATATCCTTTTGGAACAACATACTTGCATACAGTTGCCTTTTTCATAAAAGAAGCATTACCTAATTTCCCATCCACTATTCTGTTACATATCTCAACAAAATCAGATTCAAGCAATGATAAAACATTCATTGCCTCAGGGTCGCCAAATCTTGCATTGCACTCAATAACCCTTGGGCCTGCTTTGCTCAGCATAAACTGACCATATAGTACTCCCTTGTATTCCCTACCATCTTTTTTCATTGCTAGTATAATTTTTTGCATAATATCTACAGCAGCATCATATTCATTTTTTCTAAGAAATGGGAGTAAACCATCCTTCTGTGAATATGAGCCCATACCACCTGTATTGGGACCCAAATCATTTTCAAAAGCCCTTTTGTTATCCTGAACAGAGGGCATAGGAACAATTTTTTTTCCATCACAAAAACCCTGAAGCGTAAATTCTTCACCAACAATTTTTTCCTCAATAACAACCTTTGGAATGCCACCAATTTTGTTCTTAATGATTTCCTTTGCATAATTTAATGCGTCATCACTGTTCTTCAGCTGCTCACCAACAATCTTTACACCTTTACCGCCGGTCAAGCCAACAGGTTTTACAACAACATCACCCATTTTTTCAACAAAATCTTTTGCATCACCCGCATCCTCAAAAACATTGTATCTTACATATCCAGGAATACTGTGTTTTTTCATCAAATTTCTCATGAAAGATTTTGATGTCTCAATCTCAGCCGCATTTTTTTTAGGACCAACAGCATTTATACCATTTTTTTCTAACTCGTCAACAATTCCTTTTTCCAGAGGCGCTTCAGGACCAATTACACATAATTCAATGTTTTTTCTTCCTGCATAATCAACAACCTTTTCAACATCTGTTTCCTTCACTGGATAGAAATCCTCGCACAGTTTTGCAATACCAGGATTTTTATTGTGCATACAGGCAAACAGCTTCACATCCCCTTTCTTCAACGCCTTTGCAATAGCATGCTCACGCGCCCCTCCTCCAACGAGCAATGTTTTCATTTCATCAGCTCGCTAACCCTCACAAGTGGAATTAGCTCCACATTATTCTCTTTTAGCAGTTCGGATGCACCCTCCTCCCTGTCAACAACAACAATAGCCTTTTCAACAATTCCTTTGTTTTCCCTTAAAACATTAATAGCCCTCAGGGTTGATGCCCCTGTTGTTGCAACATCCTCAACCACAACAACCTTTTCATTTTCCTTTAACTCTCCCTCTATTTGTTTTCCTGTTCCATGCTCCTTTTTTTCTTTTCTCACAATCACGTATGGTAAATTTGTCTCAATGGATAGTGCAACAGCAATTGGGACCGCCCCTAGTTCCATGCCCGCAATCTTTTCTTCTGTCACGTGTTTGCTCATCTGCTTTGCGATTTCTTTTAATATTGTTGGGTTTGTGG
>Ga0172364_10004880_pt1 | contig 10666 bp, 9 predicted proteins | sample LakKivSesite10cm_FD_114545 | JGI IMG/M metagenome (GOLD analysis project Ga0172364, IMG submission 114545) | Sediment microbial communities from Lake Kivu, Rwanda - Sediment site 10cm | ecosystem: Environmental > Aquatic > Freshwater > Lake > Sediment | place: Rwanda: Western Province, Lake Kivu... | reverse complement strand
GATCTGATGCCGGCGGTCGAGATGCGCGAACCGGTGCTGGTCCATGGTGCCGTCTCCTGTGTATAATGTACCATGGCGCGTTTCGTGCTGCCAGTGTATTTTTGCCGGTACCGGGCAGCATGTTTTCCCGCGTCCGGTTTCGGCAACTTGTGCAGTCGAAAGGACATACGATGCAGCAACGCGTCACTATCACAGCGGCCACGGCCGGCGCCGACACGGTCACCGCGGTCAGAACGGCCGTTGACAAACTCGGCCCGTCGGGCGGCGTCATCAGGTTCGCCCCCGGCCGGTACGACTTTTTCCCTGACCGCGCGCCGGAACGCCTCCATTTCATCACCAACAACGACAGCGGCCTCAAACGCTGCGCCTTCCCGCTGTACGGAAGGCGGGACATCGTTGTCGACGGCGGCGGCGCCGAATTCGTCTTCCACGGCCGCATCACGCCATTCATCATCGACGGCTGCAGCAGCGTCACGCTAAAAAACTTGACGATCGACTGGGCCGACGACCACTGCTTCCAGGGCATCGTATCGGACAGCGGCCCGGATTTCATCGACCTGGCGCTGGAGAGTCGATACCCGTATGTTTTAAGGGACGGCTACCTGGTGATGAAAGGCGAAGGGTGGGAGGAGCCGGTCCGGGGGCTCCTGGAGATGGACCCGCAGACCGGGGCGCCCGCATACGGCAGCGGCGACCACTGCGGCGCGCCATGGCACTCCAAGTTCGCCTTCGAGCGGCTCGATGGCGGCCTGCTGCGGATACGCAACGATTTCCCCAGGCCGCCGAAAAAGGGAAACGTGCTGGTGCTGACCAACCATACGCGGCTCAATCCGGCCGTGTTCATCACCGGATCGAGCGGTGTCGTCATGGAGTCGGTGACGATCTTTCAGTCGCCGGCCATGGCGGTGATCGCCCAGCGAAGCGCGGATATCCGCATGACCCGCTGCTCGGTGGTCGCCCGGCCCGGCAGCGGCCGGCTTTTCTCCGCGAGTGCCGACGCGACCCATTTCTGCGGATGCCGCGGCACGATTACGCTGGAAGAGTGCCGGTTCGAACACCAGCTCGACGATGCGACCAACGTCCACGGCGTCTACGCGAAGGTCGTGGAAGCGACCGGGCCCCGCTCCCTGCTTTGTATGCTCGTCCACCCCCAGCAGAAGGGCGTGCCGTTCGCGGCCGCGGGCGACCGGGTGCAGGTGGTTGCGGGCCGGACGCTGGTTCCGTATGTCAACGGCACAGTCGACAGTGTGGCCGGCATCAATGCCGACTGCTTCGAGCTGGTCCTGACTGAACCGGTGGCCGGCGGCATACGCGCCGGCGACGCGGTCGAAAACCGGTCATGGTGCCCGGACGTCGAGATCCGGGGGTGCGCGGCCGCGAAGAACAGGGCGCGCAGTTTTCTTATCGGCACGCCGGGCCGGGTGGTGATAGAAAACAACCGGTTCGCCTCCGGCGGCGCAGGCGTGCACATCGGCGCCGAGGCGCGGTTCTGGTTCGAGTCGGGCGCGGTCGGCGACGTCCTGATCGCCGGCAACACGTTTGAAGACTGCAACTACGGTTTCTGGAGCAGGGCGGCCGTCGAGGTTTCCCCGGCAGTGGACCCGGAGGCAATGGCCGGCGCATACGCGGAGCGCAACATCAGAATCAACGGCAACACGTTCAGGACGTTCGACACGCCGCTGCTCTGCGGCCGCAGCATTGATGGAGTGGAGTTTAGCAGCAACGACATCGCCGCGTCGGGAACGTGGCCGCCGCCGGACAAAAAAGCTCCGGCGCTTGCGCTGGAGCACTGCCGCGGCGTCAGGATCGCGGGGAATGTGACGGACGGGAAACCGGCGCAGCCGGCGGTGAAACTTGACGGGTGCCGCTGAGGCCGGCCTTATCGTGCCATGTCCGTTGACGGTTTCCCCGTGGTTCGCCGTATGGTGATGAATCCGTCGATGTCGACCGGCTCGAGGATGACCCGTGACGTCGGCCGGGGGCCGGGGTTAAGCAGGAAATCGAGCATGCCGTGGACATAGGCGGGCGCGTTGAAGTTGTAACTGGTGAGTCCGCCGAAGAACGCCTCGGGAGAATCGTCGAACCCGACGACCGAGACTTCCTGCGGGACCCTGACGCCGCGTTTTTCGAGGAACCCGATCATCCGCACCGCAACCTCGTCGTTTGATCCGACCCACGCCGTGATCTGCCGTTGCTGCAGCGCGCCGTCGAACAGCGGAGGCAGGTTTTCAAGGATCCGTTCGCGTGATGCCGCGCTTATGATGCGCCCGGAATACCGGGCAAGCGCGCGCGCCATCAGGCTGTGAACGTGGTCGGACGGGTCGAGGTTGCCGAGTATCGTCCGTTGGAATACCGCGTCCATGTCGCGGCCGTTGACCCGGTATTGCGGCGCGTTTTCGTCGATCATGAAGGTCCGTATGCCGTCCGTATAGCCGGCCGCCGCAAAGGCCTGGCGCAGCCCGTCGAGTCTGCGGTTGATGCTCAGCGCCGAGATATAGGCCACGTCCCGGTGACCGAGTTTCAGCAGGAACCGCCCCACGTGCTCACCCGCCCTGACCGTCGTGGCGATGGTGAACACCCGGCACCGGTTGCCGCCGCGGTAGACGGGGGAGAAGTCGATATCGCCCCTGACATCGAGTACCGAAACCGGTTTTCCGTGCCGTGCGAGGGACGCGACGAAGCGGGGAAGGTCGAGTCCGTCGAGCCCTTCGCACCAGACGATGAACCCGATCAGCTCTTCGAGGCGTGCCGGGTCCGGTTCATATTCCCTGCCGCCGCCGGGCGCGAGAAGCTGCGCCCCTTCGTAATGGAATGCGGCGATTTCCAGGTTGATCCCGTGTTTGGCGCACTCGTTCTCCAGTATCCGGAACCGTTCCTGGACCTGCGGGACCGTGGGCGTGAATATCTCGTCCCGCGTGATCAGCACCACGGTGTCGCGGTGACGCATGGCGGCCACCGGCGGCACCTGGAATCCCCTTGGATGATGGGCGATGCGTTTCTCGCGGACAAGGACTCCCAGCGCCTTGCGCAGCGTCCGGTAACAGACGCCGTAACGAACCATCAGCGCCTTGACCGGCGGCATAAGCCGGCCGGCCTGGTAGGTCCCTTCCAGAATGTCGAGTTCAATCCGCTCCCGGACATGCTCCCATTTTCGCGACGGCTGCGGCTGCGTCCGGGCCAGGGCGGCGGGCGCGAGCGCCTGCGCGTCGTCGCCGGTGACCCGGTCCAGCATCACGATGCCGGACCGGTGTTTGACGGAAATCAATCCTGATTTCTCAGCCTCGGCGACGGCCTTGGACATGGTGCCGGGTGAAACACCGGCCAGTACGCTAAGGCCGCGGATGGTCGGCAGCCGTTTGACGTTGTTGCGGGCCTGATCGGCAAGGTATTTCTGAAGGAATACAATCGCCGTTTCGAATGACGGGCTTTTTCTCTGCATGGTTTACCTGTATGATCAATATATTATACGTACACCGTATAAAAGTGCAAAATAAACATGCTCCGGTGTGTTTTATAACCGATATATTTCAAGCATTTGGAATGGAAAGCGTTGCCGGATCGCAGATGCCGCGGCATGCGGCAGCGCTCCGGTTGCCGGTCCGGAAACATACTGCGCCGTTGTTTTCAATGATCGAGGCGCGTATCGACGGCAAGGGTAGGATCCGGAGCGGCACGGTGCGCTTCGTGCCGTGACCGGCCGCGTCATGGCCCGGGCAGACCGGCAACGTACATATTCATTTCTTCGTCGGAATCCAGTAATCCGCTTTCCATGTGCAGGGCGATTCTTGCCTGAAGCAGCTTTTCGAGAAAAAAGTAGGCTGTGTTTTCGTGAGTTTTTGAATCGATGAGGTAATATCTTGATAAATCATTGAGTTGCATATAAGATACCTCCTTGTTTCCTGGCCCTTTCATTAATTATATCGTCAAAACTTAAGCGCTTCATTGGCGGTTTTTTCCTTTCCCTGTCCGCCATAAATAAAAAAATTGTTAAAGTTTTTAAAAATGATGCCGATAACTATAAGGGGAAGTTGTATAATTAGTGAACCGGCTGTAAACCTTACAGGGAGGTGACCCATGCAGATCCCGCAAACCACGCCCGGCGCAGTGGGCGCCGGATATGCGAACAAAGCTCTTCAGCGGACCGGCAAGGCGCTGGAGAAAATCCTTGAACGGCTTGCGAACGCCCGCCGTATCAACAGGGCGAGCGATGACGCCGCCGGTCTGAGCATCGCCGAACAGCTGCAGACACAGGTCCGCGGATTCAAGATGGCGACCCAGAACGTCAACGACGCCATGAGCGCGCTCAACATCGCCGACGGCGCTGCCGGCGCAACCGCCGGCATCCTGCAGCGGCAGCGTGAACTGGCGCTCCAGGCCCGTAACGATACGCTGACCGACGACCAGCGTCAGACGCTTGACGTCGAATACCAGGCGCTCACCGAAGAGCTGACCCGGATCGCCGACGCGGCCCGGTTCAACACGCAGAACGTTGCCGCCGGCGAAGGACTGGCGGCAGGCGACGCGCAGATCCAGGCCGGGCCCAACCCCGGCGAGACGCTGCAGCTCGCCGAGATCAACCTGACCGCCGATGCGCTCGGCATCACCGGCACCGCAGTGGCCACCGGCGCCCAGGCCGGCGCCGCCCTGGGCGCAATCGACGCCGCGCTTGCCACCATGGGAACCCAGCGCAGCACCCTGGGCGTCACGGTCAACCGGATCGAGTCGATACTCAGCAACCTCAACGTCTCGGCAGCCAATACCCAAGCCGCGGAATCGATCCTGCGCGACCAGGACATGGCCCAGGGCATTACCGACCTGGTGCGCGAGCAGCTGCTCCGGGAAGGAGGCATGCGGGCCTTTTCACGGTATCAGGAGATCACGGCGAACCATCTGTATGGTCTGCTGCAGTAACGGCCCTGACGGCGGGGGAACACTTCTCCCGCCGTCCATTTTTAAAATTACGGCGGGATAAGCATGGTCAGGACAACCGCACAGGAAGTCGCCGGACACTATAATAAAATGGGGATCGAGACTGCCCCGAAGCGCAAGATCATCTACCTGCTGCATGAAAAGTGCGTACATTTATTGAATCGTTCGATTTATGATACAGAAAAAAGAAGATACCTGCTTGACCGGGCCCAGAACATCATCGTCCAGCTGCAATCCGCCCTGATCCGCGAGGATACGGTCGCCGAGAGTCTGTACCAGCTTTACGACTATGCCTATGCCCGCCTGGAAAACGGCGGAGAGACCGACATCGCGAACGTGCAGGCGATCATGCGCCAGTTGACAGACACGTATTACGTCCTGCTGGTGTACCGCTGAAGCCGTGTGCTCCGGTCGTCCACCATCACCGATTACCGATTTACGCCACGGTATCTTGCCGGTCATGCGTCACGCTGAATGTATTTTCCACATCTGACCAGGCCGTTGCAGCCAGTGTCCGGTGCGCCGGATTGGCCGGCATGGTTCCGCGGCCGGCACGCGTTGCCGCCGTCCACCCGATACCGGATTAACGGACCATACCGATGCCCAGACTCTTCGATCTTCTTTCCGACGGCGCAGACAAGCAGAAACTGACCGGCCTGAGCCGCCAGGCCGCGTCCGGCCGAAACCGCGAAAAACCGCGGTCCGAACCTGCGCCGCCGCTCATCCGCATACCCGATTTCGTGGCCCTCGACCTGGAAACCACCGGCCTGGACGAGAAAAACGACCGGATAACCGAAATCGGCGCCGTGCAGTTCCGGGCCGGCGAGGCGACCGGCTCGTTTTCGACCTTTGTCAATCCCGGGAAGCCGATACCCGCCGAGGTGACCGCGCTTACCGGCATTACCGACGCCGATGTGGCCGGCGCGCCCCCGTTCGCCGACATCGCGCAAAGGCTGCTTGACTTCGTCGGCGAGCTGCCGGTCTGCGGCCACCAGGTGGATTTCGACGCCGGTTTTCTCAGGCAGGAACTGGCGCGCGCCGGCATGCGCAAGCCGGCCAACGCGCTGCTGGACACGGCGCTCCTGTCGCGGCTCACGCTCCCGGAGCTGAGCGGGTTCTCGCTGGGGCAGATTGCGTCGCACCTCGGCATCAGGCTCGACCGGGCCCACCGGGCGCTCGACGACGCGCGCGCCACCGGCATGGCGGCCGCCGCCATGATACCGAAGATCATGGAGATCCCGGCCGACGTGCGGCGCATCATGGTCTCCTTCGCACCATTCTCCATAGTCAAAAAGCTCCTGGCGCTCAACCTCGACGGCCGGCCGCCCCTGGAGACCGGGCCGCGCCGGGGACCGGCGAAAATCCCGCCGCGCCTCAAGCCGGCCGACGAGCGGGCGCCGATCGATCCGGACGCCGTCGCGGCGCTGTTCGGGGAAAACGGCGCGCTGGCGGGCCTGCTTCCCGGCTTCATCCCGCGGGAAGCGCAGCGCGCCATGGCGCGCGAAGTCGGCCGCACCATAAACGCAGGCGGGCTTCTGGCCGCCGAGGCCGGCACCGGCACGGGAAAATCGCTGGCCTACCTGGCGCCGGCCGCTTCGTTCGCCCTTGCCAGCAACCGGCGGGTCCTGGTGTCGACCTACACGCGAAACCTGCAGGACCAGCTCGCGGCAAAAGACCTTCCCCTGGTGGCGCGGCTGTTCGACAAGCCCCTCACATTCAGCGTGCTCAAGGGCCGCGCCAACTATCTCTGCCGGTACCGCTACGAACGGCTGATCGCCGGCGAGATCGGAAACCTGTCGCCGCACGACCGCTCCGGGCTGCTGCCCCTGATCGGCTGGGCGGAACGGACCGCGACGGGCGATATAGAGGAACAGGCGCAGTTCAACCGGAAGTGGTACGGTAAAATATGGAACCTGATTTCCGCCGAGGCGCACGAGTGCGCCGGGCAGCGCTGCCCCCTGTTCGCCGACTGTTTCCTGTTCATGGCGCGTCAGCGGGCCCAGGCCTCGCACATCGTGGTCATCAACCACTCGCTCTTTTTTTCCGAGCTCTGCTCCGAGTCGTCGTTTCTCGGACCGGCCGACACCGTGGTGTTCGACGAGGCCCACCACCTGGAGGAATGCGGCCACCGCTGCCTGCGCGTGGAGGTCGATTCCAACCGGATGCGGATGTACGTCGAATTCCTCAACACCCTGTCGAAGACCGCCGACGGCCTGATGAAACGGGGCACGGCCGTCGACGAACTGAAGGCGCTGGCCAGACAGGTGAAAAAACTGCGAAAGGCGTCGGACGATTTCCTGGACGACCTGAAAGGGTGGGCCGACCGCACTGTCCCGCTTTCGCCCGCGGGCACCGATTACCAGGCGGCGTACGGGGCCCATGTGGTCGAGGCGCTTGCCGGCCCGTCGACGCTGCTCTACGAGCTCAAGGAGCTGCAGGACATTCTGTTCGACCTGGACATGAAACTCGGCCTCGGGAGCCGGGAGTGCGACGTCCCGGACGAAACCGCGGCGCAGCTTTCGACCTGCCAGCAGCGCACGTCGCAACTCAAGGCCGACCTGGCCTACGTGGCCGCCGCGGTCACCGACGGCCATGTCTTCTGGATCGAGGGCGACCGCCGCAAGGGCTGGGTCAAGCTCTGCGGCGTGCCGCTCGACATCGGGGCGGTCCTCTCCGGCATCTGGCCCTCGATCAAGGGCGCGGCGATCTTTACATCAGCAACCCTGTCGGTGGCCGGGAACATGGCGTTTTTCCGGCGCAAGGCCGGGCTGTACGGACCCAACGAAGAACGGTCGTCGAGCGCGGTCTATCCGAGCCCGTTCTCGCCCGACCAGGCGGTGCGGTGCGGGGTGGCGCGGGCGCCGGCGCCCGACGCGCCCGAATTCCCGGAGTTCTGCGCGCAGGCGATCGTGAAACTGCACGAGGCGACCGGCCGCAACATGCTGGTGCTCTTCACCGCCAATGCCATGCTGCGGAGCGTGGAGTCCGCGCTTAAAAAATCCGGCGCCGTCGCGCCGCAGAACCTGATCGCCCAGAGCACCGGCACCAGCCGGCACGTGCTGCTCGAGAAATTCAAGCAGTCGAAGAAGGGGATCCTGCTGGGGGCGAGCAGCTTCTGGGAGGGGATCGACGCGCCCGGCAAGGCCTGTGAAATCGTGGTCATCCCGCGGCTGCCATTCCCGGTGCCCACCGACCCGCTGACCCAGGCGCTGGCGAAAAACCATGAGAGGGAGTCGGGAGAATCGTTCATGTCGTTCGCGGTGCCCGAGGCCGCGATACGCCTGCGCCAGGGCGCCGGCCGGCTGATCCGGACCGCGAACGACCGCGGCGCGCTGGTCATTTTAGACAGCCGCATGGTCAACCGCGGCTACGGCGTCCATTTCATCCGGTCGCTGGACGGACCGTTCCATAAATGCACCGGCCTGGAGGAGATGGTGCGGCAGGTCGTTTTGTTTTTCGACAATAAAGTATCTTTACCCGGGCCCTTTCCCGACGAGGAACCATGCGAATCCGATCCCGATTCCTGGTAACGCTTCTGCTCGCCGCGGCGTGCGCCGGGTGCGGCATCTACTCCTTCAGCGGATCGTCGCTGCCCGCCTATCTCAAGACCGTCGACATTCCGCTGTTTGTCAACCAGTCGCTCCAGCCCGAGGCGGCCGAGGAGATCACCCGCCGGCTTACGGCCGAGGTGCTGCGCAGCAACCTTCTCAAGATCGTCTCAGGCTCCGGCGACGCGACGCTGCGTGGGCTGGTCCGTTCCTACGAGCACCAGGAACGGTTCATCGACATCAGGCAGGCGCGCGACGCCAGCGTGACCGAATACGAGGTCCGCATCGTGGTGGCCGTCGAATTCATCGACAACCGCAAGAGCGAACCCATATACCAGGGCACCGTGACCGGCCTGGGCACCTACGATCCGTCGACCGGAAAAGAGGAGGACGCGCGTTCCCGGGCGGTGGCCGACATCGTCGAACAGGTCATGCAGAATTCGGTGCAGGGGTGGTAGGAATGGAACAACGGGACGATAACAACGGACGGGTGGTGACGCCATGGGCCCGGTCGTCGTTTGTAGAGACGTTGCGCGCAACGTCTTTACAAACGGGACGGGTGCGCGCAACGTCTTTACAAACGGGACGGGTGCGCGCAACGTCTTTACAAACGGGACGGGCGCGTGCAGCGGCCCGACCACGGGGGACGCCATGAATTTCGTTAAAATGCACGGGTGCGGAAACGATTTCATCGTCACGCACGAAATCGCCGACGGCGCGGTCGAAAACCTCAGGAAACGCGCGCCGCTGCTCTGCGACCGCAGGCGCGGCATCGGCGCCGACGGCATCATACTGGTGCTGCCGTCGATCGGCGCGGGCCTCAAGATGCGCATCATCAACGCCGACGGCAGCGAGGCCGAGATGTGCGGCAACGGGATCCGCTGTTTCGCGATCTACGTGCGCGACAAGGGGCTCAACGCCGGCGGCATCCTCACCGTCGACACCCTGGCAGGCAAAATCGTGACCACGCTGCGCGGCGACACGGTCCGGGTCGACATGGGGCCGCCGGTGCTGGAGGCATCCCGCATCCCGGTGGCCGGCGGGAGCGGTCCGGTGATCATGCAGCCGGTCGTGGCAGACGGCCGGCGCTTCAGCGTCACGGCCGTGTCCATGGGCAACCCGCACGCGGTCATCTATGCCGACGAACTGACCGACGACCTGGTGCACAACTGGGGACGCCGTCTCGAATGCCACCCGTTCTTCCCGCGCAGGGTCAACGTCGAATTCGTGAAGGTGGTGTCGGATTCCGAAGTGCGGATGCGGGTGTTCGAACGGGGTGTGGGCGAGACCCATGCCTGCGGCACCGGCGCCTGCGCCACGGTGGTTGCCGGCATACTCAATAAAAAACACGGCAACGCCGTGAAGGTCCGTCTTATCGGCGGCGACCTGAACGTCGAGTGGAGCGGGGACCCGTCGCAGCCGGTCTACATGAGCGGTCCGGCCGCCGTGGCATACGAAGGAAGCATACCCGACGTCGGCTGAACCGGTCCGACGAACGGTGTTGCATCCGCGCCGCGTTCATTCTATAATTAAACATCGGATTTTTAAGCCGTTTCACCAGCTTACCTGGAGTGTCACTCATACCGTCATCCCGTATGACCACGATCGCGTTTCTGGCCGTCGCCGCCATCGTTTCCGTTTCCCGGGCCCAGGGCGCCGGCGGCGATGCCAATGCGAAGATGAACATCGCGGTGATGAACCTCAAGTCGACCGGCATCGATCCGGGCGAGGCTGAACTGATTTCCGACCGACTGCGCGTGGAGCTGTTCAACACCGGCCGGGTGAACGTGATGGAGCGCGACCAGATGCAGGACGTGCTCAAGGAACAAGGGTTCCAGCAGTCGGGCGCGTGCACCGACGAGGCCTGCCTGGTGGAGATGGGGCAGCTTCTGGGCGTGGAGGGCATCGTCAGCGGATCGGTGGGCAAACTCGGAACCATGTACATGGTGAACCTGCGGGTCATCTCGGTCCAGAGCGGCAAGATCACCCACGTCGTTTCCGACGACATCAAGGGCGGCATCGAGGAGGTGGCGGTGCGGCTGAAGAAGATCGCCGTGGAGCTGATCGGAGCGCCCAAGGCGCAGGCGCCGGCCGTTAAACCGCAGGAGCCGGCAAAGGAGGTTGTCGAGGAGCCGAAGGAGAAGGAAAAACCGGCGGTAGAGCCGGTGGTGGAACAGCCGGAAGCCGAG
>Ga0172364_10004878_pt1 | contig 10667 bp, 9 predicted proteins | sample LakKivSesite10cm_FD_114545 | JGI IMG/M metagenome (GOLD analysis project Ga0172364, IMG submission 114545) | Sediment microbial communities from Lake Kivu, Rwanda - Sediment site 10cm | ecosystem: Environmental > Aquatic > Freshwater > Lake > Sediment | place: Rwanda: Western Province, Lake Kivu... | reverse complement strand
TTGGCCGAGATAGGAAAACACCTGGAAAATATAGGAATTAATGCCTTGATGGTCGGAAAAATCGAGGAAGCAATTCTGCTCAGGGAAAGGGGCATCTCTTCTCCCCTTCTCAACTTCGGCCCTTTCAGCGCAGAGTATTCTGAGCAAATCGTTCGAAACAATATCTCTCAATCCATATTTACCGCAGAGGTCAAAGAGCTCAGCCAGACTGCAATCAAGTTAGGGAAAAAAGCCAAGGTCCAGATCAACGTCGACACCGGCCTGGGGAGGATGGGAATTTCTTTCAGGAAAGCTCTTCCTTACATCGAGCTCGTCTACTCGCTAAAGGGTATTTCCATTGAAGGAATTTTAACAACCTTGACCGAGGATGACGATTTTGACCGCGAACAGCTCAGCCGTTTTCGCAGCCTCTGCCAGGAAGCGGAAAAAAGAGGCATATCCTGCGGCTATAAACATGCGGCGTCGAGCGATGGAATCCTTGACCTCCCTGCCTCTCATCTGGACATGGTCAGGCCAGGCATCACCCTCTATGGCTACTATCCCTCGGAGAAAACTCAAAAAGAAGACAGGCTCGGCTTGAAGCCTGTTCTTCAATTAAAAGCGCGGGTGGCTGTTGTCAAAGACCTTCTTCCCGGAGACTCCCTCTCTTATCACCGAAAATACACAGCAACAAAAAAGAAAAAGGTCGCTGTTATCCCCCTGGGCTATTCAGACGGCTATCCCCAAAATGTTGCGGATAAGGCTTTTGTCCTGATAAGAGGAAAGAAATTCCCTCTTGTGGCTGCAGTGACTGCCAATCACTGCCTCGCCCTTCTTGGAGAAGACTCCCAGGTCAGGGCCAAAGACGAAGTCGTCGCCATGGGCTCTCAAGGGAAAGAAAGGATAACAGCAGATGATGTTGCCTCTTGGGCAGAGGTCTCAAATTATAAAATACTGATTAGCCTCAACCCTCTCCTGCCGAGATTTGCAGTTTAGAATTTTTTTATTCGGTTTTTGAGTTCTGGGAGAATAAGCAAAAGCGATTTTTTCTAAAAAAGCTTCTTTACGATGGAAGAAAATGATGACGGATCCATCATCTGAGATAAGGTTTCAAAAAGATGTCACTCTTTGTTGATTTGGACTCTTGCTTTTGATATCTTGATCTTTCAAAAAATAAAAAAGGAGAAAAAAGGGGACTATCCCCTTTTCAATCAAGGAGGCAATCATGAAAGAAATCTCTTCACTGGTCAGTTTAATCTTGGCCATACTCATCGCTTTTCCAGCCATAAGCCATGCCGTCCAGGCCAATCCCAAAGTCCTGATTAAAACAAGCAAGGGCGACATCACCCTCGAACTCTTCGCCGACAAGGCCCCGCTCACTGTTAAAAATTTCCTCTCTTACGTGGACGAGAAATTCTATGACGGGACGATCTTTCACCGCGTCATCAAAGGATTCATGATACAGGGCGGAGGGTTCACTCCTGAACTTCACCAGAAAGCGACAAAGCCGCCGATCAAGAATGAAGCGGCAAACGGCCTGAAAAACCTGAGAGGAACGATTGCCATGGCCCGCTCCCCTGAAATAGACAGCGCCTCCAGCCAGTTCTTCATCAATCATGTCGACAATCCCGGCTTAGACTACAGGGACAGCACCGCCGGAGGTTTTGGCTATGCCGTCTTCGGAAAAGTCATCTCTGGAATGGACGTGGTCGATGCCATTGCCTCCACCCTGACCATGACCAAGGGCATATACCGTGATGTGCCACGGGAGACGATAACCATAATCTCCATCAGCCGAATTTAGAATAGCCAATTTCTGTCTTTCCAAATCCATGGCGGACATGATATTCGCTTTTTTTCATCTCCTCCTCATCCTGGGCATCATCATCTTTGCCTTTTATTCCCTTTTTACAGGAAATGTTATTAGATTTATCATCATCAGCATCCTTCTCGTTGCCTATTACTTCCTCGTCCTCCATAAAGCCGTAAAAAAAGAGGTCGAAAGGAAGAGAAAAAAGAGGGCCTGAGAGAAAGTAAATGCCGGTCTTCTATGCGTTTTCCGACGAGTCAGGGAAATACAAGAAAGAAAGAAGCGATAAGTTCATCCTGAAAAATCCCTATTACTGCCGTTCAGCGGTTCTCCTTGAAGCTCAGGATTGGTTAAAGCTCAAGAAAGAATTTTTCCTGCTGAAAAAGAAAATGTTGAACCTCGGCTATGAACAGGAAGTCAAGTGGTCCTACATCTGGTCTCTCTACAGGCACTTTCAGAAAAAGGAAAGAATCACGGGGGAAAAGCCTTATTATCATCTTCGCCTCCATCCCCTGGATACCCTCCTCGAATTCATCAAGCGGGCTCTTGACCTTCTCCAAGACTGCCCGAGCTGCAGCGTCTGCCTCACCGTGACTTTCAACGAGAGGCAGAGGACAAAGCCTTTGGAGATAAAAAAGGTCATAGCGCTCCATCTGAGCCATGTGATGGCTCTGATTGAAAATGAGATGGGAAAAATTCCAGAAAGCCATTGCGTCTTCTTTTTGAACCGCGAAGACCCCACTGCTGAAAAAAATCTGAAGCATATCTTTCTTGAAACCTTCGAACAAGCGTTCCCTGACAAATATCCTCATCTGAAAGACAGCCTCAACTTTGAATTTTTCCCGCATAGCTTTGGCAGTCAACTGGCTGACTACTATGCCGGAGTTTTCAGCGGCTGCCTCCGTCTTTACCCTCAAAGCATAGATTTGTTTCGCCATCAGGTCTGGCCGAAAATAGCCAAAGAAAATAACCAAGCTCTGGCCTCAGGGATAAAAGAAATTCCCGAGAATAAAGAAAATAGAATTTTCCTTAAAGGAATCCTGGAAAAAGTCTTTAGAGCGGAGGCGAAAGATTATCGGGTCAGCCTGGAAGAAAGGCTGAGGTCAAAAAATTAGGTCGATAAGACTCATGTTGTTCAAAGGCTTTTCGAAGAATGTTTTGGGAAATAGCCTCGCTCCCAATCGGATTTTTAACGCCATCTCCATTCGCTCTTCTCGGCGGCTGCGTAACTCGCTCCGATCAGACATACTCGCTGCCTGACTTCATCGGGTTCCCTCGAAGAGCGAATTCCGATGGTTAAATCCTCAATGGTCGCTGCGGCAATTTCCCAAAATCTCTGACTTGAATAATGACAAAATATCAACACTTAGCTGGAATCGAATAAAATTCATTTTTGAATAAGGAGGCCTTGATGAAAGACAATCAACTTAGATTTTTCCCTTCACAGCTTGAAAAGAAAAAGTCTGACAAGATCAGTCGGCAAAAGATGAAATGCTTTGGAGCCGTCTTGTCCTGGAGCATGGCTATAGCCCTTTTTGCCTTTCCTCTTTTTCTCAATGGACAGAAGCTGGATAAAAACCTTGAAAGAGCATTCCATTCAATCCAGCCCATGGAGGCCTACAATGAGGTCAAAACCCTTTCTTCGCCTGAATTCTCAGGCCGGCTGACAGGCCACCCTGGATACACGGCTGCCGCAAAATGGGCGGCTGGAAAATACAAAGAATGGGGACTGATGCCTTTGAGTCTGAAGGAGGGCTATCTTCAATCTTATCCTTCCCCCTACACTATCGTTGACAGAGCAGAGATGACCTTGTTTCTCAGGGAAAGCAAAGGGAGCGGCCAAGAAGAGCCGACCTGGAAAGAAGTCAAGCTCGAGCCCGGCAGGGATTTCCTGCCTCTTCTTTTCAGCGACAGCGGCGAGCAAAAAGCAGAATTGGTCTTTGCCGGATGGGGAATCTGTGCTCCAGAGCTTGGATATGATGATTACGCCGGACTTGATGTCAGAGGAAAATTCGTGCTCTGTTTCCGGGGAACTCCTGACGGGGCAGACAGGCGCTACGAGAAATACGACCACCATCGCTTCCGGATGAAGACGGCAAAAGAGAAAGGGGCATTGGGAATTATCTACATTATGCCTGAGACTGTTGCTAATCCCAATGGAGATTGGATAAAAGATTTCCTGCCAGCCATGGTCACCGAAAAAATCGCAGACGAAATTCTGAAGGAAAAAGGCCTGAACTCCGCAGACCTGAGAAAAGACCTTCTGACTTATAAGAAACCTCTTTCCTTCATTCTCGAGTCAAGAATAAGCTATCGGGTGGAGTCGAAGCATTTTCCTGATGGTCTGGGATACAATGTCGTGGGCTATGTCCAAGGCTCTGACCCCAAGCTCAGGAATGAGTGCTTGGTTGTCGGCGGGCATTTCGACCACTGCGGTTCGCATCTGGGATTGATTTTTCCCGGCGCCGACGACAACGCCAGCGGCAGTGCAGTGGTCATGGAAATTGCCGAGGCTTTTACCAAGCTGGATAAAAAGCCCAAAAGGTCGGTTGTCTTTGTCCTTTTCGGCGGTGAGGAAATGGGACTTCAAGGCTCAGAGTATTTTGCCAGGCACCTTCCTTCCCAGTTCGAGAAGGTGGATACGATGTTCAACTTCGACATGGTCGGCGAAGGAGATGGAAGCTCATGTTCCTACAGCCCTGACCTTGCCGAATTAAAAAAAGCGATTGAGGAAGCCGACACACAGGTTAAAACCTTGAGGCGAATGGGAGTCATCAGAGGGGTTGGGGTGAGAAGCTCTGACTTCGCCCCTTTCTTCTTGAAAGGAGCAGCCTGCGTTGCCTTCTTCTCCAACGGACCTCATCTTGCCTATCACCAGCCGGGCGACACAATCTACCGCATCAACCCGGATATCATGGCTGACATCGCCCGGCTGGCTTTCTTGAGCGCTTTCTCCTGGGCAAACAGATAAAAAATTTTATTTAATGACTTTTGCGGAGAGGATGAGGATAAGAGCCTTATCTCCGCCATTAAGCTTTGAGAGTCCAACCACAGTCCTTTCCCCGCTTTTCAAGGAAAGAGTTGTGCTGATAAGAGTTGAGGGAGGTCCTTCTTTTCCTTCTGCTGAATAAATGCCTGAAGGCTTAGAGAGAGTTAATTCCACTAAAAAGGTATCGGCTTTTTCTTCTTTGATGAATCGAGGAGAGATACTCAATTGAAGGCTTATGCCGTCTCCTCCTATTCGCTGAACGGATCTTGTATTATCCTGGACTTTTATAATGGATGAGTCCAGCCGCTTGAAAGATTTGTATCTTAAAAGGCTGTTCAGCTCTTTAATCACCGGGTCGGACATCAGCTCTTTTTGCTCGTCGACTGTTACTCCTAAGGATGAGCCCAAGCCCAATGAGCCCAAAATCACGTCTGCGGTGAATTGCAAATCAAGAGGCTTAACGTCGAGCTCCTTGAGTATCGAAAGAAGTTTTTCGACGACTTCTGGAGTATCCTCGATGATAAGGGAATTCCTTTCTGGTAAATCCTGTATCTTACCCATTACGTTTAGGTCTCGCGTAGGAAGACTCAGATAGGGGCGAAGAAGTTCCCTTGCCCTCCATACGGTCAAGTACTTGACCTGGACAATCTCTTTTCGCAGCTCAGGCTTAGCTTGCTGCTGGCAATAGAGGCTCAAGGACACTCCGATGAAGAAGAAAAAAGCTAACAGAATAATCGATGTTCTTTTCATTCTTTGACCTCCAGTTCAAAGTTTTTATTGAAGAACCAGACGATTCGAAGTCCGGTCTCATGCGAAACGAGAGTCATGGAGATGATATCCTGCTGAGATTCCTTTCTCATTTTTTCAGGCTCCTGTTTCAGCCCGGCAATCGCTCCTGTCTCAGGCTCCATCTTTTGCTTGATGAAGGAAGGCCTGATAAGAAATAAACTCAGCAGAAAAGCAAAAACAGCCATCATGGCGTAGGCCCAGGCTTTCTTGAAGGGCCAGGGAGCAAGGGAAAGAGCCTTCGGCTCTTTTTTGCCTGTCGCTCTCCTGAGTGCTTCCTGCCACTCCCTCTCATTCCAATCTTGCCTGACTTCTTCGAGCCATTCCTTTGTTTTTTCAAGAGACAAGAGATAAGCATCATATTCAATCCTGCATTTCCTGCATCTTTCAAGATGGGCTTTGACCGCCGAAATCCGAGATTGAGGAAGCTCAGAGCCAACCAAGAGAGGAAGCAGGCGCTGAGTCCTTTTGCAGTTCATGCCTTCACCTCGCTTTCTGGGGCAGGATATATTTTTTCGAATTGTTCACGGATTTTCTGCCTTGCCCGCGAAAGATGGGTTCGGACGCTCATCGAAGAGCAGCCGAGGACCTCTGAAGCCTCTTTGACTGAAAAGCCTTCTCCGTCCCGCAAAAGAAAAACGGCTTTTTCTTTGGGACTCAGACTCTGCAGACAAAAGTCGATTTTGGCTTTTGCCTCTTTGTCTATGAGCAGCTTCTCAGGGTCAGAGCCAGAGCTGAGCATTAAGCTCTTCTGGCCTTCGATCAGTCCTTGATATCTTTTCTTTCTCCTTAATAAATCATAGGCGGAATTCACCACGATACTATAAAGCCAGCTCTTAAAGCTTTTCCCTTTTTTAAACTTATGAAGATGCTTGAAGACCTTAATGACAGCCTCCTGACAAATTTCTTTGGCTTCTTCCCAATCTCCGCTCATTCGACAGGCCATGCTCAGCATTCCTTGGCGATAAGGACAAAGAAGATTCTCGAAGGAGTCATCATCTCCTCGAAGGACCTCCTCGACCAGCTCATCCTCATTCTTCATCCTTATCAATATACTTCTCTTCCCAAAGAAATGTTAAGGCTCAATTGACTTATTTTTGAAGGTCCATCAACCCCCTTGCCTTCAACCCTGTACTTATTGAGCCCCTTAGAGCAGATTATCCTCAGGATTTTAAAGAAATGATCAAAAGTTGCTTATTCTCTTTCGCTGCTTTCTCAGCAATCTATTCGTGCTTCCCAGATTTAGAAATCCTTCTCTTGTAGAAAGAAAATCTATCGTTCACAGGATATTCAAGATTGGCAGCTGAATAAAATTCGTTATTTATCTTTGCCTTTACCACCCGAGCTTCCACTGCCTGAAGAATGACTGCCGGCAGAGGAGGAGCCAGAGGATGAATTCCCAGGGCCAGAATCCGAGCTTGAGCTGCCGCCTGAATAGGAGACGCCTTGGCCGCCGCTGCTTGCATCAGGATAAATGCCTGTCATCGTCGTCATATTATGCGAACCTCGGGCATTGATCGAGGAAAGATTGAGTTCAGGGCAGCGGATTTCGTTGCTTTTGCTGACATAATGGATGGAGACCCCTGCGGCGCGGGCTACCCAGGAATCGGGATTCCAATCCCTGAAGTGAGCCTTCGAAGAATCGGGTCTTGACAAACGGGAACCATAAGGAACATTCTCCTCACCTCGGCGAGATACAGCTCCCTTCTCTATGGTCACTCTCTCTCCCCTAATGTTTCCAATCCGAACTCTCATTTCCTGCGGCTGAGTTCTCTCAATTGATATTCTTTTCTCGACCTTAGGCCCCTCGAAGACGCTGAGGGCAACATCCTGAAGAGCCTTTGCTCTCACATTGCTGACCCTGAAATGATTCACCGCTTCTTGGTAGGGATTCTTGACAGCATTTGCGGGAGGAGATTCTTTCTGGATTGGCAACGGATTCGATAAAACTCTTACAGCTTTTTCCTGGATTCTTGGAGCGTTCAAATCATCTTTTTTAACCCCAACCGTATACTGTGAGATTCTTTTTAAAGGAGCGATAACTCTTGCATCTCCTTTATTAAGTGCAGTGACCATCCGCTTGTAGACATTATTTAATTCTTTGGGAAGGGAGAGACCGGGTGGGTTATTCTTTTTCAGCTGGTCTTTTCGAACAGAAGTGATAGCTTTGGGGAGACTTTGATTCGGAACTCCGGGCTGGATGAGATAGTAATAATTATAACCGGGATAAAAAGGATAGAACCAATTGGAGGAGTAGCCATAATTCCACCAATAATCGTAATCATAGAACATCCAATCCATCGGCCACCACGGTCTCCATGTATAGTTCCCAAAGTAGAAATCCCAGACTGCCCAGGCGGGCGCAAAAGTTGAGCCGGGCCTCCACAGCCAGCCGAGCTCTTCATCCCAAAACCAGAACCCGAGATGATAAGGAGCCCAGCCCCAAGCTTCCTCAGGCACCCAAAAAAGCTGGTCGTTGAGCTCTCTCCACTGTCCATAATAAAAAGGCTGCCAATTCCCTGCCGCATAATAATTATTGAAATAAGGCCTCCAGACATAGCCATAAAGGCTATTCCACGTCCATTCCCCGTAGAGAGTCGAGTATCTCTGAGCGAAATTAATGATGGCCGGGGACATCTTCTGAACAGGAGCAGGGATGAATGTCTTGCCCTGGTGGAGCTCTTCAAAATTTTGGTTTATATTCGTATTCCAAGACTCAAAATCTTCGTCTATCTCATACTTTCCCTCGATAGCCTCGTGATCCTTAGAGATTATCAGCTCGCCCGATTTCTTTATCGTTCTTCCTTCAAGGCTTTGCTCGTCAGGGCCATAAAGGACATAAACCTGCCCAAATCTGAGCTGAATGTCAGTCTCCCCTTCCTCTCTGGCATTGATCAGGGCCACTGTCCTGTGCTTCATCTTGATGGCAGCGCAAGGCGTCACTATCTGGAAAATTTCTGGTCGGTTGTAGCGCTTGTACTGGATATAGATTTCACCCTTGTTAAGAATAAGATTGCTGATTCTTTTCTTCGTGCTGAGGCTTTTGGCCATGATGGTTTCAATCTTCAGCTCGGTAGCAAAGTTAAGCCTGATGATCGTTCCTGTGTCCAACTGAATCTCGCATCTTCTCCCTTCCGGGGTGCGGATGATATCGCCAGGCACCAACGGAAAGTTCAGGACTGCAACCTCAGGCTTTTCCAGCTCTTCTCTTATAACCATGGGGTCCTTGCCGTCGTGCTTGACTTCGGTGTAGCTGATGTGCCCGAAATAAAAATCCGATTTTGGGGAATAGATATATTCATAATGCGATTCGGAGTGAATGAAAGGCGGAAGAAGAAGGAATAGAGCAAAGGTTCCCAAGGCCAAAATCTTATTTTTTCTCATTGCCTCCCTCCTTAAACTTTTTATCCATTACATAATAGAGCAATATTCATGCCAAATGCAATTTGCCTTTGAGTTAAATTATACCAACTTTTTTTGTCCTTTTCTATTGCCATCTGTTCTACAAAGGGGACAGGTTTTGTCGAAACGGAGCCTAAAGATGAGTAATCTTCTCCTCCCTTCATAGAACTGGAAACGCCGATAAAAATTGATTTTTATTGACAAGTGCCGAGCAATATATTTAGAATTGTTCAGTCAATCAGTCAGACTCAATAAACTCAAGGAGGTTTAAATGAAAATAACCCTCAGTGTCCTAAAAGCGGATATAGGCAGCATTGGCGGCCATATCACACCAAGCGAGGCCCTCTTCAATGAAGTCAAGAACTTTGTCAAAAACAACGGCAAGAATCTGATCCATGACTTCTATCTCAGCCACACCGGAGACGACATCGCCATTCTTTGCACTCACGAAAGGGGAGTTCTGGACGAAAAAATTCATAAAATGGCCTGGGATGCTTTTATAGCTGGAACGGCTGTCGCCAAAAAACAAGGGCTCTATGGCGCAGGTCAGGATTTATTAAAAGACTCTTTCAGCGGAAACATCAAAGGAATGGGACCTGCTGTGGCAGAGATGGAATTTGAAGAGCGGCCGAATGAGCCGTTTGTCTTTTTCGCGGCCGACAAAACCGACCCTGGCTGCTACAACCTGCCCTTTTATCTGGCCTTTGCCGACGTGATGTACTGCGCCGGGCTGATTTTGAGCCCCAAGATGGGCAAGGGATTCATGTTCCGCATCATCGATGTCGAACACACTGAAAAAGATAAGGTGATCGAGCTCAATGCTCCCGAGGATATCTATGACATCGCTGCTCTTCTGAGGGACAATGAGCGCTATATCATCGAGGCTATCTACGCCAGAAGCACAGGAAACCAAGCTGCTTCAGTCTCAACCACCCGCCTCCACAACATCGCCGGAACATATACAGGAAAGGATGATCCGGTGGCCCTGGTCAGGGTTCAGGGCGAATTTCCGGCGACAGGCGAATTGCTGTCTCCGTTCCAGATTGGTCATTATGTCGCCGGCTTCATGAGAGGCAGTCACAACGGGCCGCTCATGCCCTGCAAGCTGAACGCAACCATCTCCTTTTTCGACGGTCCCCCGGTTGTCACTGGGGCGGCATTCTGCGTCAGAGAGGGAAAGCTGACAGAGCCGGCTGATGTTTTTGACCATCCCTACTGGGATCATGTCAGAGACCGAATCGCTGAAAAGGCAACAGAAATCAGGCGGCAAGGGTTCAACGGCGCTGCCATGCTTCCCTACAGCGAGCTTGAATACGGAGGAATTGTCGAGAAGCTGGAAAAGCTGGAAAAGAAATTCAAATTGAGGGATTAACAGGGCGGCATTTGTATCTCCGCGACAGAAACAGACTTAGATGAGGTGCTGAGGAAAACCGTTTGCATCTATCAGGTTGAGTGCCCCCTCAATGCGCAGCCTGATTCTTCTCTCACAAACAATTGGCAAATGCTTTCCTCTTATCGTGTTGAACTGAAGAGAATTTCGAGCATATATCTTTCTTGAAAATCATCATGAAAAAAAGGCGAAATCCTGTCCCCACTGTTGATATCATCATCGAAATCAAGAGGAAGGATGGAAAAGAAGGGATCGTGCTCATCAAGAGAAAGAATCCTCCCCACGGCTGGGCCCTGCCTGGAGGATTCGTT
>Ga0172364_10004877_pt1 | contig 10669 bp, 11 predicted proteins | sample LakKivSesite10cm_FD_114545 | JGI IMG/M metagenome (GOLD analysis project Ga0172364, IMG submission 114545) | Sediment microbial communities from Lake Kivu, Rwanda - Sediment site 10cm | ecosystem: Environmental > Aquatic > Freshwater > Lake > Sediment | place: Rwanda: Western Province, Lake... | reverse complement strand
TTCTCACGCAGCCGAAATCCCGCCCTCCCCGGCTTATCACCCTGAAAAAGTACATCATCTCATGATGGTCGTAGGCCACGGTCAAACTCGGGTCGTAAACCGAAGCCGAGAAAAGATAATCCCCCTCAAAAAGAGGCAGCCGCGGGACGATGAACCGGACCGTCCCTCGCTCGGGCAGGGAATCCGGGAAATCGGCCTCCAGGGTGTTGGGCCCGTAAATGAGCATCTTGTAGATTGTATTAAAAGCAGCGCCGAAAACCGCCTTCACTCCCGCCCCATGCGAGACATAAGAGAGGCGCGCCTCAAAATAATCGCCCGTCGAAAAAACATTCTTGCGGTTTCCCTTCTCATCCACGAAATCCACGCCGACAATCTCCACTTTCCTCGTTCCCCACCGCCTCGAGTCCTCAGCCGCCGCCAGCGCTCCGGGCTCAGGCCCCTTCGCATCCTCTTCCAGCCCTTCCCGGCTTCTAATCAACTGAAGATAATGATTAATCGCCTCTTCCGCCTTCCCAAGAAATGACGCTCTCCCTTTGCTCAGGACTAGTGCCCGGCCGCAAATCTGGCTGATGAGGTTCAGGTCGTGGGAGACAAGGACAATGGCCGCTCCCCGCTCCTTGAAAAAGAGCATTTTCTCGAAACTCCGCTGCTGGAAAACAGCGTCGCCGACCGAAAATACCTCATCGATGAGAACGACGTCAGGCTTAAAGAATATGACAATTGAGAAAGCTAAGCGGATGAACATGCCCGACGAATAATTCTTGACGGGCGTGTGGATGAACCGCCTCAGCCCTGAAAACTCGACGATTTTATCGAAGTTTTCCCGGATCGCCCTCCGGGGAATTCTGTAGATGGACCCGGAGAGGAAAATATTCTCCGCGCCCGTGAGCTCCTGGTTGAAAGCCGCGCCTAACTCGATGAGGGGCGCGAGCGTCCCGTCAACGGAAATTTCTCCTTCGGTCACGGGGATGATCCCGGCGACGGCCTTGAGGAGCGTGCTTTTTCCGGCGCCGTTGCTTCCGATGACGCCGAAAATCTCGCCGCTTCGAATCTCTAACGAAACGTCCCTCAGCGCCCAGAATCCCTTTCTTTTTTTTCTCTCAAGAAGTGAGCGGATCGTTCCCCGCGGCATCGCGGCCGCGCCGTCCTCATAGTTCATGAAGTACTTGACCCCTGCCGATGAAGTCTTAATCAATGTCTTTTCCATTCAAGCGGCCTCGATCAAGACAGATGGAAGACGAAGAATTTTTCTTTCTTATAGAAAAGGAAAAACCCGGCGCCAAAGGTGACGACCGTAAGCGCCAGCGCGGCCAGGATGAGCCGGCCGGGAGGGAGGGAAGAATTAAAGACGGGGAACCGGAAGCACTCGACGAAATAATAAAAAGGGTTCCACAGGAGAAGCGGCCGGTATTTAAGAGGGAGGACATCAAGCGGGTAGATGACCGGCGTCGCATAGAAAAGAATCTGGAAGAGAATCGCCACGACGTGCTGGACGTCCCGGATTCTGATGTGGGCCACGGTCGTGATGAGAGAGAGCCCCCAGGAAAAAAAGAAATGGAGAAGGACAGCAACTGGAATAAAGAGGAGGCTCCAGGTGAAGGGCGCTTTGAAGATGGCCATGAACCCGAAGAGGACCAGAATCAAGATCGCATGATCGATGTAGCGGGAAAGCACGTTGGAAAGCGGAAAGACCATCTTCGGAACATAGACCCGCCGGATGAGGGCCTGGTTATTGACGATCGAGGCAGTGGCAATGGTGACCGTTTGCTGGATCATCAGCCAGGAGGCCAGGCCGGCAAAAAGGAAAATCGTATAGTTAGGCACCTGGAACTTGATAATCCTGGAGAAAACGAAAGCCAGGACGAGGAGGTAAAAAAGCGGGTTAAGAATCGTCCAGAGGAAGCCTAACACCGAATTGCGATAGCGGAGCTTGAGCTCGGTCAGGGTTAAGTTCAAAAGGAGGTCGCGGAACTGGATGAGCTCCAAAAGGTACTTTTTCATCTAGGTGTTCGCGCCGCCTATTCTATCACCGTCCTCGTTTAAATCCCAGGATGAGGAGCTTTTAAAGTCAAATGAAAAACGGGAATGATGTAGGTCCAGACGACATAACCTAAGAAGATGAATTCGAGAATGACGGCTGCTCCAAGGCCGACCGCCACAGCCTTGCGGCTGATAAGCCTGAGCAGGTTTTCAAGGCCTAAGAAAAAGAGAAAGGCGAGCGGAATAATCAGCGGAAAAAGATGCCTTCCCTGAGGGAGGATCTTATTGGCTCCATAATATCCCCACAGGCCGGCGAGCTGACCGAACGCCGCCACGCCGGAAAAAATGACCAGAGAGAGGGACTGCCGCTTCTCCCGGTTCATCCGGGATAGGCATCCGACTAAATAGCGAATCGCATAAACAAAAATTCCCAGCCCGGCGAGCCCGACCAAGCCTCTCCAGACCCAGTAGAAAATTCTGGTCGCGCTGAAAGCCATCCAGCCGAACTTGAGCAGGAAACTGTCGGCAAGCGAAAGATAGAATTGCCGGTTGAAGCCTGCCGCCGAAAAAATGCGGGGGATTTCCCGAACCATCCGCTGCCAGTTCCGGCTGATGAGCCCGATGCTGTTATCAACCTCAAGCGGGAAGAGCATGACGAGAAAGTTGGCAGCGAGAATAAAGACAAGGAAAAGGGCGATGGCTCCGACAACATAATTCTGATAATTTTTCCTGTTGATCTTGAGGCAGAAAAGAAGACACAGCGCGGCAAGGAAGATCAAAGAGAACACGGACCTGTCCGTGATGAGGCCGAGGAAGGCGCTTCCCAAGAGAAGAACGATCGGCCCTGCCCTGAACTTCTCGCCGATCAAAGAAAAAGCCGCAAAGAAAAAGAGACTCCCCAGGAAAATAGCCGGGGCATCAGAGCTAACAGAGATAGACAGGACGGCAAATTGCGGCAAGAAGAGCATGAAAAAGGGCGCCAGCAAAAAGAAACTCCCCCATCTGGCCGCCAGCTTCCGGAAGGCCGAGAAGGCGAGGAGTAGCGAAGCCAGAATGAAAACAAAAGAGACCAAGCGGCAGTAATAATAGGCCAAACCGACATTCTCGATGCCCGCGAGCGCGAGCGCCCTCCCCAAGAGGAAATGATAGAAAGTCAGGCCCGCAAGCCTTTCCCGAAAATCGCTGATAGGGTAATAACCCATGAGATAAGGAATTTCTGACAATTGTGAAGGTAAAGGCTCGGGCCGGCCCATTCCGGCGAATCTCCACCAGCCGTTCTCGTCCATCAGCCGGAGAACTTCTTTCTCGACGAAATCCTTTTTATCCTCGCCCAGAGCATAAACCATGATGGCCCCGAAATGATGGGGTTCGTCCGGGTTCTGGAAAGGCGGGATGATGAAATTGAGGAGCAGCCCCGCCGCCGCAAAGAACAAAAGAAAAAGAATCTTGAGGGACTTTTTTGCCGGCAACTGCTTTTCTCCCATGGTCTTATCTTTTACCTTGAGAATTAACGTTGACCGGTCCTACGCCGAATATTTTCTGCCCTGTTTTGAGCAAAACCCTCAGGTCAAGCGTCAGGGACATGTGGGCCACATAATAAAGGTCATACTTCAGCTTTTCGCGCGACGCCTCGAGAGATGAGGCATAGGGATAATGGACCTGAGCCCAGCCCGTCAGCCCAGGTTTTACCAGATGCCGGAGGGAATAATGGGGAATCTCCCGCTTCAATTGCCGGACAAACTCCGGCCGCTCCGGCCGCGGTCCGACAAGCGACATCTCGCCCCTGAGCACGTGAAGAAGCTGGGGAAGCTCGTCAACATGAAGCCGCCGGAGCACGCGGCCGACCGCCGTCACTCTTTCATCGTTCTCGTTCGCCCAGAGGGCGCCCTCCTCCTCGGCCCGCTCGATCATCGACCTGAATTTGCTCAGGGCGAAAACCTTTTCTCCTTTCCCGACCCTCATCTGGGTGTAAAAGACTGGTCCGCGCGAATTCAGTTTAATGGCTAAGGCGATCACCGGCCAGAGCGGAAGCGTGACCACCAGGATGGTGGAAGAAATCGTGATGTCCATCAGCCGCTTCGCCTTCCCGGATGAATAGCGGTGGGCTAAGGCAAGCTTCCACCGTTCGTGGAACAAGGATTCAGCGCTAATTTCAGGAAGCTTCATTTTGCGGCCATTCTCTTCGGCGAGATTCCTCCGATAAACAGTGCACCCAACAAGATTTTCGGAACGTAAGCCACGGCGTGAAGCATGATAGCATAACTCAAGGCCTGTTCGCGCGGCAACCGGAAAGCTGAGAGAGCCAGGATGACGGCATACTCAAAGATACCGATTTTTCCTGGCACTGAGGGCGGGATATTTCCTGCCTGGACGGCCATTAACACAAGAAGCGCCGGCCAGAGCGAAAGCCCGATCCCGAAGGCTCTAAAGACGAGCAGGTTAGTGAGGACTTGCCCGAAAATAAGCCCTAAGGTGATGGCGCCGAAGGCTAACAGGACCTTCGGGCTCTTGAGCTGGCCGAATGCCTCGAGCCCTTCGCTTATAAACTTAAGAGCTGGCCGCGCGATTTTGGGCGGCAGCAGGCGCGCCAGCCGGGCCAGATGCTTGAGAAAGCTTTGCGGCCTGAAAGCAAAGAGGACAAGAATTCCAGCTCCCAGAACAAAAAATACCAGGGCTGTTTTATGCCCGCCAGCGCTTTGCCCTGCGGTCAAGAATACCGGGGCAACGAGCCAGAAAACGACAAAGACCAAAAAATCCAGGATTTTCTCGACAGCCACGGTTCCCATGACGAAGGCTGCCGAAGCCTGCGATTGCCTCGAGGCCAGATAAGCCCTGGCCACCTCCCCGACGCGCCAGGGCATGAGAATGTTCACATACTGGCCTATGATATTGAGCCTGAAAAGGCTCGCCAGACTGAATTTTTCCCTGGGCTTGAGCAATATCTGCCATCGCCAGCCGAGGCCGTAGAGGGTGAGGAGAGTGAGCGCTATTGCCGCAACAACCCAGACATAATTCGCGCTCCCGAAGGAGGCCCGGACGCCCTGCCAGTCAAGCCTGCGAAAGCTCAGCCAGAGCGCCAGGCCCGTGACGGCGACGCCAGCGACAACTTTGAGGAGTGTCTTAGAGCGGGCGGCCGGCATCTTGTTTTAAACTTTTCCTCTAAGCCAATACAAACCGATGGCCGCCGCCTCTCGAAGCGCTTCAAAAAAATAGCTGGACCTCCAGCGAAGCCGAATCAGCACGTCGCCATAGGTCTTCCCGCTCGGCCGGTAAGACTCGAACCGCGACGTGCGGAGCTGTCTTACCAGGGCCGGGTCCTGCTTTCTCGAGACATAATTGGCCACTATTCGAAAATTCTTAAAGCCCGCCTTCTTGAAACACAGCGCTGTCCGGCGCGAATGAAGGGGCGAGGTGACAATATTCAGCCCGCTTTCTTTGCTTATCCCCAGCTCATCACTCCTCAACAGGCTAAGCGGGTGGTCAGCCGTGCTCCCTGCTCCCGGCTCGAAAGCGACAGACTGTTCCGGGCACCCAAGCCAGATTGCTGCCTCTGCATAGACCTCGGCTTCGCTCACTTCGCTCGTGCCGCCTCCCGCAAAGATGATTTTCTTCCCGTATCCGTCGAGATAAAGCTGGCAGGCCGTGTAAACCCGGCGCCATCCCGCTTCCGACGGCAGGTTATCGGCCGTAACCCCACCCGAAAGGCAGACGATGCAATCCGCCTGAATCGGCCGCTCTATCTTCACCAGCCAGCGGTCGACGAAGATCGGCCACCCTGCCGCCATCCACAGGAGAAAAACGTTAAAAGCAACCCCGCAAACCACAAGATAGATGATGATGATTTTCTTAGGTTTCGTCATCCGTTTGACCAGTCTATTTCTTGAATAGCCTTGAGATAAAGCCGGCGCCCCAGCTTATATGCATCACCGCAAACGCCGCCGCCATCAGGAGCCTCAGCGGAAGACTGTCATTGCGAGCAGCGCAGAACAATCCCTTTTTTTCTCCGCCCCCCTCTTCATTACCCTCTCCTTTTCCCCTTTTGTCTTTCTCTCCCTTACCACCACTCTTTATATCAACCTTCTCTTTCCCCAATGCCGCCGCCGCAACAAGCGCAGCCGCATAAGCCACAGGAAGAAGCAGCGCCCACGGCCAGACAAAGCTTACAGCCGCTGCTCCCGCCAGTCCAACCACAAGCATCACCGGCGCCACCTGCCTCCAGCTCGTCACCCGCCTGTGCTTCAGCACCGTATAGCACCGCCCTCGTCCGTACTTAAAATACTGCTTTGCCAATTGTTTAAGCGTCTCCCTGGGAAAATAGCCCACCTTAATGGAGCTATCTAAATAAATCTTCTTCCCCGCCCGCAGAATCCGCATGTTTAACTCCGCATCCTCGTTGGCAGGGGCGCTTGAATCGAAAAGCCCTATTTCATCAAAAAGCTTTCTCCAGAATGTTCCTAAGTAGACTGTATCCACATATCCGCTGTAATTCCCTATATGAAACTTGGCATCGCCCACTCCCACAGGATGCTGCATGGCCAGCGCTATCGCCCCCTGGACGTATCTTCTCTTTTCTCGTGTTTTATCTTTGTTCTCTACCCCATCATGCTTATTTCCCTCGACCATCCCTCTGTTTTCTAGGCCCGTTTCCTCAACAACTGTAGCCATCACTCCACCCACGTTAGCTGCCCCTGTCGTCTCCAGAAGCTCCACACATCTCTTCACATATCCCGCTGGAAAAATGCAATGGGCATCCGCCCGGCAGATAATCTCTCCCCGCGCCTCCTTTATCCCGGCATTGAGCCCGTGACTCTGCAGCCGGCCAGGATTTCCGATCAGCCGCACCCTCCCACGCCCCTTGATTCCAAACTCCTCTGCTTTCACGCCGTCCACGCATTCGCGCACGATCTCGCGCGTCCGGTCGGTGCTCCCGCCGTCGACGACGATGAGTTCACATTTTTCGCGAAAGTAATCGTCGATAAGGCTCTCGATAGCCCGGCCGATAAACCTCTCCTCGTTCAGACAGGGCATGATGATAGAAAGCTTCGGCGCCGTCTCTTTCATCCTTGCGGCCCAATAATCCTTATCAACAACACCAGCAACAAAAACGTCGCGCTCGAGAAAGTGCAAATCGAAGGGTTTTAGGTTGCGTCAAAAATTGATTAGCGGTAGACGTCTCTTCTGTGCTTTATTCTGAATATCTTAACAAGTTTCTGTTAAGCTCTTTCCGGATCTCCTTATAGTTTCGAAAACTCTTTGCTTCCTTGACGGCTTTCTCCAGGTCAAGGGCATCCTCAAGGTCATTGATCTGCTTGAGGAGCTTTTGATACTGCGAAATATCGAGAGCGACATACTTCCTTTCCCCTTTTTCACTTATGATATATTGTTTTGCCATCTTCTTTTCCTGTATTTTAATTTTAGCACATGCGCCCATTCTTTATTATTGCTCCACTTTCACCTCTCCCGTGCTCATAGAGATGGTTGCTTGGAAGCGAGCCAGAATGTCCATGCCCAGCAACCCGTCAACGTAAGCCCCCGTTGGTAAAGTATGAGCGACTACAGGACACTCTTCCAGACGCTGTCCCAAACTGTGGAACCATGGCACGGCAACCACAGGGGCTACGATGATGCCATTGGCCGCAACGATACGAACTCTGCGCAGCGGGTGGTGTGTGTCACATCCCAAGGCTTCAACGACTTCCACCGGTAGCATAGTGTAGCTGGCACCCGTATCTAACAAGAGACGAAGAACGATCACGCTACCATCGATTCCGCCTACGGCCGCCCGCGCAACCAGCAAGTTTCCCTGTCGGTGCAGGCGATAGGGTTTGCGCAGCCTCATAACACCACTGCCAGGTCTTCGGGCACCTCGCCCGTATATTCAATAGCAACCTGTCGCCCCTTAACAGTAAAAAGCTGCCGGTAGATCTCATCCCGACTAGAAGAGTGAGCTATAACTTCTCCCTGGAGCACACGCATCTCCTCGTCTAACTCTGTGTAGGCAATCAGCACCCATTCCCCTGGATACCGTTCTCTGATGGCCTGCATACTTATGGTCTGATCCATCGTAGCCTCCTTATTAACATTCACCAACTTCAGCGTTTTCCGTCTTTACGCCTTAGTATAAAATTATATCTCTTGTGCCTGTGGATGTCCATCATCCTGAACACTCCTAACCCCCAAAGCATCAGTAAGGGAAATTAGGGTCTGACCCCAGTTTTTCCCGAATTTCAACCGATTCTCTTGAATTCCAATAAAACCGCATTCTCCAACAGCCTTCCTCCCCACTTCGGGAGTTCGGCGAAATATTTTTTCGCGTGTGCCTTCTTTTCTCCATGCAAAACGTCCCCCTTTTTTATCCTTGTTACAAGGACAGATCAGCGCCTTTTTGGTCTTCTGTCAAGGACAACAGTTCAAAAATATCTAAATCGAAAGCAGTCAAAATACAACCTATTTCTGGCTCGGGTAAGTTTTAATAAACAATATCAAAAGCAAAAATGCCGCGCATCCAAACACTGCCGTTAGCAGCGGACTTCGGACAGAGGCGCTCACTCCCGCCGCGACCAGAATCAAACCCAGCAGCAAAGGATTTTTGAAAGATTCCCTCCTGAGCACGTCCCTCAGCCTCGCCCCTTCCTCGTGCCTCAGAAACTCATGATAACTGAACGCCGCCAGAATAACCGCCGCGCCCACAATCCAGATGAAATTCGAAATGACCTTCCCCCAGGGTATCTGCGGCACCTCACTCATCTTCCTGTCTTCGGAGAGACTGGCTCCGATTTCTTTTGAAATCGGAAATCGGTGGCTGGCCCCTTTCGCTCTCTTCTCACATAATGATACATTGCCGTTATCAGTGCCAACGAATACCAGAAGAAAACACCGGGCTTTGCCCCGAGCGGTATCGAATCCCCAAGCCCAAATATAAAATGTGCTAACTGCCCGGCACCCAATCCCTGCGCCGCAACCCTCATCCAGCTGACCGTCGCCTTCCGCCACACCTCCCGGCACATATACCCCGCCCCCATCAATATTGCCAGATAGGCCACCAACCCCGGAATCCCCAACTCCGCCGCCGTGTGGAGCATATGATTGTGGGCATGTGAAGTTTCGTACCCGAATCCCGGCCTCATCCTCAACTGGTTGACGCCGACCCCTGTGACCGGCTTCTCTCGGACAGCTTTAAGCCCTTCATCCCACCACTTATATCTTGCTTCGACTTTCATCTTCCAGAACGGCTGCTGCTCCTTGGCTGCATCCTGGTCCATCTTTCCCGGCAGAAGCACGAGGATTCCGAAAACAAACGCTGCCAGCGGAAGCAGCCCGACTGCTTTTGCCTTCCATGACGGAAGCACCAACCAGAGGCTGATGCCGAGCGCAGCCCAGCTCGCAACCGATTGAGTGAGGAAAAGGACAAAACAAAAAAAACAGGATACGACAGCAAATATCGCAGCGTCCAGCCCTTGCAAATATGATAATACACTTTCCCTTCCTCGCTTCTTTGTCAAAACCCAAACAGCTATGACGATGCTTAGCGGAACAAAAATTGTCATTACTCCAGCCACGGCATTCGGGTTTAGCCCTAACTCTGCTCCCTTAAAACCCCAATTCTTGTGAGGGACTTTTTTGAGCAAAAAGGTGAGGAGCCTACCGGCAAAAGGCTCTCGCGACTCGAGCATGCCCATCATCCCGATGACCGTAAGGGTCACTCCGCCGGCGATAAACACGCCAATTCCTGCCCGGATAAGTTGCCTGGATTTTAATACCCTAACCAGTGCATAAAAAACTAATATCCCGTACAAAATCCCCGAAACCTTTGGAAAACTCGCCTCGATATCGGCGATAACAAGACAAGAAATAAATAATTGGATGGCGAGAAGGGCTATGGCAAGGTCAATGATTGTTCTGCGCCGCCTTATCCCCCTTAGCGCTCCAACCGCCGCCCCCTTTTCCTCCACCGCCCATCTTAAAATCCAGATTAACGGAAATACGAGGAATGGCCATGCCCTGTCAATCTTAGGGAAGACAAAAAGAGGAAACATCGCCGCCAGCATGGTAACCTCAAACCAGTCCGCTGCCTTTGAAATTCGTTCACCTGCATTCCTCTCCTCTTCCACTTTTCTTCTTAAACTTTAATGCTTAAATTCTTAAAAAAAAAGCAGAGGGATTCTCCTCTGCCTACTTTGTTTTCCCCAAATTATTTTTTCAATCCCCAATAAACGATCAGCCCTAAGATTCCTCCCACAAAATTTAAGATGACATCATACCATGTGAACACCCTGCCCGGAAGAAAATGCTGATAAATCTCATCACCAATCCCTATCATACCTGTAAATAATCCGCTTTTTACATAAGAATTCCTATTTCGTCCCCCATCCCTTTTTTCATCCAGGGCTTTTTTCATCAAAAAGCTCAAGATTGCATATTCAGGAAAATGTGTGAATTCATAGGGATTAGGGAGGTAATGATAGAGCAAAACAGATATGAGGATAATTCCGCAAACAGGAAATAAAAAAAGCCAAACCTTGCTTTTCTTCTTTTTATAGACAGCGACCGTCAGCAGAAGCATAACGATAGCTATCAAAATTTCGATAGCCAAAACGAATTTTGATACGCTCGCACTCGGCCATCTTGAATTGGCAAACCGTATTAATGCTGGAAGATAAGGAGTCGCAATGATTATGCCTAAAGAATA
>Ga0172364_10004876_pt1 | contig 10670 bp, 9 predicted proteins | sample LakKivSesite10cm_FD_114545 | JGI IMG/M metagenome (GOLD analysis project Ga0172364, IMG submission 114545) | Sediment microbial communities from Lake Kivu, Rwanda - Sediment site 10cm | ecosystem: Environmental > Aquatic > Freshwater > Lake > Sediment | place: Rwanda: Western Province, Lake Kivu... | reverse complement strand
TTATTATAGAAACGGCCGTATCGTCGCAGGATGTTTCAACAGCAAGGATTGTTAAATTTTCAGATTTTTCCATTTTTCTATTGTTTCAGAAATCTTGCCTTTTTTCAATTTTTAAGATAATATATTAGCATAATTTGGCCTCATCGTCTAACGGTTAGGACACGGCCCCTTCAAGGCCGTGATACGGGTTCGACTCCCGTTGAGGCCGTTTTCTTTTTCTCTCTTTTTTCTTGACATAGAATAGATTATATGCTATACTAAAGGCAGTAAATTGACAATCAAGGATCTGACAAAAGAAAGGAGAAAACAGGAAAAAACGTTCGGAATCGCGTTTCTGGGGTACGAAGAAAACAGCAGTAAAAGGACGAGACAGGAGAACGGGAATGAAGAAGATGTGGCCTTGGGCGATTGTTGCGGTTCTGATGATTGCCGTGATCGTGACCTTCAAGATTGCGCAGAATAAGAAGAACAAGCTGGGACGGGGCATTGCCGCCCCTTCCGCGCCGGCAGCTCCGATGGCTCCGGCAGAACGGCGGCCAGTAGCGAGCGAAGAAAAGGCGCCCGCGCAAGACGTTGTCACTTCCGAACCGGAATGGCAGTCAACAGACGAAGCGAGGCCAGACATCCTGCAAGACACTCTTCCCGCTAAAAAGAGCGTCTATGTGACTGGTTTCTTCAAGAACGAAGTGAAGTGGCAGGTGATCAAGACACTGCGAGACAACGGCTTCAGCATCGCTCCGAAAAGGAGCAGCAAGCCCGACCTGATTCTGGAGCTTAAGCTCGAGAGGATCGGCGCCAGCTATGTGTGCACAGCTTTCCTTTACGACCAGAAGGGCGATATCGTCGCCCAGGGCCGCGGAGAGAGCTCGTACGCCACCAGCAAATTTTCCGCCGAGAACTTGAGAGCCCGCTCCGACGCGTCGGTTGACGCGGCCAAGCTGGCTATAGAAGAACTGATGTCAGATCAGGAAGAAGCGGCCGAGTAGCCGTTTCCAAAGGTGTTGCTTTGAGCAGCACCTTTTAATTTTCTCAAAAATGTTGTATAGTTAGGGGAACCCAAATTCAAATGTCCAATATCGCGCCTTCTGATTATCATCTAAATATCGGCGGAGCCAGGGATTTAAAAATTCCGCAGGAGAGGTTTATCTACAGGATTTTTGAAATTTTGCCCGCAGCTTTAAGCTGGGGGTCTTTGGTTTTGGCTGTTATCCTTTCTTGGCTGGAGCCATTCTGGTTTGCCATTTTTATTATTTGTTTTTCTTTGTTCTGGCTTCTGCGCACGGTGTATTTCGCTTTTCATCTCTGGGCCGGCTACAAAAAAATGACCATCAACGAGAGCGTGGACTGGATAAAAAGAGATAAAAATTTGGTCATAAGAAACCGTTTTCTTCCGGCGGTCAAAAGCTGGCGCGATATTTACCATCTGATTGTCGTGCCTATGTATAAGGAGCCCCTTGAGGTTGTCCGAGATAATTTTTTGGCTTTGGAGAAATCCGATTATCCAAAAGACAAAATGATAGTTGCGCTGGCTTGCGAGGGAAAAAACAAGGATTTTGCGGGAAGAGTGGCAAAGGAAATTGAAAGAGAATTTGGGAAAAAATTTTTCCGGTTTTTAGTGACTTGGCATCCCGCCGATTTGCCGGGCGAAATAGCGGGCAAGGGCTCCAACGAAACCTGGTCGGTCAAAAAAGCCAGAGAACTGATTATTGACCCCTTAAAGATTCCTTACGAGAATATAACTTTTTCTTCTTTTGACGCCGACACCTGCGTTTTCCCGAAGTATTTCAGCTGCCTCGCTTATTATTATCTGACCGCCCAGAATCCGACCAGGACCAGTTTTCAGCCCGTGCCTTTGTTCATCAACAATATCTGGCAGGCGCCGGTGATTTCGCGAATTTTTTCTTTTTCTTCAACTTTTTGGCACACAATAAATCAGGAAAGGCCGGAAAAGCTAATCACTTTTTCCTCCCATTCAATGAGCTTCAAAGTCTTGGTTGATGTCGGCTTCAAACAAACCAATGTTGTATCCGACGACTCCAGAATTTTCTGGCAGTGCTTTTTTAAATACGACGGAGATTACCGCGTGATGCCGATTTATTATCCGGTTTCTATGGACGCCAACGTTTCCAAAAGTTTTTCCAAGACGATGGTTAACGTGTATAAGCAGCAGCGAAGGTGGGCTTACGGAGTTGCGGATATCCCATACTTTCTTTTCGGAGCTCTTAAAAATAAAAAAATTCCTTTCAAGAAAGAACTTTCCCTTGGATTTGAGCTGATTGAAGGCCATTTTTCTTGGGCGTCCGTAAGCGTCCTTATTTTCGTAATGGGCTGGCTTCCTCTGATCTTTGGAGGCATAGAGTTTTCCCAAACCATAATTTCTTACAGCTTGCCCAAGATAATCGGCCGTTTAATGACCTTGTCTATGGCTGGTTTGATTTTGTCAATTTACTTGAGTTTCCTTCTGCTTCCGCCTAAACCTCTTCAATACGGCCGTTCCAAATACCTTGTTTTCGCTTTCAGCTGGCTGTTGTTTCCGTTTATGATGATGATTTTTACTTCCTTGCCCGCGTTTGACGCCCAAACCAGATTGATGCTTGGAAGGTATATGGGTTTTTGGCCGACCGAAAAAGTGCGTAAGCAACTTTGAGGGAGGTCAAAAACCGATCTATTCCATATGAATTCTTGTCCTAAATCTGGAAATTTTTTCCCGCAGGAGCGGGAATCTTTTTAATTCCGGGTCCTGAAGCAAAATTTCTTTTGCCGCTTCTCTGGTTTTTTCCACCAGTTTTATGTCTTTTAAAGCGCCCATCATCAAATCCGGGATTCCCCATTGCCTTGTTCCGGTAAAATCGCCGGGCCCTCTGATTTCTAAATCTTTTTCCGCCAAAGCAAAACCGTCGCTGCAGTTAATCAGCGCCCTTAATCGCTGGCGGGTTTTTAGGGAAGGGGATTCGGTGAACAAAAAGCAGTACGACTGGTAATCTCCTCTGCCGACCCTTCCGCGAAACTGGTGAAGCTGGGCCAAGCCAAATCTGTCTGCTCCTTCAATCATCATCACCGAAGCGTTGGGCACGTCAACGCCGACTTCAACAACAGAAGTGGAAACCAGAATATCGCTTTTTTTATTTTTAAACTCTCTCATTATTTGCTCTTTTTCTTTTGGCGTCATTTTGCCGTGAAGCATTGCCAGTCTTAAATCCGGGAAAATTTCTTTTGAAAGTTTTTCGTATTCCTCTTTAACCGCTTTTGCTTCGGCCCAGCCCATAATATCTTTTTTTGCGTCATCTTTATTTCCCGCTTCAATCCTCGGGCAGATCACAAAAATCTGGCGGCCTTCCTCAACCTGTTTTTTTATAAATTCATAAGCCTGCCGCCGCTCTTCCGGATTTATTATTTGAGTGATAATTTTTTTTCTTCCCCTGGGGAGCTGGTCAATCAAAGAAAGGTCCAAATCGCCGTAAATAGTTAGGGCAAGCGTTCGGGGAATGGGGGTGGCGGTCATTGAAAGCAAGTGGGGAATTATTTGGCCGCCGCGGTCTGTTGTTGATTTGCAAAGCCGGGCTCTTTGATTTACTCCAAATCTGTGCTGTTCGTCAACAATCACCAAACCAAGTTTACCGAATTTGACCTTGTCTTGAATCAAGGCATGGGTGCCGATTAAAATGTCAATGTCGCCTTTAAGCGCTTTTTCCAAAAGTTTTTTCCGGGAAATTTCAATCACTTCGTTTTTTAATTTTTTGGAACGAAACTGGTCTTGTTTTCCGGTTAAAAGCCCGATGTTGAAGTTGAAATTGGAAAAAAGACGGGAGATTTCCTGAAAATGCTGTTTTGATAAAATTTCCGTCGGCGCCATAAAAGCCGTTTGAAAACCGGCTTTAGCAATGCCTAAAGCCGCCATTGCCGCCACAACTGTTTTGCCCGAGCCCACATCGCCTTCCAGGAGCCGGTTCATCGGCTGGGGTTTTTCCAAATCTTTCAAAATTCGCCATCCGGATTTTTTCTGGGCGTCAGTTAGCTGGAAAGAGAGTCCGTTAACGAATTTTTTTACAGCTGGCAAATTTATCGGCACGGGAATCGCCTTTTCCCTTGATATTTTCAATCTTTCCCGCAAAACAAAAAGCTGGATTAAAAATAATTCTTCAAAGGCAAATTTTTTTTTGGCGTTTTCCGCTTCCTGGAGCGATTTGGGAAAATGGATTTGCCAAAGCGCTTTTTCAACCGGAGGAAAATTATTTTCTTTTATTATCTTCAGCGGCAGAGTTTCGGGAATTCTGTTTTTTAGGTTGGAAAGAAGGTTTGCCAAAATGGCCCGAATCCATCTTGAAGACAACCCGGCCGTTTCCGGATAGACCGCAACCAGGCGGCCGGTGTGAATCTGTCCAAGATTTCCGGTTTTTTCGTAAACCGGATTGGATATGTAAATTCCGTTTTTTCCCGAAACCACTTTGCCCGAAAAAAAAGCGCTGTCTTCTTGTTTTAAAATTTTAATTAGATAAGGCTGATTAAACCAGATAATTTTTATAGCTCCGCTTCCGTCTTCAATCATTGCCTCGGTCAGGGTTAACCTCCGCTTCCAGGTTTTTATATTTTTAATGCTCAAGATTTTTCCTTGGACGGTGCAGATTTCGTTTATCTTTATTTCTGAAAGCGGCAGCAAATTGGAAAAATCCTCATAGCGATGAGGCAAATGGAAAAGCAGGTCGTGAACGGTTTTAACGCCCAATTTTTTTAATCTTCTCTGTAGAATGGGTCCTACTCCGCTTATATGTTCAATAGGAGAAAAAAGCGACATCATATATATTCAGCTTATCTTATAAATTGGCAGAATTAAAGCATTTTCCGAAAAAGAAAAGGCACTCTTTTAAAAGCGCCTTTTTGGTTTTTGTGCCTCAGTCGTGGAGAAATTTTTCGGTCGCTTGCGCCACCCATTCGTAATTTGCTTTTATCTGGGCTAGCGCCGCAGGGTCTGGATTCTGGTTGTCGCGGAAAACCTGTTTGTCTCTCATCTGGGCTTTGTCGCCACCGGGCCAAATTCGCCAGGAATCGTTGTCTATCACATCCGCGATGACAATATTTCCACTGGCATCGCGGCCGCATTCAATCTTGAGGTCAACCAGCGTTACCTTCAATTCTTTCCAAGCGGCTTCAAGAACGCAAAATACCCTAAACAGCAGGCCTCCTAGTTCGTTGACTTCTTGGGAAGATGGAAGGTCGAGATTGTCTGAAGACCTGATATAACTAAGGAAACTACTTTCACCAATCGGTTTTTTAGGGTCATAAATAGCAAAGCATGATCTTTCTTCGTTCTAGAGCATCAGAGGGTCGTGCCTGGCATCGTCTTTCAGGAAAAATTCCCAGACGAGCGGATTCAGGGTTTCCCCTTCCGAAACATTTGGATTGCGCCTGAGATATGAGCCGGTTGCGATTTTTCTTGCAACTATTTCAATTGGGAACATTTTCACTCTGTTAGCCAAAAAAGCCCGCGGGCCTTTCCTTCCGATATAGTGGGTTGGCACGCTTTCCTTCCTCAGCAGCCTAAAACAATTGCAGGTTGTTGTTGTGGCAAGAATGCCTTTCTCGGGAACTGTAATACGTCTTGCTCCGTCGCCGGCAGTGAGATCGTCTTTGCTTTCAATTAAGACCCTGCTTGTGCCGCGTATTAAGCGGACGATTTTTGTTTTTCCTTCGGCAAGAGTGATTAAACGAGCTTCTTCGCTTTTCGGTTTTCTGCCCATATTCTTTCTCCTCTATTGTTAAGGAACAGGAAACAAATCGTGTTTTTATATTATTGGGAACTGCGGTTTTGTCAAATAAAAAAGTGCGCCCAGCAGGAGTCGAACCTGCACTCTTCTCCTCCGCAGGGAGACGCTTTATCCATTAAGCTACGGGCGCAGTTTATTGAATTTTATTTTGTAAAGCCTTGTTTATACCCAAAATTTCTTTTCTTATTTTGCTATCGCCATAGCGGATAAAACAAATGCCCATAAAATTTTTCCTAAATCTTTTAGTTTTACTTCTTTTTTTAATGTAGATTTTACCGAATTGATAAAGAGGAACATTTAGCAAGTTTGACCAGAACTTTTTAACTGTGTTGATGCTGTGGTAATAATGGATGTGAATTCTGATATGAAATTTTCTTTCGTTTATATTATAACATTTCCTCAGTAGCCCTATAAAGAATTTTATCAACTCCGGGTCAGTATTAACGAACTGCAAACCACAGACTCCTTCATATTTTGATCCCTCCGCCCAATATAACATTGAAAGCATTGATTTGTAAAACCCAATATTATTCAAAGGGTATGTGGACAGTTCACTTTTGACTTTATCTGATATTGCCCTATCTTCTTCTCGCCGTATTTCTTTCCACTTTTTTCTTATCTTTATGGCAGCAAATTTGCGGATTCTCTTTAGATGATTTAACATTGTCTCGCGATTTGCGGGCTTCTTTAATGTTTTTCCGAACCACGTGCTTGTCGTGCTTTTCGGTACGCCAAATAATTTTTCTATTTCGCTATAACTTTTTCCGCTTAATATGGCCCGTTTTACTTCCTCTTTTTCTTTTTTAGGATAAATTATTCCTCGCATATAGCTTCGTATTGGTTTATTAATTTAATTATATAATATTCTGTACGAATATACAAACACAATAGGTTGACTTTGGCGGCCTTAACTAGTAAAATAAATAAATTTGGAGAGGTGGCTGAGCGGTTTAAAGCGGCACCGTGCTAAGGTGTTAAGGATGAAAGTCCTTCGTGAGTTCAAATCTCACCCTCTCCGCTATAAAAAATTTGGAAGGCGTCTGCCTTCACAATTTTTTGGCAGAGGGTGCGCTGCAGAATTCACTCCCCGAATTGCGACGAGCCCGCCCGAGGCGGGCGAGGAGGCAATGCCTTCGGGCAACTCGTTCAAATCTCACCCTCTCCGCCAATTTAGACACGACGAGTTTTCCGCCTCGCCCCGCCCTCGCCTTCCGAAAAAATTTTAATAATTCTCTTGCTATTGACTCACATTGTTGCATATTTAGAATTTTATAGTACAATAGATAAAGGTCGCGAGAATATTAAATTTAATCTAATTTTTAACATGTTTAAGTATCAAAATCGTGGAATATCCACACCTTTAATAATATTGGCCATTGTTTTAGTTGTATTAATAGTTGGCGGCGGAATATTGATTTATCAATATTATTACAGCCAGCCGAGCCAATCGCCAGAACAAACAGAATTGCCAGCGGTAGAAAAAAATCAGGAAACACCCGCTGCACAGAAAGACGAAACCGCAAATTGGAAACTTTTTACAGACGATAAGGTTGGCTATTCTTTAAAATATCCGCCAGAATTGAAAGCGAAACAAACAAGTGTAAATACATTAAAGGAAAATATTACAAGAATAATTGTGCCAATGGTATCTGCTGCCGGTTTACCGCCAAATATATGGAATTTTAAATCGGATTTCTTGGTTTTTGATATTACAAGGCAAAAGATAAGTGATATTACCGATGAGTATCCGCCATCTCCGCCTGGTTATACAAAAGAGGTAGTTTTACAGGATGAAGAAAGTTTGAAAAACGGACAATTTGGTTTTTCGCCCGGATTTTCTTTAAAACAATCGCAAAAAGTTGTAAAAATTGACAACTCATTAAACGGCAAAGAATTTACGACTCTGGGCATGTTCGAGGTTTGCGATGTTCTGCCAACAAGAACTCTTATATTCTTCAAAAATGGCTACAAAGTTAGCGTTGTTTTGCAGGCATGGGCGGTGAATAAAATTACATCCGAATTACCACAATATTTCAAAACCGACCAAGAAAATTGTGGCAATACTTTGATTTGGAAAAACCAAAATCAATTTTATAACGATTTAGCTAGCGGAGTAATTGATCCTGAAACTAAAGCAGGGATTTGGTATACTACTTTTGATAAAATTATTTCGACGATTGATTTGTTCTAACATTTTATCGGTTAACGAGAAAAAAATGTTTTGAAATACTAAAAAATCGCCGAAAAAAGCGGTTTTTTAGTAAAATAATTCTATTATTAAAATTTTTTCGGAAGGCGAGGGCGGGGCGAGGCGGAAAACTCGTCGTGTCTAAATTGGCGGTCTGTTTTAGTCAAAGTTAGAACTTTTTTCCAAGAAAATCCTGCCTGTCCGCCGTAGCTTTGGCGAAGGAGGGACTTTGAATTTTAGTTGCCCGCCGCCTTTGGCGGCGGGCAGAAACAAAACCGAAAAAATCTGCTCGGGCGGGGCGGGAAGAAAAAGGGGTGTGGGGAAAATGAATTCCCGCCCCGCCCTCACCACCGCGGAAATTTTTTAGTTCTTATTTCCTATGGTATTTTATTGATTTTTGCGGTATACTTTAACAATGGAAAATTCAAATAGGATAATATAATGTGGCAAGCTCAAGGTAATAAATTAAAAGACGAGATTGGGTCTGATGATCATGGTGATAGATGGCTTTCGAGACATTGGTTTAAAAATACCTTTGAAATAATTGGTTGGTTTTGGGTGATCGGTGGTCCAATAAATATGGTAATAGCTGAACCCGAAAATAAGGTTGATTTTGGAATTTGGGCCATTATTTCAATAATGTTTTTAATAACCCGTTGGATATTAAACAAAACAAGATTTTGGGAAAGAAACATTGGGCATTGGATTTCTGTAATTATTAGTATCTGTATTATTTTGTGGATTTTATTTATGCTTGTATCGGGTGCAATCGTATTATCAAGAATTATTTTATCCAGTTAGTCTATAAGTAATTTTTAAAATAATTTTGAACTTTAGGATAAAGATGATAAATAATATATTTGCTATTGACAGGATTTTTGACTATAATAACTTAATATGTCTTTCAATAAGAAAAAATACCAAAACGCTATTCTGTATTTGTGTCAAAAACTAGGCAATGAGGTGCGTGGCAAAAAAAAGTTGGCGAAATTACTATATTTTGTGGATTTTGATTTGTATGAAAAAAGACAGAAGCCCCTGACAGGAGATGTATATAAAGCTTTCCCAATGGGTCCGTTCCCGTCGAAATTGGAAGAAATTACAGACGAGATGGCGAAAGAAAAAATGCTTTCTATCAATAATGTTGAAGAACATAACGGATATAATGCTACAGAAATTTATCATTGCCTAAAGAAGCCAGAAATATCTGTTTTTGAAGATGAAGAAAAAAAAATGCTTGATCGTGTTGCAATAAAGTATGGTCATCTTAATGGCAAACAATTAGAGGATCTGTCTCATAACGAAGCTCCATATATCGGGACTGAATTACGAAAAGAGATACCATATGAATTAGCTCTCTATCGCGGTACAGATTTTAGCGATTTATGATTGAATTTTTGTACCACGATGGAATTCAAAAAGAAATCGCCGCTCAAGAGAGGCGATTTCGTCGTATTCAGGATGGTTTCAAGGCGTTTGAACGTTTGTGTGAAGTGCAATTTCATCCGACAAACCCCAGACAAGTGATTGCTCCGGCGAAACTTCATCGTATAACGCAGAATGATATTTGGACTATGTGGAAAGTCGAGCTTGTTATTCCGGATTCCGGATTACGCCCGAATCAATATCCAAGAATGTGGTTTGCCGTCAAAGGTGCAGTTATCGCTTTTCTTAGTATTTCTACTCACACCGATAATTATAAAGATTCAGAAATGGATAGGTCTGCACTTACGAGAGTTACAGATTTATTTTAAAACGAAAAAAATTTCCACGGCGGCGAGGGCGCAAAAAATTTCCTTTTGCCCCACACCCCAAAGGAATTTTTTGCGCCCGAGCATTTTTTGGTTTTGTTTCTGTCCCGCCCCGCTTTGCGGGGCGGGACAACTAAAAATCAAAGTTCCTCCTTCGCCAAAGCTACGGCGGACAGGCAGGATTTTCTTGGAAAAAAGTTCTAACTTTGACTAAAACATACCGCCAAGATTTACAAAAAGCGGCCTTTGCCGCTTTTTGACATTTAAACACAATTGTGTTATATTGTTATTATGAAAAAAAGCGTTATTTATCTTTTCGCCATTTTTATTGTCGCAGTCGCTGCCGCGGAGTTTTTGCTTATCAAAATTATTGATATGAAAATGGACGTTTCGGCAGAGCCGGTTGAGTTGAGCTTTCCGAAAAAAAATTCTAACGCGGTAGAGGAAGTAAAAAAGGTAGTTTTGTCCGTTCCTTATATTTCCGAGGCGCCGAGGGGAATCTGGTCAGAACCCTGGGTGAACGGCTGCGAGGAAGCGAGCATTGCGATGGTGGAAAAATATTATTTGGGCAGAGAATCGGTAAGCATAGAAGAAGCGGAAAGTTTTATGCAGATTTTGTTTGACGCCCAGGACCTTTTGTACGGCTCAAACAGAAACGCCGATTCCGTAAGGGTTGCCAGACTAATCAGCGATTATGCTTCGTTTAACGGCGTTATAAAAGATAATCCGACCCTGGAAGAAATTAAAAATGAGCTTTGGCAAAATCATCCGGTAATTGCTTTTCATTATGGATTTGCTTTGCAAAATAAAAATATCCTGTTTCTGGCGACCGGTTCGTCTTATCACAATACCGTAATCATTGGTTATGACGACGCAACTAGAGAATTTATTGTGAACGATTCCGGCGATGAAATAGACGGGCAAAATCACCGCTATAGCTACGATTTATTTATGAATTCTCTGCGCGAT
>Ga0172364_10004875_pt1 | contig 10670 bp, 10 predicted proteins | sample LakKivSesite10cm_FD_114545 | JGI IMG/M metagenome (GOLD analysis project Ga0172364, IMG submission 114545) | Sediment microbial communities from Lake Kivu, Rwanda - Sediment site 10cm | ecosystem: Environmental > Aquatic > Freshwater > Lake > Sediment | place: Rwanda: Western Province, Lake... | reverse complement strand
AAGTAGCCCGCTGCCTATTTTGTAAAGAGTTTCTTTTTTTATTTTCATATTTTTTCTCTTTTTTTATTTTGTTATTTTAAAATTTCTTGCCCTGTAGCAAGTTTTGCTCTACTACTAGGGTCGACCTTTATTCACTAAAAATAGTATATCTACTTAATAACTACGGATTAGCCAATGTAATGCCAAAGTAAGCTAGTATATCCGTCATATTAAACAGGGCGGCTGCTAACAATACTGCCAGTACTGCCCAAATAATATTAACTTTTGCTTCATCTAAAGTTTTTGGGTCGCCTCTTGAGATAATAAACCTATATAGACCAAGAACAAAACACGCCAAAGCTATTAATCCAGCTGCTACTCCTATTAATTTAAATATTCCCTCTATTGCACTTCTAAAATTCACTGTTGCCATCGCTGCTAAACTAATCAGAGGTAAAGCTAAAAATAAACCAGCGGTTATCTTATAAAAAATTTCCTTTTTTATTTTCATCTTTTTTGATACCCCGCACCCTTCCTCTAATGGGCAGGGTGGGACTCGAACCCACACGTCTTCTAACAATAGGTTCTAAACCTATCGCGTCTTCCAATTCCGCCACCTGCCCACAAAAAGGCGTCGAGCGTGTTTTCCAATTTTCCCTCCGCAGCCTCACTAAAAGATGACTACCATGAAATACCGAAGGTGGTTAACCAGGTACCAGCGGTCTGTAAAAGTGCTCCTAAGAGTATTGCGATTATCCCCCAAACAATGTAGTGCATGCCCTCTGATAACCCTCTTGGGTCTCCGGCTGAAGTGGCAACTTTGTATATACCAAGAGCAACAAAAACTGCACCTATAGCTATTGCTGCCATCCCTAAATACCAAGCTATTGTCAACACCGTATCTCTTATGTTAGCCGTTTGCGCAAAAACAATTAAAGGCAATATTAAAAGCGAAATTGATACTACCTTATATACATTTTCTTTCTTCACTTTTTTATTTTATTTTTTAATTATTTTTTGACCTTTGTTATTAATTAATACTCTAATAATACTAATATTAATTCTTAGAATGGATTTATCAGAGTGGACTCACTCCTGTTAGTAATATTGCTCCAATAATAATTCCAATTGCTCCCCAAATGATATTTGTTATACCTTCTTTTAATTTTGGTGGGTCTCCAACCGAAGTGGCAACTTTGTATATACCAAGAGCAACAGAAACTGCACCCATACCCGTAGCTGCTGCTCCGAGTATTTTTAGTATTTCTGTCTTTGCTGTTTCTACGTTAGTTACTGCAAATGTAGTTCCTCCTACAACGATTCCAATTACTCCCCACATAATAGCTGTTTTCGCATCGTCTAACTTACCAGGGTCTCCGCCACTGGTAGCAAACTCAAAAATCCCATAAGCTAAATACATTGCTCCAGCTATACCTGCCATCTGACCTAAAGCTGTGGCTACAGCTCCCAACGCAGTTGGTATATCCCCAGCAATAACAAATCCCGTGCTAATTTGAACAACTGCCAAACCAACAACAATATAGGCAAGCGCTTCTTTTACCTGGGCAAGCCTTCCTGGGCTCCCTCCAGAGGTAGCTATCAGAATTGCACAAAACCCAAATGCTACTCCACCTAGATATGTCGCCCATGTTCTAATTACACCGGCTGCTGCATTAAAAAACCCTCCAATACTTCCACCTTGAGCCTCAGCAATACTTGCCAAAGACAAAAAACTAATCAGGATTATTAAGAAAATTAAGGTTCTACTTTTTTTTACCATAAAATTAAGGTTTCGTAAATAGTAAACAATAATGATACTCTCCGGCTTCAATCTCTTTTTTAAATGTCAAATTAAGTGAAGAGGCTATCGTTTTTACTTCCTCAGCTGAAATTCTTCCTTTTTTTGGACCGAGAGGAGATTTCTTTTTCCAATCAAGAATTAAAATTTCACCTCTCGGCCTTGTTATTCTTTTTGCCTCTTCTATTATAACTCTTTTATCTTCGTTCTCAAACAAGACATTTGGAATTAAAACTAAATCTAAAGAATTATCTCCAAGTTTAGAGCCGCCTATTTTTTCAATATCAGCCAAAATCGTCTCAACATTTGAAACTCCCTCTAATTGAGCGCGGCTTTTAAAAGCTGATAATTTTTCTTCTAAAATATCTAATCCATATACTCTTCCCTTTTTAAGTCTTTTTGCTAAAGCGATAGAAAAAATTCCTGAACCGCATCCAAATTCACAGGCGGTCATATCTTCTCTTAACTCTAATTGGTCTAAAATTTTCTCTGGATTAATAAAGTCCATATTTCGCTAATCAATCTCTAATCTATTCGCGAATATTCGCGAATAAAAATTCGTGATTGATTAGTGATTTAAATACATATTGCCGAAGCTATTTTATCATCTTTGTCTAATTTCATAATCTTTACTCCTTGAGTTATCCTGCCTACAATTGGAATAGAAGAAATTTTTGTTCTAATCACTTGCCCTTTTTGTGAAACAATAACCAAGTCTTCTTCTTCTTCTAGAACTCTTAAAAAAACTATTTGGCCGGTTTTCTGGGTAATTTTAGCAGTTTTTATTCCTGTGCCCCCTCTGGTTTGAAGTCGGTATTGAGAAAGTTTAGTTCTTTTGCCATATCCGTTCTCCATCACTACAAGTAAGCACTGTGTTTGTTTTTTGCCATTTGCTATTTGTTCCTTGCTATTCGCTGTTATTACATTCATCCCAATTACTTCGTCATCTTGCCTTAACCTTATAGCTTTAACACCTGCTGCCTGTCTCCCCATTGGTCTTATTTGTTTTTCTTTAAAACGAATAGACATTCCTTTCTTTGTCACCAAAACTATCTCATCTTGACCAGTTGTTTTTTGAACCGCTCTAAGAGTGTCTCCCTTCTTAAGTGAAAAAGCAATTAAACCTGATTTTCTAATATTTTCAAATTCTGAAATTTCTGTTTTCTTAATTATACCATTTTTAGTTACCATCACCAAATATTTTATTCCAAGAGCTGTGTCATTTTTACCAAAGGGTAAAATTGATAAAATTTTTTCCAGCTGGGATATCTCTAAAAAATTCAAAACTCCTCTCCCTCGAGATACTCTTTTTTCTTCAGGAATTTCATAGCATAGTGTCCTAAAAACTTTGCCCGAATCAGTAAAGAAAAACAAATTATCATGGGTATTGGCAACCAAAAAATATTCAACGATGTCTTGATTGATTGTTTTCATCCCTAAAACTCCTTTTCCTCCTCTGTGTTGCGACTTGTAAGTCTTCGGTGTTATTCGTTTTATGTAGCCTGCTTTTGTTAAAATAATAATAGTTTCTGCTTCGGGAATTAAATCTCTTTCTGATAACTCCCCAATTTTTTGAGAATGAACTTTTGTTCTTCTTTCATCTCCAAATGTCTTTTGTAACTCTTTAAATTCTTTTTCCATTAATTTTTTTATTTTTTGAGGACTTTTTAAAATTTTGTTTAATTCTTCTATCATCAATCTCGTTTCTTTCAGTTCGTCTTTTATCTTTTTTATTTCAAGCTTTGCTAGAGATGCTAATCTTGTTTCCAAGATAGCATTGGCTTGAATTTGGGTTAACTTGAATTTTTTCTGTAATGATTTTTGAGCTTCTTCTCTATTTGATGAACCCTTTATAATCTTTATAACTTCATCAATCTTTCCTAAACATTTTGCCAATCCTTCTAAAATATGATTTCTTTCTTTTGTTTTTATTAGTTCATATTTAGTTCTTTTAACAACTACTTCTTCTCTGTGTAAAAGAAAATAATTTAAAACTTCAACCAAACTTAAAACTTTGGGTTGAATTCCATCAACCAAAGCGAGCATATTTAAATGAAAAGTTTTTTGTAAATCAGTAAATTTATAAAGTTGATTTAAAATTTTTTGAGGAAGACTGTCTGGTCTCAAATCAATAACAATTCTCATTCCTTCTTTGTCAGATTCGTCTCTAACATCTTTTATTCCTTCTATTCTTTTTTCTTGGATTAAGTTGGCGATTTGTTCTAAAAGAGTTGATTTCTGAACTTGAAAGGGGATTTCGGTAATAAGAATTTGAAAATGGTCCTTTCTCGATTCAATAATTTCTGTTTTCCCTCTTGTCAAAATTGGCCCCCTACCCTGAGAATAGGCCTCAATAATTGCCTTTTGATCAAAGGTTTCGCCGCCAGTTGGAAAATCTGGTCCTTTTATAAACCCAGAACCAGAAGCTTCGCTTCGGTTCTGGACTGGTCCCGCACCGAGCTTCGCTCTGGTGCGGGGTTGAAAAAGGTCTTGGGTTTCAGCTTTTGGATGTGAAATTAAATAAATTAAACAATCTAAAAGTTCGGATAAATTATGAGGAGGAATGGAGGTAGCCATTCCAACAGCAATGCCCAAGGTTCCATTTAATAAAAGTTGAGGCAAGGGAGAAGGTAAAACTACTGGTTCTTTTCTGGTTCCGTCATAATTGTCCCTAAAATCAACTGTATTTTTATCAATATCTTTCAATGTCTCTTCTCCAATTTTAGATAGTTTCATTTCTGTATAACGCATCGCAGCAAACTCGCTTGGATCATCCACAGATCCCACATTACCTTGACCTTGAATTAAAGGGTATCTCAAGGAAAAATCCTGGGCCATTCTCATTGCTGCATCATAGACTGCAGTATCACCATGAGGATGGAATTTCCCAAGACAATCACCAACGACAGTTGCTGATTTTCTAAACTTGGCTGTGTGAACCAACCCCATTCTATACATTGCATACAAAATCCTTCTTTGAACTGGTTTCAAACCATCTCTAACGTCAGGTAAAGCGCGAGATACAATTACTGACATCGCATAGTCAAGATAAGATTCTTTCATCTCTTTAGTTATTTCTTTGGTTTGGATTTGATTTAATTTTTTTGAAAGATTTTTCATTTTTTTTCTTCAGATTCTCTTAATGCCTTGAGCGATTCTTCGAGGAACTTTTCTAAACTTTCTTTCATTTCAGGTGTCATTTCAAAAGAAGAACTATTTTCTTTTCCTAAACCTTCTTCAGGGACAGGGATTTCTTGTAATTCCTCTGCCGAATGAGGAATGGAAGGAAATTCAATTTTTTTCCAGTCCTCTTTTGCATTTTGGAGAAATAAAAAAAGAAAAAATATAGCGAAAATTGAAACAATTGTCCAAAGAATCTGTTTTCTTTGTTTTAAAGGTAGGTTTTGAATTTTTTTTAAAAAATCTTTAAAAGTCATAAATTTAAGGTTTCATCACAACCACTCGCATTCCTTCTTTTGGTAAATCTCTTTCTTTTAAGGAAAGTGTATTTAAAATTTCTCCTTTCTCTAGTTTTTGACCCATAATTTTCAAAAAGTCATCTAAACTCTCTAGTTTTACTTTAAGTTTAGGGATTTTATAATGCATTGGTATTACAATCTTTGGCTCAATTTGAGAAATTATTTTTGCTGCTTCTTTTGCTGAAATTGTGTAAATTCCTCCAACCGGAATCATCAAAACATCAATGGTGCCCAATTTTTCAATTTGTAAGTCAGTTAATTCTTTTTGCCCTAAATCTCCTAAATGGCAGATTTTTAAATCTTCGGCTTCAATTTTATAAATTGTGGTTTTCCCTCTTTCTTTACCTTCTGAATTGTCGTGGAAAGCCGAGACCCCTTTAATAAATATATCTTTTATTTCATATTCACCAGGGCCTGAAATAATAAATGGGGTAGCAGGGGGGTGGAGTCCTGAAACTCCTTTTATATTAGAATGGTCAGCGTGGTTATGAGTGACTAATAAAATATCGGCTTTTATTCTTGGAAATTTAAGACCGATTTCCGAAGAAAAAGGGTCAATTACAATTATTGCTTTCTCCTTTTTATTTAAATTAACAATTATCTGAAAACAAGCTTGTCCTAACCAAATAATTCTCATGTTTTTAAATTTTAACATAAATTATCTTTAGTTTCAAATGAAGTTTTAAATGAAAACCTTGAAAAATTCTCTAAAATATCTTATCATTCACAGTATGAAACAGAATATAAAGAAAACTAAAAACCTTCTCTCTCCTCCTTCAACGGGTTCGATTGTCGAAGGAAAAGTTATTAGTAAAGAAAAAGGGCAAGTTTTAATAGATTTAGGTGCTTTTGGAACAGGTATAATCTATGGAAAAGAATTTTATGGAGCGAAAGAAGATATAAAAAAATTAAATATCGGGGATAAAATTCTTGCTAAAATAACAGAGTTAGAAAATGAAGATGGTTTCAGAGAACTTTCTTTAAAAGAAGTCTCAAAATATCTCTTTTGGGAAAAAATTAAAGAAAAAAAAGAAAAGAATGAAACTATTGAAGTGAAAATTTCGGGAGCAAATAAAGGCGGTCTTTTAGTGGATATGGAAGGGATTTTAGCTTTTTTGCCGGTTTCCCAACTTTCTGCTTTGTATTATCCAAAAGTAAAAGATGGTGACAAACAAGAAATCTTAAACCAACTCCAAAAACTTATTGGAAAAACCCTAAAGACAAAAATTCTGCATTTATCTCAAAAAGAAAATAAAATAATTTTATCTGAGAAAACAAAATAATATGAAGGGTTCAGTTAAAAATTTAATTAAGAATTTAATAACTTTATTTTTAATCTTTCTTGTTATAGTTGGAATTTTTGGTTTAATTGAAAAACCCTTTCAAAAAGAGGAAAAAATAACTATTACCCAACTAGTTTCGGAAATTAATCAGGAAAAGATTAAAGAAATTAAAGTCAAAGGGGATGAACTTTCCATTATCTATCTCGATGACCAAAAAGCTATTTCAAGAAAAGAACCAAATTCGACTCTTTATGAAAATTTAACAAATTATGGGGTAGAGAAAGAAAAGTTGGAAAAAGTTAAAATCGAAATTGCCAAAATTGAAGAAGGGAGTTCTCTTTGGGTTACTTTTTTAGTTCTTGGAATATTGCCTTTACTAATCTTTGGAATTTTCTTTTGGATTATATTTCGTCGAGCAAGAGGTGGAGCAAACGAAGCTTTTACTTTTTTAAAAGCACCAATTAAACTTTACGGAGCTGGAGAGAAAACAAAAGAAAGGGTTACTTTTAAAGATATAGCCGGTTTAGAAGAAGCAAAAGAGGAAGTGAAAGAAATTGTGGATTTTTTAAAAAATCCTAAAAAATTTTTAAAAATCGGCGCTCGGATCCCTAGGGGGGTTTTGTTAATAGGAGCACCAGGCACAGGAAAAACTTTAATGGCAAGAGCAGTTGCAAACGAAGCCAATGTTCCTTTCTTTTCTATATCAGGTTCAGAATTTATAGAATTATTTGTAGGAGTTGGGGCAAGTCGAGTCCGTAGCCTTTTTGATACAGCAAAAAAGAATCAACCATCTATTGTCTTTATTGATGAAATCGACGCTATAGGAAGGACAAGAGGATTTGGAATTGGCGGGGGTCATGAAGAAAGAGAACAAACTCTAAACCAAATTTTATCAGAGATGGATGGATTCACAAAAGAAACCGGGGTGATCGTTATGGGGGCTAGCGTAAGCGGAGATACTCCTGTTTTAGCAAAACAAAATGGCCAATATAAACTCCTGCCAATTTCAGAAATAATTGATTCTTATTATCAAAAAGGAGAAGAAAAAATGGAAAAATTTGTAACTAATTTAGAAGTCTTAGGATTTGAGAAAAAAATCCCCAAGAGCAATCTTTTAAAAAATAATATTTATTTTGAGGAAAGCGCCTTTAAAAAAGTTCGCAGCGTATTTAGACACAAGGTAAAAACAATTTATAAAATTAAATATAACTGCGGGGAAATCAAAACTACCGGAAATCATTCTTTATTTGTAAGAACTCCTCAAGGAATAAAACCGAAATTGGTCTCAGAAATGAAACGCGGCGACATCCTCATTGATTTACCCTATAAGGTTAATCGTAGGGCTAAAAAATTTCGAGAAATCAGGGCTCACCAATTTGATAAAGAATTTTCTCTTGAACTTTCAGTTTGGCAGCCCTTGTTTGGAAAATACGAGCCCATTAAATTTGCTTATCAATATGCCCTGGTTAAAACTGGAGAAATTTCTCAATTTAAGATTGGCAGAGAATTAGGTTTTTCTCAAACAACAATCGGAAAATGGCAACGAGGGTTAACCGAGCCGCGAGTTTTGTCCCGAAATTATTATAAATACAAAGATGTCTTACCAGAAAAAGTAAAACTAACACCTGAATTAATGCGACTATTTGGATATTATGTAGCTGAGGGTTATTCTCAAAAAGCCTTAGATTTTTGCCTTAATCGGAACGAAAAAGAAATAATTGAAGATATTAAAAAACTTATGAAAGATATTTTTCATTTAACTCCCGACAGATTAAGATACTCTACTCCCGGAGCGGTAAATATTGTTTATTTCTCTAAACCCTTGGCTGAATTTTTTAGTTATCACTGCGGAAATGGAGCAAAAAATAAACATGTACCGAATTTCATTTTTGAGGCGCCATTTAAATATTTCCAAGAATTTTTCAGGGGCTACTTTAAAGGAGATGGATATTTCGACAAAAAAACACAAAAAGGACAGGTCACTTCGGTAAATAAAAAATTAATTTTAGAACTTAATTGGCTATTTAGAATGCATGGCTTCAAAAGTTATATTAATTCATTTAAGGCAAAAGAAGGTAGAAGAATTCATAATGGAAAACCCCTGAAAGAAACAATAGCATGGCGTTTGGGTTTCGGAAAAACCCAGAATCCACTAAAACCAGACATAAGAATAAATGGTTCAATTTGGCGCCCGATTATAAAAAATATCAAAAAGATTCCCTATAATGGTTATGTTTATGATTTTTGCGGATGTGAAAACGAGGCATTTTTTGCCGGGGAAAACCCCATTCTCGCCCATAATACAAATAAGCCAGAAATTTTGGACCCCGCCCTTTTGAGGCCTGGCCGTTTTGATAGAAGAATTATTCTTGATTTACCGGACATTAAAGGAAGAGCAGGAATTCTAAAAATTCATTGCCGGGGAAAACCATTAGCTTTAGATGTTAATTTAAGGGAAATAGCAGAACGGACTGCTGGTTTTTCCGGAGCTGATTTAGCCAATCTTGTGAATGAAGCAGCAATTTTAGCAGGCAGAAGAAACCAGGAAACAATTTATCAAAAAGAATTTTTAGAATCAATTGAAAAAGTCTTATTAGGACCGGAAAGAAAAAGTCATCTCCTTTCTGAAAAAGAAAAGGAAATAGCTGCCTATCATGAGACAGGTCATGCCATAGTCTCTGCTTTTATGCCCGATGCAGTATCTATTAGGAAAGTTTCAATCATTTCAAGAGGATTAGCAGCTGGTTACACCTTAGCTCAAGCTAAAGAAGAAAAGAGAATAAAAACAAAGTCAGAGTTTTTAACTGAAATTGCCGTCTTACTTGGAGGATATTGCGCGGAAAAAATAAAATTTGGCCAAATTTCTACCGGGGCGGCAAATGATTTAGAAAAAGCGACAGAAATTTCGCAAAGATTGGTTAAAGAATATGGAATGTCAAAACTTGGGCCAATTACTTATGGTAAAAGAGAAAGAGCTGTATTTCTACAAGAAGAAGTTGAAACAAGAGATTATTCAGAAAAAATTGCTTCTGAAATTGACAAAGAGGTAAAAAGATTTATTAAAGAAGCTGAACTTAAAGCAATGAATATTTTAACTAAAAGGAAACATCTTTTTGAGAAAATAGCAAAAACTTTAATTGAAAAAGAAAGTATAGAAAAAGAAGAATTTGAAAAACTGGTTAAAGGAAAAAAGTTTAAAGTCCCCAAGAGTCCTCAAAAAAAAGAAAAAAGTTTTAAAAGTAAAAATTAAAAAATAAAAAGCGCGTGTAGCTCAGTTGGTTAGAGCGACGGTCTTATAAACCGTAGGTTCGATGGTTCGAGTCCATCCACGCGCACCAGGGGGGCATTTGGCGCAGTGGTTAGCGCGCCACTTTGACATAGTGGAGGTCACAGGTTCAAATCCTGTAGTGCCCAAAAAAGATTCAAAACGCAAAATGCAAAAGGTAAAATTGAGAATTGTTTACGAAGATAATGATTTATTAGTTATAGATAAGCCGGCTGGATTAAATTGTGATGATTTTGAAAAAAGAGTTCATCGTTTGGACAAAGACACTTCAGGAATATTTCTAATAGCTAAAAACAATAAAACCTTAGAATTTTTACAAAAACAATTCGAAGAAAGAGAAGTTAAAAAAAAATATTTAGCATTAGTGGTAGGCAACTTAAAAAACAAAGAGGGAATAATTGAAACATTGATAGGTCGTTCGCCAAAAGATAAAAGGAAACAAAAAGTCTACTTGCCATACGAGCCCGATAGTCAAGGCAAAAGGAAAGCTATTACTAAATATAAAGTATTGCAAAAATTTAAAAATTATGATTTAGTTGAAGTCGAACCCGAAACTGGCAGAAAACACCAAATAAGATGCCATCTTTCTTATCTTGGTTATCCAATTACTGGAGATAAAATGTATGGCTTTAAAAACCAGCTCTGTCCCGAAGGACTTTCACGACAATTTCTGCACGCGAGCTACCTTAAAATTCAACTACCGAATAGGACAATAAAAGAGTTTAAATCAGAGTTGCCGGAAGAGTTAAAAATAATTATTGAAAATTTAAAAATTAAAATTTAAAAATTAAAATGACATATCAAAATTTAAAATTTTTGATTTTTAATTTGTAATTTTGATATTT
>Ga0172364_10004874_pt1 | contig 10671 bp, 12 predicted proteins | sample LakKivSesite10cm_FD_114545 | JGI IMG/M metagenome (GOLD analysis project Ga0172364, IMG submission 114545) | Sediment microbial communities from Lake Kivu, Rwanda - Sediment site 10cm | ecosystem: Environmental > Aquatic > Freshwater > Lake > Sediment | place: Rwanda: Western Province, Lake... | reverse complement strand
TTACGTTGATCCCTAATGGGGGCGGCGGCGTAATTCAGACATGAAGTAAATTTTGTGCCTGAGCGATTAGGGACACTCGCAAGCATTCCCCGAGCACTTCGAATCTGGGAGCATGTTTACCAGTCATCTCAAATCGTTTCAGGCTACACCCCTTCCAGGGCAGCGGCTACCGCTTGGGCCGCTGTCAAAAAAGCCGGATACTCCAAAGATGAAAATGGAGTATGGCGATTGAATCGTTTGACCCCCCATCTTCTCAAAAGGAAATCCACAATGGCTAACGCTAAGAAGAGAGCTTCGACTAAAATGTCCCCCTCGGATCTTGCCGCGCAGATTGCAGGCCGCAAGGACGGGCAAAAGATTGCTAAAATTCTTGCAGATGCGATGGATGGCACTGTGACGTTGCCTAAGAGCGCGTTCGGTGCTTTCGGTTATCTTGCCAAGAATGATCTGGGCGTTGCAGACAAGTCGGGCAAAGGATTTGAGTTTGCGATCAACGCTCGGGGCAAGAAAGTTTTTTCGGAGCTTGCCGGTATCATGGACACGGATTCGGCCCCGAGATCTGTACGGAAGAGCAAGAAGAAGTCCGCGAAGAAGTCTAGCCGCCGTGGTCCTGGGCGTCCGCGTAAGTCGGATATTGCCGAAGTAATCGCCGAAGTCGAACGCTCTATCCCGAAGAGCAAGAAGAAGTCCGCAAAGAAGTCTAGCCGCCGTGGGCCTGAGCGTCCTCGCAAGAATATTGCGGCCGTAATCGAAGAGATCGAAATGTCGATCCCGAAGGTCAAGAAGAAGTCCGCGAAGAAGTCCGCGAAGAAGTCTAGCCGCCGTGGCTCTGGGCGTCCCCGTAAGGAGATGTCGGCTAAGCAAGAAGAGCGTTTGATCGCTCAGACCGCGGCCAAGCTGCAAAAGACGGCTACCGCTATTCAGGCTTGCGCAATCGTGCTAGGCCGCCGTGGCGGACACGCGAAGTATGGCACAGTCCCCCCTTACGAATATACGTCCGTCAAGCGTGGCGGTAGCGGTCCTTCGGATGCGCAGATCAAAGAAGAGATGAAGGCTATCCGCGCGATGTTCAAGTGAAATCGTTTGAGCGATACCGCTAAGAAAGACACTTTATGACTTACGAAAACGTATCCCAAAGATTGCTAGCGCAGGTAACAAATCCTCCGAAGAATAGTAAGCTAACGGATCTTGAAAAAGAAAAACTTAGAAGTGTCTTTGTCGCCAATTATGCGTATAGGAAAATCGTAGACGAAGATTACCGACGAATTCGATACATTTTTGCGATAGGTCATTGGAGCAATCCTCTAGAATTTGCTGTTTCTTATCCTTCGGTATCCGCTCGAAAGGCTTTTCTGAAATCCGTAAAAAACGGTACGACTCAAATCGTTGAAATCCCTCGGGATATCTACCTGTCCGGGGTAAAAAATGTCGAATTGCCTAGGCTAAGCCCGTCGAAAGACACGCCTTATAACGATATGATGTATTTAGTTACCGGCATCGTCAAAATCTAATCTGCAAGGAAGCCATGCCGATCAATCCCCCTAATGTAGTCCGCACTCCCGAAGGCTACCGCCCGATTCCCGCAGTCGCGATGCTGGGGGATTGTTACAATGTAGTCGAATCGTTAGACGATCTTCCCGCCCCCGTCGGGGGCGTGCGAACGCTCCCCGCTGGACCTACGCTCATTTGCGGTGTTATCAGTCTGCCGATTGGCGAAAGTTTGCTAGTCCCTTCGGATGCGGTTTTGCTAGGGAGGGATGCCGATATCGATGGCATTATCGGCAACGTAGATGGTCCGTTGATTGATACGATCAATGGAATCATTTGTAAGGATCTTTTTCTTGAGAATCTTTCAATTGCGCCTATTGCATGTTGCATTAGGATCAATTCAAACGGTTTGAGGGTTTCTCGAATTGAAACCGTTTCGCGATCGGGCGTCATCGGTCTATTGCTAGACACGGCTTCGGTAGTGACTATTCGCGATGGTGTTTCGCGGCACACTGGAGTCGGAATTTTGTTTCGCGGATTGGGGCAAAGTGTTTCGATTGTCAATGAAACATTTTTCCCTCCTGTGTCTCCTACGACGGCGGTAATTTTTGAAGCCGCTTCAAATTACACGGCCGTTGCTTTTTCTAATTGCGCTTTTGATTTGTCAAATCCTTTGAGCGTTGGCATCGATATTAGTGTTGCTGCTACCATTGCGCTTATCGGGATCGTGACTAATGCTTTTCTTGGGCTCGGAATCTCCTTGCAGGGTCGAACCCCTGCGAACATTGAGATTACGAGTGAAGGAAACGTGGGGCTTCGAGATAGCCTAATTCGCGGTGGGGCTGCAATTACCGGCAATTCGGCGCAGCTTACCCCGATTGCTGTAGCGGGCACTTTTGTTCGAGTCGGAAGCACGAATCCGGCGCATCCTTTGTATGTTCCCGATCTAAACAATGAGCGGGTTACACTCGTAGGTGCTACCGCTGCAACTCAGGTGTTGCAATATACAGGGCTGGATAACGATCAACCTATCGAAGCCTTTTACTCTGTTGTTATGGCGACGACTTTTCTAGGGGGCGTTGTGGCTTCGGCTCGGCTTGTGCGGATTCCTTCGGGCGGGGGTCCGGCTATTGTGATTCCTAATACCACGGTCGAGGCTAGCACGGCTGGCCTTTTGAATTCGACGAACACGCTAACGTGGTCGGGCTCTTTTGACGCAAATCCGGGGGATGGAATCGCTATTGAAGTTACGAATGTCACGAATACAACGGGACTTCGCGTGCTAGATGCCCGAATGTCCATCCTCTGAAAATCGTTTGACTCTGATTTCTTTTCCTGCGAGGATTGAATCATGCTCATTTGGCTAGCTAGTGCTCTAGGACTTGCCGCTATCGCGGCTTCGGCCGGATCTAAGAAAACGGGTATTACCCAAGAGCAAGTAGAGGCAATCAATCCTGCGGGGGCGGGCATCATCGATGTTCCTACCGAGCCCGACGCAATTCCTCTAGATCAAGGTTCACCGCAAACGGAGCCTTTGATTATTTCCGTGCTTACTCGAATCGCGAAGATCGCTTCGCAATTCAAATTGAGCGCGAACATGGGAGCCTCTTTGGGATCGGACGATCCTTGCTCGAAAGCCCCGGCAATGCCTTTCGAAGAGGCTTACCGTCAAACGATTTCAATGGAGGGCGATAAATGGGCCGCTGTGGATAAGATCTACAGATTGCTTTTTCCCAACGGGGAATTTCCGATCAAAAAGCTAGACTCTATCTGCGGTCAAACGTATTTGCAGCTTTTGGAATTGTACGAAAAGCGCAAGGCTCAGCAAGAAAATGTCCCCCCGCCTGGGATCGAAGATCCCGATGAAATCGATCCGATCCTCATGCCGCTAAATCGGGGCGTTCCTTTCGCCCCTATCGAATTCAAATCGATGTATCCGTTGCTTTCGACGAAGAGCGGCGAGCAATTCCGAGTGCATTATCGTACACAAGGCCCCCCGCAAGCGTGGCGCGGCCGATCGGGAAATGCGTTCAAGTCTGAGCGCAATAGCTCGAAGGGTGGAAAGAAATTTCATGCGGCCATGGATCTAAGTGCCAATCCTGGGGATGTGGTGATCGCTCCTGTAGACGGCCGGATCTTGGCAATTACTCCCTTCTACAAAGCGCGAAACGGTAATACAGTGTGGGCCGTGTACGTTCGCGGAGATAACGATACGGTTTTCAATCTCGGAGAAGTCGAAAAAAATTCGTGGAAAGAATTTGGAATCACAAAGGGCAAGCGGGTTAGGATGGGGGACAAGATCGCTCGAACGGGTGACATGTCTCGCCCTAGCAAGCCCAATTATTCCATGCTCCATTTCGAATCGTTTGACGCTAAGGGTCTTACGGATCCTGAGATGGAATCGTTGATTCGCAAGGGCAAATTTCAATGGCCGGTAGGAACGGCCCCGCATGCGCGAATGCGGGATCCTTCCTTATTCTTGCTCATGGCTTCGCGCCGAGGCGCGAAGGCTGCGGGGGTTGCATGACTTTTAGCTATCGCCAGCTAGAAGAAGCCTGGAAAGAAATCCAAATCGAAGGGGATCAAATTGCAAACACTCTAGATCCTTTTCCTTACGGGGTAGGGCTCCCCGATGCGCAGCTATCCGAAGGATTCCCATATTTGGAATCCATGCAAAGCCAAGCGCAATCCCAGGCTTTCGCGGCTTCAAATCATTTGTGGGTAGGTCGAATCACATCGGCCAATATGGGATTGGCAATTCCCCTTCCCGATCGGGCTTATGCGGATATTCTCGAATCTCTAAAAGAGCCGATCTATGCCGTGATGCTTGAAAAGTCTCCTACATTTGTGGAGGCTCTTCGAAATGCTCAGGGTTTAGAACAATTGCAAGATCTTGTAGGCGAAGCAATCGGATCGGGGGCCTGGGGATCTCTGATCCATGTAGTTTCTTCGATCCCTGCAATCGGTACGATCGCTTCGGTTGCTATCACTATTGGTAAGCTCATTTTCAATGAGCTAGGTCGCGGCGGGGCACGTTCGCAGCCTCCGACCGTGGTAAAAACTACATACAATCCGGCTCGGGACTCTTCGGATTTCAAGCTACTTCAAAATCGTTTGAATGCTGGCGCGCAGCTAAAATCCCTCATGGGATCTCTAGGGGGCTACGGGGGAGAAGATTACGCGCAAATCGAAAGCCTTTCTCCGCTATTCCTAGATCCGCTTTTCATGCCTCCTGGCGTGCCTGCGGGCGGCGGATCAGTGAATTACGGAAATCAGCCGTGGCAGCATCCCGACTACGGAAACGGGCCATTTTTTACCGCTACTGCAATGGAAGGCGGGGGCGTTCGCATCAATCCTCGAATGGCGGGCGGGCGGGGGATTATTCCTGGGGGACAAGGCACGTCCCATCAGATCTGGGAATACTACGGGGGCCGCGTCGTGGATACTACGCAATTCCTTCCTACCCTACGGCTTCAATCCCCTTGGCTATTCGATGCAGTCGCCCAGCGCAGCGGGACGATGGCGTTTGCGATTAGCGGGGCGCGACTTCGGGATTCGTGGACCTACTATCTTTCGGCTCTTTCCGAGCACATCCGATCCTTCACTCGCGGGAAGCTAAAAACTGCACTTCTCGCGAAAGGGAATGAAATGTTTGGATGGGGCCTTGACGGTAAAAACATCGAATATTCGATTCCTGTAGTGACTTCCCGATCTGTAGCTGCGCGGCAAATGGCTTTGCTTCGTCGAATGGAAGTCGCTTACGTTAGCACGGCTTCGGCGGCTTACGTTCAAAGCAAACGATTTGCAAGTCAAGATCCGTTTGCGGCCACTGTGCAATCTCAGCGCAAATTGTTTTTGCAAGATGATGAAGCCGTTTGTGCGGTCAATCTTGCGGATCTCCCGATGTATACTAAGGCCGATTATCTATGGGCCGAAGAGATCCGTATGCGTCAAGAAGCGATTTGCCCCGGCCTAAAGGTAGGCTCTACGCTTTCAACCATCGATCCTTCGGATCGCACGACTCCCCCGCGGGAGCCCCCTCCGCGCGAGAAATTGAAGCTATCGCGAAAGCCTCCCCCGCGCGGCACGAAGCCCGGTACGGCTGTTGTAGTGGGGGATCTGGGCGGATTCTTGGATCCCCCTCCCCCTCCCGAAATTGAGCCCGTAGGGGGTGGGGCTGCTATCCCGCTTCCCCCTGGGGGGCTCCCCCCTGGGGGTGTGGGCGTGACTCCCGAAGGTAATAGCTCTGTCGTCTTAGGGATGGGCGCGTTATTCGTCGCGGGCGGTATCCTCCTATTGAGTCAAAAACGGCGATGAATTCAAATCGTTTGCTTTTGCCAGTAGGTATTGGTCTAGGTGTTGCGCTTTTCGCAGTTAGCCTAGGATCTTCGAAGCAAAGCATTCCGAAAGTGAATCCCAGCGGCATGAAAGATCTAGATCCATCCATCGATCCCTGGGGCCCCGCTCGCCACGCTACGGGGGATTTCCCCCCTCCCGATCCGGCCCTTGTCGGCAATCCCAATCTCCCCGAAATTGTCGAAGCCTTGCGAGAGTTAGAGGCTTGGCTAAAATCTCAGCCGGGGGTGCCTTCGTCGAATTGGAGCGCTCGCGAGATTACTACGATGCCAAAGGCCCCAGGGCAGCCGGTAGCAGTCCCCCCGCGATCCCTCTGGGCTAATATGGTGAGCACCCTAAAGATCTTTGCTCGCATTCGGGCTCAGATGGGCGTGCCTCTTAGCCTTCGCGGTTATCGTCCATTGGACTACGATCGGGCCGTAGGCGGGGCTAAGAATTCAACGCATACATACTTCAATGCTTTGGATATTCGGGCGACTTCGCCCGACGATAAGCGAAAGCTGGCATTGATTGGGGCGCGTGAATACCTAGACAATCCCGACGAAAAGATTGGGCTGGGCGTATACGGCCCCACGACTCCTAGCAACATTCATATTGATTCAGGCTGGCGCCGACGTACTTGGGCCAATTCCCAAGATTGGATCAAAAAGGCCCAGGGGACGACGTGAAAAAGTATAAGGTGAAAGAAGCCTTAGGGTCGGCCTTTGACACGGATCTTATAGACGCCTTTCAAACGATTTGCGATCTTAGAGCCGTTGAAGCGGAGCATCGAAGAGCCGCAATTGTAGTCGGTAGAGCGTACAATCCCCGCGATTCTACGATTGTAGTACCCGATAGCAAAAAGGCCGCAAACATGCTATATTTGGCTCTGCACTTTTGGTCAAATCATTTTGACGGGCTCTCCGAGGGTTTCAAACGCTCTCGCCCCGACGAATCCAAATTCTACGCCCAGGCTTCCAGTCTAGCGCTGGGCTTAGCTCAAAAAGTCGGCCGCACTCTTCGTTTCCCCTGAAAGGAAAATACTCCCATGGCACTCCCACTAATCCCTATCGCGCTCGGAACGGGCCTTATGTTCATCTTGCTTACTTCAGGAAGCAAGAAGGACGATACGATCCCCAACAACGGGGGCAATGGTAAGCCCGTTCCACTTCCGCCGAATGTCCCTTCTCTCACGTTCACGAATCAGGATACTTGCTCGGGCTGGCGCTTCAATTCGGCCTGGGTTACGCGCGTAGCCGATGCTCGCATGGAAAAGTATCTAGCGACGGGGCAAGCCTCGAATGATATTCGTAACGCGGATCCTGCGGATCTCCCAATCTATGCGGAGATTATCACTTTCCGAATCCTAGACGGGCAGATCCCATCTTCGTGCAAGATCCCGAAAGAGGGGGAATTGAATTACTTGCAGACTGAGAATCCCGATTCGCCTTCGGATTACTACCCCTATCCTTCCGTACTCCGCTTGTATCGGAATATCATGCAAGGGGTTATGGCGGCTTTGGAATCGTACCGAAGGGGCGGATCGGCTTCGTTGACGTTCGCGATTATGCAAGATACGGACATGGCTCCTAAGCCCCCTTCGCAAGAATGGGATTGCCCGGCCGCGGTAAAGGCTTTGATTAGCTCTTCGGGCTTTGTTCCGACTATGAAGCTGCGAAGCGAATTGAAGGCACTTGCACCTTCGAAATTCTCTTTGTCGCCAATTGATTTTGCGGCTGAGCAATTGGCCGCTGCGGCTTTGCTCAAGCTATACCCCGGTTGCAGCTATTCGGCAGGCTTCGACGTTTTGAATAAGGGTGGGCCGATCGCTGTTAGCTCTGCGGCGATTCTTTCGGGCACCCGCGACTACGCGATGCGCGAGCTATTGGACGCGGGATATGGCGAGGGATGGGCTTGCCCCGAAGCCACAAACGATTTGGTGAATCCTGCGGGGATCTTCAATCCTACAAATGATTTGCTTTCGGCACTTGAAGCCGCGGCACCCGGGGCAAAGACGATCTCCCCGATCGATACTGCGGCCGAACGATTGGCTATTGAGGCTCTTTCCCGGCTTTACCCCCGTTGTGCGTGGGTACAGGGGTATAACGCTTTGAATAAGGATGAGCCGCTAGAGCCGAAGAGCGAAAAGGTTTTGATCGGCGCTCGTGACTACGCTATGCGCGCGCTTCTTGACGCGGGCTATCAGCCCTGAGCGTTGTGGGTAGTTTCAAACGGTTTGAATCGGAAAGGAACGCACAATGGCTAAATCTAAGAATGTCACCCCTACGGGGCGCCCTGCACGTAAACTTTTCATCACCGCTAAAGATCACCCCGAATCGCAAAAAGGTCTAATGTTTGAGGGTGTGCTAAATGCTTTGTACCACTACGGTGCGCGAAACAAAAGCGAAATCCAATGGGGAATGTGGGTAGGTTACGCTAAAGAAGAGTATAAAAACATTCCGAGAATTTTCGTGACCGTTACGAAAAGAAAAGCTAGAATGTTAGGATCTAAGAAATATAAAAACTTGTATAACATTGTAGACCTTTCTCCTAGATTTTTCGACCCTACTACCGCGAGCAATTCCAATATTCCTTTGGAGTATGATGGGCGCGCTATGGGCCCCTCTTTCGAATCGTTGCGTAAAGCGGTACAACACGCCGAAACGTATCTAATGTTGCCGCAGGACAAATACACTTACAATATCCGCTACACGGATATCCCCGAAGATATCTAAGCGTCAACTCAAACGGTTTGGATCCGTATGAATGCTCGCTTTCCTTCTATTCGATAAGTCCCGCGGACACAAAAAAGCCCCCGAAAGAGATTCGATTCTCTTTCGGGGGCGGGCAAAAATCGATCGGGAGATCAACCCCGATCGGGCACATTGTTTCGATGGTGCGGGCGGCCAACCCCTCAGTATCACCGTCTAGATCCCTCGGGGGCTTCCGGGGGCCCCTGTAGACCGTACCGCGACACATCGGCCGATGTATCCGGCTATCAGCCTCCTACGCGCGCGGGAAGCTGGTAGGACTATCTTATCACCATCCCCCCAGCCGCGCAAAGGGTTTTTTGTGGGAGCCCCCGTAGAGCTTACGTTAGAACATTGTTCCCTTGCCCCCTGCGGGGCTAGGGGGTGGGGCCCCTCCCTCCCTAGCCTCCCCCCTGGGCGGGGCCTAGGAACGGTGTTTACTTTCGTCCTAGCTGGGGCCGGGGCTAGTGGTATTGCGTAGGATCGTCGGAGCCTGCAAGTAATGCGCTAAATTCTTCGTGCTCCACCCCTAGCACGGCGACCCCGTAGTCGATTCGCACCATTGGATCTTCTCGCACCGATGCGTTGATCTTCGCGAGGTAGCGCTTTCGATCCTCGGAAAAGCGCGCGACGAATTCAGCCGCGCCGTCGGGCAGGGGCTTTGCTTCAACCTCTTCGGGCTCTTCGGTTAGGATCGTCACGAATTCGAGCTCGAATAGCATTTCGGTTGAGGCGAAAGCATCGATAAGGTCAAACGCTTTGAGTAGGATCTCACGATCGGATTCATCCTGAAATTTCCATTTGCGACTCAATTCGCGGGCTTTTTCGGTTGGGCTATTCATTGTGCTTTCCATCCCCCTCTTCGGCTAGCTGTAGATAGAATTTGTGATACTTCAAACGGGCTTGTGCAATCTCAATGTAGCGGGGATCACGATCAATCCCTACAAAGTCAAATCCTTCGAGAATCGCGCCGATTCCCGTAGTCCCGCTCCCTATGTACGGATCCAGCACCGTCCCCCCTGCGGGCGTAATGAGCCTGCAAAGGTAGCGCATGAGCGAAACCGGCTTCACCGTGGGATGATGATTCTTGCGCTTGCGTGATTCGGCCATTCCTGCGCGTGGATTTTCCTGCCCCGCGGAGTGCTTCTTGCGCCCCGTGATTTCGGTAGGATCCAGTCCGGTCAATTTGCCTAGCCCCTCTTCGCGCTCCCTGATGCTCGGCTTTGCACAGTAGAAGAATCGTGAGCCTCGGGGCATCTGGGCGTTCAAAGCGTTTGACGCTTCGGGATCTAGGATCACGTTCGAAGGCCAGCGCTCGGGGATCCCTTGCTCATTGGGGATCCGCGTTCCCCCGATGTTCATGGCCCCTGTACCGTGGAGCATTACGTTTTTGGCTAGGGTGGATTCGAGCGGTTTTCGAGCTAGACAAATCGGCTCTAGGCTCGGGCGCAGCCCCGTACCCCATTCGTGATAGGCTTTTGCGTCTAAGGAATTGGGGGCTGTGATTGGTAGATCCACGGATACATGCTTAGCTCCCGTCATTTTTCCAGGCATCCCAGGATGATCCATTGAAGGATCGAACCCTGTTCCTTTTTTCCATCCTACGATCTCGCGCTCCATTCCCAACTGGGAATCGATCTCCTTTGAAATGTCCACAGACTTCGGAAAGCCTTGGCCGTAAATCCAAGCGATTTGATCCCGGATCTCCCATCCCGCTTCTTCGATCTCTAGCACGGTGCGATGGAAGGTGCGCGAGCCCCCGAAGATCAAAGCGTGTCCCCCCGGCTTGACGATCCTTAGCGCTTCTTTCCACACATCCTCCGAGGGTACATCGTAGTCCCATCGTTTGCTCATGTAGGAAATACCGTAAGGCGGATCTGTCACGATAGCGTCTATGGAATCGGATTCCATCTCGCCCATGACTTTCAGGCAATCGCCCGTGTGCAGATTCCAAACGGGAGTCATTCAAAACCTCGCAAAATCGTTTGCACTTCTTCGAGACTCTTACCTTCGAAAAGCCTTGGATTGTCTGTAGCGTCGCAAGCAATCGCTTTTCCCGCTTCGAAGATCGAATAGGCGCGGCCACTATGGCGCCATT